>OGIL01001915.1_pt1 | contig 10571 bp, 10 predicted proteins | sample 1571751 | NCBI WGS metagenome assembly OGIL01 (sample SAMEA2581964, study PRJEB24529) | metagenome | biome: Human gut stool | place: China | collected 2011 | reverse complement strand
CGTCACGGCGGCGGCACCCACCTCCGCCGCCAGGGTGTTCAGGGCGGGCAGGCGGAGCAGATCGTCTACCTTTGGAATTTGACGCAGCAGTGTATCCATGAGAACCTCCCTTGGTGATTTACGGCTTTTCCTTATCATACTGGATTTCCAACGGGTTGTAAAGCACCCCGGAAAGCAGAAAAACGCGCCTCCCGAAAGGAGGCGCGTTTGCTCACTTGCTGAGATAGTCTTTCAAAAATTTCACAGCCTCCACATAACCTTGAAACCCCAAGCCTTTATAGGTCTTGACGCAGGCCATGCCGGCGTAGGAGACCTGACGAAACGGTTCCCGGCTGTCCACATCGGAGATGTGGACTTCCACGGCAGGGATGGCCACGGCCTTCAGTGCATCCAGAATGGCTATGCTGGTGTGAGTGTAGGCGGCGGGGTTGATGATGATGCCGTCATAGACGCCGTAGGCCGCCTGGATGGCGTCCACGATGGCGCCCTCGTGGTTGGACTGGACGAAACCGACCCCGATGCCCTCGGCATCGCAGGCGGCGCGGATGAGGGCCAGCAGGGACTCATAATTCTGGCTGCCGTAGATGGCAGGCTCCCGCAGCCCCAGCAGATTCAGATTGGGGCCGTTGATGACCAAAAGCTTCATAGCAGCGCCTCCTTGATGGTTTGTACCGTGACCTCCAGCGCCCCGTCATTGGACACCGTCACATCGGCAAAGCGGCGGTACAGCGGCTCCCGGCGGGCGCAGAGCTGGGCGAGGTCTGTGGTTTGGGAAATGGGACGGCCCTCCGTTGGCAGCTTGGCAAGGTCGCGGGTCAGGCGGAAAATGGTGCCGTTTTGATGCAGCAGCGGGTAGTTTTCCGGCCGGGTGACGCAGCCGCCGCCGGTGGAGAGGATGATGCCGGAGCGCTTGCCCTGCTCCGCCAGAACCTCTGTTTCCAGTTTCCGGAATGTTTCCTCCCCGGACCGGGCGAAGATCTCCGGGATGGACATTCCGGCCCTTTGGGAGATCAATTCGTCAGCCTCCACCACCTCCCGGTCCAGCGCTTTGCCCAGAGCGGCGGCCACGGCGGATTTGCCGCTGCCGGGCATTCCGATGAGAATGATGTTCCGCAGTCGGTGGTTCACGGTGCGCTCCACCCGCTCCAAGGCTTCATCGCCGATCACCGTGCCGGTGAACTGCTCGCTGGAGCGCTTGGCCTGAGCCACCAGCATGGAAAGCCCGCCTGCATGGGGAATCCCCAACTCTTCTGCCTGTAATAGCAGAGCGGTCCGTGCCGGGTTATAAACGATGTCCAGCACCCCCTCGCAACGGGGAAAACGCCGCAGATCCACTGCCGCCGCACCGTTATGGGGATACATTCCCACCGGGGTGGTGTTGGCGATGATCTGGGCGTCGGCGTGTCGATCCAGATGATCGTAATCGTCCGGACCGCTGCGGGAAATGACGGTAACGTCAGCGCCCAGTTGCTCCAGCGCGGCCTTCACCGTGACGGAGGCCCCGCCGCTGCCCAGTACCAGCGCTTTTTTTCCAGCGGGGTCGATGCCGCTGCTGCGAACCATGTAGAGAAAGCCGAACAGGTCTGTGTTGTCGCCGTACAGCGTACCGTCAGGCCGGCGGACGAGGGTGTTGACGCTTTGCAGCCTTTCCGCCGCCTCGGACAGCTCTGCACAGTAGGGCACCACCGCCTTCTTGTAGGGGATGGTGACGTTCAGGCCGTCCCAGCGGTCGGAGCACAGAAAGGCATCCAAGTCCTCCTTGGAGACCTCAAAGAGCCGGTAGTCATACTCCCCTAACTCGTGATGGATCATGGGGGAATAGCTGTGGCCCAGCGTTTCCCCCAGCAGTCCGCACCGCAGCATCAGACCACCTCGCTGTAACTGCCCAGATAGGAAAATTCCTCGCACAGAGAGGGCAGCTCGCCCATGAGCTGCAAAAATTCCGGGGCGTATACCGGCGTTTCCAGATCAAAGTAGAACATGAATTCAAAATTCCGCTCCGGCATGGGGCGGCTTTCCAGCTTGTTCAGGTTCAGGCCCAAGGCGTAGAACCGGGAGAGCACCCGGCACAGGGAGCCGGGCTCGTGAGGCAGCACCGCCATGAGGCTGGTGCGGTCCGCACCGGGGTAGATCTCCAGATTCTTGGAGATGCAGATGAACCGGGTGAAGTTGCTGCCCTGATCCTGCACCCCGGCCTCTAAGCATTCCAGCCCGTACAGCTTCATGCAGGAGCGGGAGGACAGGGCGGCGGCGTGGCCGTCCCCCTCCGCCACCTTCTGAGCGGCCACGGCGGTATTTTCACAGGGGATGATCTTCACACCGGGAAAGGCCTGCAGATACTGCTCGCACTGGCTCAAGGCCTGCTGGTGGGAGTAGATCTCCGTGATGTCGCTCCGCTTGGTGCCGGGCTTCACCAGCAGATTGTGGTCCACCTTCAGCCGCACACTGCGGACGATGCGGAAATCGTGCTTCATCATCAGATCGTAAATGGCATTGACGCTGCCGGCGGTGCTGTTTTCCAGCGGCAGCACACCGTAGCGGCACAATCCCCTTTCGATAGCGGCAAACACCGCCTCAAAGGAAGCGAAGTACATGATGTGAGGCAGCTTGAACAGCTTGTCGCAGGCCAGCTGGGAATAGGCCCCCGCCACACCCTGACAGGCAACGGACACGTTGGAGGGAAACAGGTTTGGCGTCTGGTCAATGGCGGTCTGAATTTCCGTGGTCAGCGGGGATGTGCTCCCCAGCAGCCGTCCCTGATAGCAGCGGCTCAGTTCAAACAGCATGGTGTAGAGAGAGGCGGTGTAATCCCGCATATCCTCCGGGGCCTGCGCCGCTACATCCAGCAGCTTCTCCCGCTCCCGGACAGGGTCCAGCACCGGCAGGCCATGCTCTTTCTTGCAGGCGGCGATGCCGGCGGCGGTGTTCATCCGCTGGGCAAACAACTCTACCAGTTGGCGGTCGATCTGGTCAATCCGGGCACGATAATCACTGAGTTCCATAGAGATTCCTCCCTTTTAAGACTGGCCCAACAGGGCGTCGTATACGGCGATGGCCGCCGCGGCTTCGATACAGGGAACGGCCCTTGGCACGATGCAAGGGTCATGACGGCCCCGGACCCGGAGAATTTCCGGGGTCAGGGTGTTCAAATTCACGCTTTGCTGCTCCTTGGCAATGGACGGCGTAGGCTTGAACGCTGCCCGGAAGGTCAGGGGCATCCCGTTGGTGATGCCGCCCAAAATGCCGCCGCAGTGATTGGTTGTGGTTCTGACCGTGCCGTTTTCCACCACAAAGGGGTCGTTATTCTCACTGCCCCGCAGCTGTGCGGTTTCAAAGCCGATGCCGAATTCAATGCCCTTCACGGCGGGGATGCCGAAGACGATGGAGGAAATACGGCCCTCCATGCCGTCAAACAGCGGTCCGCCCAGTCCCACGGGCAGACCCAGCACAGCACATTCCACGATGCCGCCAACGGAGTCACCCTCCGCCTTGGCGGCGGCGATCTCTGCCCGCATGGTCTCCCCTACGGCGTCATCTACCACCGGGAATGGCTTGTCTGCCGTGGAAACGGTCAGAGGAGTGACATCTTCCACCGAGCCGATGGAGGCGATGCGGCTGATGACTTCAATGCCCTGCTTTTTCAGCAATTGCAGGCAGATGCCACCGGCGATGCACAGGGGGGCTGTCAGCCGCCCGGAAAACGCGCCGCCCCCGGCGAAATCTGCGTGACCGCCGTACTTCACTCCGGCGGTATAGTCCGCGTGGCCGGGGCGGGGCACCACGGAAAGGCCGTCATAGTCCCCGGAGCGGGTGTTGGTGTTGCGGATGATGGCGGTAAGCGGCGCGCCGCAGGTGACGTTTTCCACCAGACCGGAGAGGAATTCCGGCCGGTCCGCTTCCTTCCGAGGGGTGGACCACTCGTTTTGTCCGGGGGCACGGCGGTCCAGAAAAGCTTGGAGGGCCGCCATGTCGATGGACTCTCCGGCGGGCAGACCCTCCAAGGTCATGCCGATGGCCGGGGCATGGGACTGGCCGAAGATGGTCAGATGCAGAAATTCTCCGTACCGGCTCACAGGCTCTCTCCTTTCAAAGCATCAAAGTCTTCCCAGAACTTGGGATAGGACTTGGAAACACAGGTCATGCCCTGCACAGTGACCGGGCTTTCGCACAGACAGGCTGCCACGGCGGCGGACATGGCGATCCGATGGTCGCCGCAGGAATCGGCAATGCCGCCCCGCAGACGGCCCGTGCCGTGGATCAAAAGGCCGTTGGGCTGTTCCTCCACACTGCCGCCCAGAGCCGTCAGCAATTGAGCCGTGGTGCGGAGCCGGTCGGATTCTTTCAAACGGAGCCGTCCGGCGTTGAAGATCTGGGTGTCCCCCTCCGCTCCGGCAGCGGTGACGCACAGCACCGGGATCAGGTCGGGGATGGGACCGGCGTCGATGGCCACACCCTTCAAGTCCCCCCGGCGAACCGTAACGGAGCCGTCTGCTGTGGAGACCCGTGCTCCCATGGCGGCCAGAATGTTCAAAACGGCCCGATCCCCCTGAGAGGAGGCCAGATCCAGCCCGTGAACGGTGACGCCCTCCGGAGACAAGGCGCCCATACACAGGAAGAAGGCAGCGTTGGACCAGTCTCCTTCGGCGGTGAGACGGTCCGGGAAACGAAGGCGCTGTCCGCCGGGAATGTGCCACGTCCCTCCGGTTTTCCGCAGAGAGACGCCGCCCCGGCGGAGGGTGTCCTCCGTCATAGTGACATAAGCGGCGGATTCCAGTCCGCCGGTAACGGTGAGGGCGCTGCCCTCATTCAACAGGGGCAGAGCCATCAGTAAACCGGAAATGTATTGGGAGGACACATCCCCCGGCAGAGAAAACTCGCCGGGGCGGAGCCGTCCCCCGCAGTAGAGCAGGTCATGGTTCTGCCGGATGGTCATGCCGTGATCCGTCAGGACCTGATCCAGCGGATGCAAGGGGCGCTGCGGCAGCCGCCCTTCCATGTGGAACACGGCGTCTGCTTCCAAAACGCCGGTCAGCGGCAGAAGAAACCGTAGGGTGGAGCCGCTTTCCTGACAGTGCAGATGACGGGTCCCCTGGGGCTTCTGGGTGATGGGCCGCACCGTCAGGTCCTCACCCCGAAGCCAGATCTCAGCGCCCAGGGCGTTGAGACAGTCCGCAGTGGCGGCAATGTCTCTGGAAATGCCCCGACAGCGGATCACCGTCTCATTTTGGCTCAGAGCGGCGCAGATCAGCAGCCGGTGGGCCTGAGATTTGGAGGCGGGGATGTGAACGGCTCCGGTACGGAAGCCGGGCTGAAGGATCTCGATCATCGCAGACCTCCCGCCTTCAGCCACCCGGCCACCTCGTCGGCCGGGACCGGCTCCACACGGCAATGGCCCACCCGCTCCGGTACGATGAACTTGGTCACATCGTCCGTGCGCTTTTTGTCGGCCTCTGCCGCCGCCAGAATATCAGTCAGGGGATAGTCGGTCTCCGTGGGGAGGCCATACCGCTCCAAAGCGGCCAGCAGCCGGGGCAGCGTCTCCGGGGTGCAAAGCCCTTTTTCCACGGCGGCCCGGGTGATGATGGCCATACCGATGGCGACCCCCTCCCCGTGGAGCAGGGTGAAGCCGCTGCAAGTCTCTACGGCGTGGCCCACGGTGTGGCCCAGATTCAGCAGCGCCCGCTGGCCCCGGTCAAATTCATCACCCCGGACCACGTCCCGCTTCATGCCAACACACACGGAGATCACCAGCTCGAACTGCTCCCGCACCGGGGTTTCCTCCAGCTCCCGGAGAAAGTCCTCGCTGTAAAGCATGGCGTATTTGATGATCTCGGCGCACCCGGCCCGGTATTCCCGCTCCGGCAGCGTATTCAGCAGGGATGGGTCGCACAGCACCAGAGAGGGCTGATAGAAGCAGCCCGCCTGGTTCTTACCGTGCTCCAGATCTACGGCGGTCTTGCCCCCCACGGAGGAATCCACCATGGACAGCAGCGTGGTGGGTACCTGAATATAGGGAATTCCCCGCTGATAGGTGGCGGCGGCGAAGCCTGCCAGATCCCCCACCACGCCGCCGCCCAGCGCCACGAGGAAATCGCTGCGGGTGAAGCGGCGGTCGCAGAGGAAATTCAAAACCTGTCCGTAGGTGGAAAGATTTTTCTGCTGTTCCCCGTGCGGGAACAGGAAATGATCCACTTGAAATCCGGCGTCCGTCAGAGCTTTTTCGGCGGCAGCGCCGTAAAGGGCGAACACCGCGTCGTCAGAGATCACGGCGGCCCGGCGGCCAAGGCCCAGTTCCGCTGCCATGGTCCCCAGCCGGGTCAGCAGACCCGGCTTAATGACAACGTCATACTCGCGGGAGGCCGCGATATGGATGGTGGTCAACGGCCATCCACCTCCTCTTTTCGTTTCCGGCCCTCGTCCAGCAGACGGACAAGGCCGGGGAGATCGTTATGTACCATGGCATCCTGATACTGGCGCAGGTTTGCCATCAGGGTATCCAGCTCCGCCATGAGAAAGTCCTTGTTTTCCAGAAACAGTTCCGCCCACATTTCCGGGGCCAGCCACGCTACACGGGTCATATCCTTGTAACTGCCAGCGGAGAAGCCCTTGTGCAGTTCCGCCGTGGGGCTTTTGATATAGGCGTTGGACACCACATGGGCCAGCTGGGAGGTAAAGGCGATCATCTCGTCATGCTGTTCCGCCGTGGTAATGGAAAACCGGCCAAAGCCCGCAGGAACCAGCAACTCCTTGACCCGGCTCAGCAGGTCGATGTCATTGTGATCCGCCGGGACCAGCACCATAGGAGCGTTGTGGAACATGGTGGATGTGGCGTACTTGAAGCCGGAGTTGTGGGTGCCCGCCATGGGATGTCCACCCAGATAGGTGAAGCCGTATTCCTTCGCCAGCGGGAAGCAGGCGTCGCAGACCAGCCGCTTCGTGCCGCAGCAGTCGATGACCACCGGCTTCGGGCCGATATGGGCGCTGTGCTGCCGCAGATAGTCCACGGCGGCGGAGGGATACACAGCGATCAGGATCAGATCGCAGGAGGAAAGGCTCTCGTCCGTCAGGTGGCCGTCCACCGCGCCGGAAAGAACAGCAAAGTCGAAAACAGACTGATCCGTGTCAAAGGCCAAGACTCTGTGGCCCGCCTCGTGGTAGGCCTTGGCAAAGGAACCGCCGATCAGCCCCAGGCCCACGATCCCGACGGTCATGCCGTCACGACCTTCCGGATCTCGCGGATCTTGCCCATCAGAACGTCAAACTGCTCAGGCCGCAGAGACTGCGCACCGTCGCACAGGGCGTGGATGGGATCGTTGTGGACCTCAATGATGAGGCCGTCGGCATTGCAGGCGGTGGCGGACATAGCCATGGGGGCCACCAGCCGGTTGATGCCGGTGGCGTGGCTGGGGTCCACGATGACCGGCAGGTGGGTCAGCTCGTGGAGCATGGGGACCGCCGCCAGGTCCAGGGTATTGCGGGTGTAATCGTCAAAGGTGCGGATGCCCCGCTCGCAGAGGATGACCTGTTCATTGCCGCTGGCCATGATGTACTCGGCACTCATCAGCAGTTCCTTCAGGGTGTTGGCAAGGCCACGCTTGAGGAGGATGGGCTTGCGGAGCTTGCCCAATTCCCGCAAAAGGTCGAAATTCTGCATATTCCGTGCGCCTACCTGCAATACATCCACATCCTCAAAGAGGGGCAGGTCCACCACGCTCATGATCTCGGTGACAATGGGCAGACCGGTCTCCCGCCGGGCAATCTTCAGCAGTTCTAGACCTTCGGCCTTCAGGCCGGCGAAGTCATAGGGAGAGGTGCGGGGCTTGAAGGCACCGCCCCGGAGCATATTGGCCCCGGAGGCCTTCACCGCCTTGGCCACCGCCACGATCTGCTCCTCAGATTCCACGGAGCAGGGACCCGCCATGACGCAGAAGCTTCCGCCGCCGATCTTCACATCGCCCACCTGCACCACGGTATCCTCCGGGTGAAATTTGCGGTTGCAGCACTTGAACGGCTCTGTGACCCGCTTTACGGAATCCACAATGTCGAGACTGGCTACCAGGTCCATATCCACCTTGGTGGTGTCGCCCACCAGTCCCAGAATGGTCTGGTACTCGCCCTCGGACACATGGATGTGCAGGCCCAGATTCTGGAGCCAATCCATCAGCTGTTCACGGCTTTCCTGGGTAACACCCGGCTTCAACGCAACGATCATAACGGTTTCCTCCTATAAATTGTTTTTGATGATAAGTGATGAATGAAAAAACGCCCCACAGGCGTAACCTGTGCGGCGCAAAAATCGGCTTGGGGGGCCCTTTTGATTGCAACACAAATTACCCTTACTATGCGTGCATAGTAAAGTAGTAATAGGTGAAGAACATAACAGAAGTCATAGTAGGTATCTCTCCTGATCTCATAAGGCTTTCCAAGATGGTTACAATGTAACACACCCGCAGACCCCTGTCAACAAAGGGCGACGAAAAAAGTACACAATTTTATCGGTTTAAAGCGACTGCGATTCCCGGCGAAATCACAGAAGGCAGAAAATCAAAGCTCCCTCCGGCCCTCCAAGGCCCGGGCCAGGGTCGCATCATCGGCAAATTCCAGATGGCCGCCCACGGGGATGCCATAGGCCAACCGGGTCACCTTGACCTCAAAGGGCTTCAAAAGCCGGGCGATATACATGGCGGTAGCCTCCCCTTCCGTGTCCGGGTTGGTGGCCATGATGACCTCCTCCACACCGCCCTGAGCCACCCGCTCCAGCAGTGGCTTGATGGCGATGTCATCGGGACCGACGTGGTTCATGGGACTGATGACGCCGTGGAGCACATGGTATTTGCCGTTGAACTCCCGGCCCCGCTCCATGGCCGCCACGTCCCGTGGGTCCGCCACCACGCAGATCACAGAGTTATCCCTCTTGGGAGAGGAACAGATGGGGCACAGCCCCCCGGCGGTAAAATTGCGGCATACGGGGCAGTAGGTGACGGTGCGCTTGGCGGTAACGATGGCATCCGCAAACGCCTGAGCGTCCTCCTCCGGCAGGCTCAGCACATGAAAGGCCAGCCGCTGGGCGGTCTTTCCACCGATCCCCGGCAGACGGGCAAATTGTTCGACCAGCGCCTCCAGCGGCGCGGGAAAATACTCCATGATACGCTCCTTCATTATCTGCGGGGCAAGGCTCGCCGCCCCGCCCCGCAGCGGTTGTGTTATGCGGTATTTGAATCACTTTGCCCCTGCGGGGCAATCACCCTCTGCGCCTGGCAAAAATACCACGACCTACGTGCCATGGGCGGCAGAAAATCATTTAAATCCATCCTTCGTCAGGACATGTGCCTGACGAAGGATACTCTGCACCCCGCAAGTGTGCGAGCATCCCACGCAAGCGAGTGCGCGCGGCGGGGTGATGGGGTGGTTAGGAGGGGAACCTGTTCCCCTCCTATTATCCAAGATCCATGGCGAACAGGGCCGCCGCACCGCCGGTGTGGACAAAGGCGATGTGCTCCTGCCCATCGAAGTAGCCCTCCTTCACCAGCGTCAGGAATTTGGCCCAAGCCTTGCCAGTGTAAACGGGGTCCAGCAGGATCCCCTCCTGCCGGGCCAGTTCCTCGATGTAGGGGGTGTCCTCGGCGTTGGGGATGGCGTAGCCGGCGCCCACATGGTAGATCATCCGGAAACGGCTGTCCATGTCTGTGGGGACGGGCTGGCCCACCAGCCCGGCGGCTTCTTTCACCAATTCGGATACGATCTCCTCAAAGGGGTCGGTATCCACGCCCAGACCTGTGGCCTTGGCCTGCGGGAGAAACAGGGAGGTACCCAGCACCAGACCGGCGGTGGTGCCGCCGGAGCCAGTGGCGGAGGCCACATGGCTGATCTCGATTCCGGCCTCCTTGGCCTGCTCCGCCAGTTCCCGGACGCACTCGGCGTAGCCGATGGAGCCCAGTGCCGTGGAGCCGCCCACGGGGATGATATAGCCCTTGTGTCCCTGGTTGGCCAACACCTCGCAGCGCTTACGCATCTCGGCGTAGATGTCCTCATAGCTGTCCGTGTCCATAAATTCCACCTGTGCGCCGAAAATATCGTCCAGCACCAGATTGCCCTTGCGGTCCGTGACACCCCGCTTTTTCAGGATCAGGACACAGCGCAGCCCCAGACGGGCGGCGCAGGCGGCGGTGAGCATGGCATGATTGGACTGGGCCCCGCCGGTGGTGAACACGGCGTCGCAGCCCTGCTTCTGGGCGTCCGCCAGCAGATATTCCAGCTTGCGGACCTTGTTGCCGCCCAAAGCGACGCCGCACAGGTCGTCCCGCTTGATCCAGATGTTTTTGCTGTAAATGCGGCTGATATTTTCCAGCCGGTAAAAGGGCGTAGGATACACGCCCAGCCTGAGCTGAGGCAGATTATTCCAATGACTCATACGCTCATTTCCCCCGGAGTTCCTTGATACGGGCGGGGATGTCCTCCGCCTTGTAGACGGCGCTGCCCGCCACCAGCACGTTGGCACCAGCGTCGATGCAGGTCTGGCAGGTGTCGGGGGCTACGCCGCCGTCTACCTCCAATTCGCAGGCGGGGTTCCG
>OGIL01001910.1_pt1 | contig 10608 bp, 6 predicted proteins | sample 1571751 | NCBI WGS metagenome assembly OGIL01 (sample SAMEA2581964, study PRJEB24529) | metagenome | biome: Human gut stool | place: China | collected 2011 | reverse complement strand
GGCCCGTTGGTCAAGTGGTTAAGACACGGCCCTTTCACGGCTGTAACATGGGTTCGAATCCCGTACGGGTCACCACAGTTGGAGGCTTAGCTCAGCTGGTTAGAGCGCCTGCTTCACACGCAGGAGGTCACTGGTTCGAGTCCAGCAGTCTCCACCAAAACCTCACTTCTTCGGAAGTGAGGTTTTTCTTGTTTTCGGCAAAAGGAAAGACATCGTGTCTTTCTCGGAAAAAAACAAAAAGAGGGAACGGAAAAACCGTTCCCTCTTTTTTCATCAGATAGTGGCCGCTTACTTGGCGGCGCGGTAGAGGAAGGAAACGATCTGCGCACGCAGGCAGTTGCTGTTCGGGGAGAAGGTGGTGTCGCTCGTGCCGGTGGTCACGCCCGCGTTGACGGCCCACTGCACGGCGGGGGCGTAGAAGGCGCTCGCGCTCACATCGGCAAAGGCGTTCGTGCCCTCAGCCGCCGGTGCGCCGGCCGCTCTCCACTGGAAGGTGACAGCCTGTGCGCGCGTGACGGAAGCATCCGGGGAGAAGGTCGTGCTGCTCGTGCCGGTGGTCACGTTGTTTTCCACCGCCCACGCAACGGCCTTTTCGTAGTACGCGCCGCTCTTCACGTCGGTGAAGGACGTGGTCATGGACTTCGGCTCGGGGCTGCCGTTGGCTCTCCACAGGAAGGTGACCATCTGGCCGCGCGTGCAGCCCGCGTTCGGCGCAAAGGTCGTGGCGGTCGCGCCGGAGGTGATGTTCTTCGCAACGGCCCAGACAACGGCGTCAGCATAGTAGGCGTCGTCGGCGATATCGGTAAAGGGAAGCGACGCGGAGCCATCATAGTTCTTGTCGCTCAGGACGGAGGAGAAGAGGAAGTTGCTGAGGTAGGCATATTCGTCTCTCTGGTGGACCTTATGGGTGAGGGAGTTGGCAAAGAGGACGACATTCATGCCGTTTTCCTTGTAGGCAAAGCCCTGCACGCCGCCGTTTAGGTAGGCCTTGAAGCCCGCGGCGCGCTCGGCGGTGTTCGTGGGGATGAAGCCCTCGGTGGGCGTCTTGGTCTTATCGCTCTTGACGAGGACCGTCGCGGAGGCGGGGACCTTGGAGAAGTAGCCGAGGCCGTAGGCGTAGAGGATATCGTCGCCGTCAGCAATGTAGCTCGCGTTCACAAGGGTCTTGTTGGGATAGACAACGGGGGTCAGGCAGTCCATCGCGCCGTCCAGCTCGGTGTATTCCACGCCGGCGATGAGGTCAGAGGCGGAGGACGCTGCGGAATAGCTGTAACCGATGTACGGCAGGCCGTTTTTCACGGCGGTCTTTGCGGCGGCGTCGAGCTTCGTCGCACCTGCGGCGGCGTCCGCCTTGGTCACGTCGGAGGTCGTGGTGAAGCCCATGAGGTTCATCGCGGCGGTATCATAGTTCCAGCCGGCGCTCTGGCTGATCTGCGGCGTGTAGACAAATCCCTTCTCGCTTTCAGCAGGCGTGCCGGGGACGTAGACGGTCGGGGACTTGGTGATGATCTTCGCCTTCACGCTCGTCTTGTCGACGCCCGCGGCAGAGAGCAGATACTTGCCCGCGACGGTCTGATAGTCGGCGTAGGAGCAGATGAAATCGCCCATGTGGTCGCCGCTCGTGACCATGCCGACGGTCTTGCCGGCCTTGAGAAGTTCGTTGACGGCGGCGGTGGAGTCTTCAGAGGCGTTGGAGAGGATGACGTCCTTATTCTTGTCGCCGGTGAAGCAGGAGGTCAGCGCCTTGGTGTAAGCGAGGGCGTCGTCGTGGTCCATCGCGTCGCCGCAGACGGCGGAGATGCTCTTGTAGGCGGCGGGCTCGGCCACGGTGACCATGTCGAAGCCGCGCGTTTCATTGAAGGAGGTGATGCCCTCGGAGTAGAGGATCGTCCAGCCGTTGATGAGCGTGCCGTCATACAGCGCGCCGTTGGCGACAGAACGCTTGGCCTGATACATCGAGACGATCATCGTACCGGCGGGGTAGGTAACGCCGTCATAGGTGAATTCCTTTTCGGTCACGTTGACCTTAACGTCGTTTCTCGTGAGCCACTCCATCATGTCGGCCGCGGCCTGAAGGTTGGTCTGGTTCTTGCCGTCGAGCGGGATGATGTAGCACTCGGGATAGAAATTGCCGTTCTGGCCCGTGCCGTTGTACTCGGGACGGAAGACGTCCATCTCCGCGCCCTCGACGTCGTTCTGGTCGCACAACCACTGGCCGACGAGCTCATACGCGTCGGAGTTTAGATTCTTCACGCCGCGCTGGAAGATCGTGACCTGAGATGCAAGGTAGGAAAGCTTTTCGGCAGCCACATAGGCGGCGTTGCCGAGGATACCGTACTGCGCCGCCTGAGCGGTATCATCGTTGTAGGCGGGCAGCTCAACGGTATAGGCAACGGTGCCCTGCAGCATGGCAAACTGGGGAGTGTAGCTCGTGGACATATCGTCCCACGGGTCTTCCCAGTAGGTCTCGGTGCCGTTGCCGGTGTAGCTCAGGTAATCGCGCTGGGGGATGACATAGCTGTTGTAACCATCGTTGTTGGCGACCGCCGCGATGCCCAGCGCCTCGCCGCCGGTGATGAGGTGCTCGGCGAGCAGGTCGTACTCAAAGTTCGGCTCGTGCGGGGGATCGCAGGGCTCGCACTGGAAGGCCTGCACGCGGCCGTGGAACTCGGCAAGCGACATGGGGTTGAACGTGCCGATGAGCTGCTGCATGTTGGCCGTCTCGCTCGTGGTCTGGAAGGAGTTGTCGCGGTTGAGGTCATAGCCATTGGTGGAATGTCTCGTCAGGTAAGTACGTCCGTCGACATTCTCCTCGGGGACGAGGATGAAGAACACGTCGGACAAAAGCTCGTCCTTGACGTTCACGCTCTTATTTTCGACGGTGTAATACTCTTCAAGGTCGACCTTGCCGGACTTGCCGTTGTTATCGACCGTCAGGTAACCTAAGTAGCTGGCCTTGTCCTTGACGAGGTCGGGGATGGCGACGCTGCCCTCCGCGCCCACAGGGCCCATCTCTTCCTTGAGCTCTTTTTCGCCCGCGGCGGTGAAGCCGGTGAGCGTCTTGTAGTCGATGGTCTTTTCGCTCGTGATCATCTTGGCGAAGTCGAGCACGCCGTCGGTGGCGGCGACCTCGTTGGAGTGGATGTTGGAATACATCACGGGCACGCGGATATCGTCGAGCGCGCCGGACTTGATCTGGGCGAGCACGGCATCGGGATCGGTCTCGGCCTGCTCGGTCAGGGCGAGCCACTTGCTCACGCTCGCCTTGGAGTCGGCTACGATGAGATAGGGCATATCACGGCCCGCGGTGGACTGGCCCATGGAGAATTCTTCCACGTAGAGACCGTTTTTCGTGCCGTTTGCCACGATCGTATCGAGCTCCTTGTAGATCTCCCACATGGTGTTGAAGTTTTCATACGGCGCAACTTTGACGCTCACGGAGCCGAGATCCTTGCCGCTGTTTTTGGCGACGAGATCAAAGTAGCCGCACAGGTCGATGTAGTAGCCGCCGTTCACATGGGGCACGCTGTAGTCGACGCTGGTCACGCCGGTTCTGCGGTTGGTGGAGTAGAAGTAGTTATTCACGTGGAAGCTCACGTCGAGGACGGTCTTGCCGTTTTTCTCGCTTGCGGAGAGCTTGATGTCCGTGAACTGGTGCTCGTCGCCCTCGGTCAGCCAGTCATTCAGAGAGCCGCCCGCGTAAGCGTAGGGGAACAGCTCCTCGTTGACGTAGGGGCGGGAATCGTCGCGCTCGAGCGAGAGCGAAACGGTACCGGTGCTGACGGCCGCGGCGAGCGCATCCTTCGTCATGCCGGACACGGGGATGGAGAGGGACACGTCCTTGCCGTTTTCATCGGTGACAAGGGTGATCGTCGCGTCGACCGGGAATTTCGTTCCCAGCAGCGCATCGTCCTTGGGGTTCATGTCCTGGTAGCTGACGGCAAACGCGGACGTGACCGCGAGCGAGAGCGTCATTACCAGGGCCATCAGCAGCGCGAGCGCTTTGCTGACAGAGTTTGGATAATGTTTCATGGTTTTCGTCCTCCAGAGTGGTCTTATGCCGCCACACACAGCGGCGGAAAGTTGATGAGTTTAGTGTAACTCAATAAAAATACATAGTCAAGGGAATATTCATACCTAATCCCGCCAAATTTCAGCGTTGAATCTGTATTTTTGTTCATCATTTTTCACAAAGCAGTGCGTCAAGCCCCGTCTTTCAGATCCTTTTGTGAATGCATCCGTAAATTTATACAGAATCGCACTGCATAGGATATTCTTCTTCGCCGCGATTGCAAATGACGGCGGGGCGCATTATAATAAGAGGCAATCATCATTCAAACGCAGGAGGAACCGAATATGCGGCTGCAAAGCGCAATCTTTACACTGGGCGATACCCTCTTCACCCCCGACGGCGCGGCGCGCGAGGGACTCGACAAGGCGCTTTCACTTTTTAAGATGGAGGGCGTGTGGCTCGGCGCGGTGACGGCGCTCAGCGCGGAGGACGCGCAAAAAGCGCTCGAAAAGGCGGGGCTTCACTCTTATTTCCGCTTCGTGCTGACAGAATCCGTCGCGCTCTGCAAGGCGGACAGCGGCACGATGTTCGAGCGCGCGATGAAGCGCCTGCACTCGCAAAAGGACGATACGATCGTCTTTTCCGGCTCGCTTTCCGCCATCCAAAACGCGAAGGACGCGGGTTTTCGCACCGTGGCGGTCCAGGGAAGTGCGGGCGCGGCGGACTGGTCGACGATGCAGCAACTCGCCACGCAGAGCCTTGCGCAGTACAGCGAATTGCTGTCAGATTCTGTGTGAATTTTGGGAAAACGACAGGATTGACGTTTTTTAGTTTTCGTTGCAGTCTTTCTCAACGGTGATATGGTAAGAATATAACTATCAGAACGGAAGGTTCGCGCCATGTCGGATTTCTACTCGACTATCATCTTCCTTTCGGTCTTTATTATGATTATCATGGACATGCTCGTGAGCGGCAATGAGCTGATGGAGCATGACAAAAAGCAGATGGTTTACACGATCTCCGTACTGGTGATCGCAAGCATGGTATCGGAATGGTTCGGCGTTTGGATGGACGGAGCCGACCCGTCGCTGCGGACGCTGCACATCCTCGTTAAGACCATCGAGTTATCCACAGCGCCGATCATCACTGTGCTTTGCAGCGACCTGATGACGCCGCTCAAGCATAAAAAGCTCATTTATACCCTCATCGGCGTCCACGCGGGGCTCGAGGTGCTGTCGGCTTTCTTCGGCTTCATCTTTTCGGTCGACGCACAAAACGTTTATCATCACGAAACGTTTTACTGGGTCTACGTGCTGGCCTATGTCAGCGGCGTTCTGCTGTTCATTGGTCAGCTGCTGAGCGAGAGTTCGCACCATTATGGCCTGTATCGGGCGCTCGTTATCGTCCTGCCGGTCTTTTTCTTCTGTGGGCTGTTCCTCCAGTACGGTGCCGGAGTGCGCATCATGTGGGCGTGCTCAGCGGTCGATGTTCTGATGGTTTACATCCTGTATTCCGAGCTCACGCAGAAAATCGACGCGCTGACCCATCTTCTGAACCGCCGCAGCTATGAGAGCCGTCTCGCCTCGTTGCGCGGGCACGCAGTCATCTACTATTTCGACGTGGACGAGTTCAAGTCCGTCAACGACACCTTTGGCCATGGCGTGGGCGACGCGGTGCTTGCCGAGGTCGGCAGCACGATCTACGCCGTGTTCTCCAAGGCTGGCTACTGCTACCGCATCGGCGGCGACGAATTCTGCGTCATCGCGCAAATCTCCGACACGGCGGCGGAAAAGTATCTTTCGGAATTCCTGCGCGAGCTGACGGCACGGCGAGTGAAAAACGAGCACCTGCCGCACGTGTCGGTCGGCTATGCGTGCTTCAATCCGGTGCTCGGCAGCGTAGAGGATGCGATCAAACGCGCCGACCGGATGATGTAGCACTACAAGCGCAAGCGCAAAAGCGAAGCGCTCACAAATGATGATACCGTAAAAAGCTGACGATCTTTTGACCGTCAGCTTTTTGTATCTGCTTTTATTTCGCCTCAATCTCCGCGTCTTCCTGCGGCTGGAGCTTGCTGCCAAAATACGCGAGCACCGCGCCGAGGATGGCGCACGCGACGCCCCAGACCATCTCCGCTGTCGAGGCAAAGCCCGTCGGAATGATAATGATCGTGGAGGCAAGCACGATGCCGATGACGGCGTGATAAGCGATGGAGTAGTGCGTGTCGAAAAGCCTGCTCACAATGCGGGCAAACAGCGCCATCACGCCGGCCATGCCAAGCCCCCAGGGGATGAGCACGGCAAGATCAAGCTGGGCAATGCCGTCGATCAGCGGCGTGAGAAGGCCGACCGCCATCAGGATGGACGACGACGTCATCCCCGGGATGATGAAGCTGAAGCCCCACAGCACGCCGCAGAAGAGAAAGCCCCAGAAGTTTGCGGGCATCTCGGCAAATGAACTGAACTTGACGGCCATCAGCGCGCCGAACAGGGCGAGGAAGCTGACGATCAGCGAGATGTACGAACCGTTGCCGCGCCCCTGCGTGCCCGCCTCGTGCCAGAGGTCGGGCAGCGTGCCGAGGATGAGCCCGATGAAGAGGCACGTGGCGACGGTTTCCGACTGGTGAAACAGCGCAAGGATCACGCTGCCGCCGCCCAAAAAGCCGATCGCCCAGCCGATGCCGACGGCGAGCAGCATCCGCCAGTAGCGTTGAAGCGCGCGCCTGGGGTGCGTGAGCAGCTCCATCGCGGGGCGGTAGATGCCGAATACGACTGCGAGCACGCCGCCGGAGATGCCCGGCAAAATCGCGCCCGCGCCGATGATGATACCCTGCACAATGCGCATGATACCGTTTTTGATGCGGGAATTTTTCATATTGCTGCCTTTTTATGTGCCGCGCCCACCGGAAAAGCGGCGGAACGCGACGCGGTTTAATAGCCCTTTCTGCGGTCGACGAGGTGATGCATCGGGCGGCCCGCGGCGTAATTTTCCAGATTTTCGCAGAAGAGCTGCACGTTGCGCTCGCAGGTGTAGCCGAGCGTCATGTTGCCCGCGACGTGCGGCGTGAGCAGGAGGTTCTTGGCCTTGCGCAGCGGATGATCCGCAGGCAGCGGTTCGGGCACGACGACATCGAGCGCCGCACCGGCGAGGTGCCCGGAATCCAGCGCTTTGATCAGCGCGTCCTGATCGATGGCCGTGCCGCGGCCAACGTTGACGACGTAAGCGCCTTTCGGGAGCAACGCCATGCGGTCTGCGTTCAGGATGTTCACCGTGTCGCTCACCGAGGGGAGAGACATGAAGAGAAGGTCAGTCTCGGGCAGGAGCTGATCGAGCTCCGTGACGGGATGAACGGCGTCAAAGTCCGCGTTCGCGCGGCCGCTGCGGCTGACGCCGGTCAGGCTCGCGGGATGGAACGCGCGCACGCGGCGGGCAAATTCCGTGCCGATGTCGCCCGTGCCGAGGCACGTGACGCGCGCGCCGTGGAGCGAGTGGATGCCGCCCGGGAGCACGCGCCAGCCGCCCTCGCGGATGATCTCGGTGTATTCCATCTGGCGGCGCAGCAGCATCAGCGAGACCATGACAGAATGCTCGGCGATCGTCGTGCCGTAAGCGCCCGAGGCGTTCGTCAGCAGGCAGTCGGGATTCTGATACAGGTCGTCGCGGCAGAAGCGGTCCACGCCCGCCCAGCAGCTCGCGTACCACTTGAGATTGCGTGCGCCCGCGATAACGCGCTGGGACGGATGGCCGTAGAGGATCGTGCAGTCGTCCACATTGCCCTCCGCCGCCTTGGACGAGGGGAAGAAGACGATGTCGTAGCCGCAGCGTGCGGCGGTGTCGCGCAGCGTCTTTTCGTATGCCGGAGTCAGGAAGTCGATGATGACGCCGATTTTTTCATTCATGGTTCAATTCCTCCAAAATCATTTCTGCGACGCGCAGGCCGTCGGCCGCGGCACTCATGATACCGCCGGCGTAGCCCGCGCCCTCGCCGCAGGGATATAGACCGCGCAGGGCGGATTGAAAACTCAAGTTGTCGCGCACGATGCGCACAGGCGACGAAGAGCGCGTCTCCACCGCCGTCAAAACGGCGTCGGGCGCATCGAAGCCCCTTAATTTCCGCCCCAGCATCGGAAGGCCCTCCTCGAGCGCCTCGCACACAAAGGGCGGGAGACAGCCGTGCAGGTCGCACCAGCGGACGGAGGGAAGATAGGTCGGCACGACCTTTCCCGCTCCCGTTGACGGGCGATGCTTGAGAAAATCTTCGACCCGCTGGGCGGGGGCGGCGTAATTTCCACCGCCAAGGCGATAGGCCGCGTCCTCCAGCTCGCGCTGGAACTGGACGCCCGCGAGGGTATCGCCGGACGGGAAATCCTCCGGCGTAACGGAGACCAAAAGTCCGCCGTTGATGTTCTCGCCGTCGCGCGCAAATTCGCTCATGCCGTTTGTCACGACGCGCTTTTCCTCCGACGCGGCGGCGACGACCTCGCCGCCGGGGCAGACGCAGAACGAGAACACGCCGCGCCCCTTTTCCGTGTGGCAGGAGAGCTTGTACGACGTGGGCGGAAGTCCGGGGCGGCCCGCCGCCTCCTTATACTGCGCTAAGTCCATGTCGCGCTGGCGGTGCTCGATGCGCACGCCGACGGCAAAGGGCTTGGGCTCCATCGGCACGCCGCGCTTTTGCAGCATTTCGAACGTATCGCGCGCGCTGTGGCCGGGCGCGAGCACGACGTGCTTTGTGGGCAGCGTGTACTCCCCCTCGGGGGCGCTCACGCGCAGCGCCGTGACGCTGCCGCTGTTCTGCTCGATATCCACAACCTTGTGGGAAAACCGAACTTCGCCGCCGCGGTCGATGATCTCGCGGCGGAGATTTTGCAGCACCACATATAATTTGTCGGTGCCGACATGGGGCTTGGCGTCGACTAAAATATCCTCGCTCGCGCCGAAGCGGACGAACTCCTCTAAAATATAGCCGTGGCGCAGGTCCTTTGTGCCGGTGTTGAGCTTGCCGTCGGAAAATGCGCCCGCGCCGCCTTCGCCAAATTGCACGTTCGAGGTCAGATCAAGCTCGCCCGTGCGCCAGAAGTGCTCGACATCGCGCTTTCGCTGCTCGACCGCGCGCCCGCGCTCTAATAAAATGGGTCTTGCGCCGCAGCGGGCCAGCAGCAGCGCGCAGAAAAGGCCCGCGGGCCCCGCGCCGATAACGACAGGGGAGACCTCCGGCGCTGAAACAGGCGCGGGCGGCGTATATTTCTTCGGCGCGTAGGGCTGCACATTTTTATTCTTGCAGCGCCGTAAAACGCCGGATTCGTTTTTGACCTCGACCGCGCAGGAGCAGACGAGCTTCACGCCCTCGCGCGCGTCGATGGAGCGGCGCAGGAGATGAACGGAAACAAGCGCCTCCTCGCTCACGCGCAGCGCGTGCGCGCAGGCCGCGCGCAGCTTGTCTTCCTTTGCTCCCACAGGGAGCTTCAGATTGTCGATGCGAAGCATGTGCGCCGCCTCCTTTTTCTTCAGTCGCGTTTCATTTTATTATGACGGAAAGGAAAGCGCAAGGGGAATCGCGCGATTATCACAGAAACTTAAAAAAGTCATCGGGAATTTAAGAAATCGTCAAATAGCGTTCAAGAAATATACATAAATATGCCCTATGATAGCATCATCGAAAGCAAAGAGGCTGCAAGCAAGGGTCTCAGTCCATAGGAGGTCATCATCATGTACGAAGACGAAAACAACCTGTATCACTACAGCTATCGCAAGGGCGACGAGCAGAACCCCAACGCCCCGATCGACACGAAGAACTACGCCGAGGACCCGTGGGATAAGAATCCCGGCGGCAGCCCGAAGAAAAAGGGCGGCAGCGGTCTTTCCGGCAAGATCGTGGCGCTGGCGCTGGTGTGCGCGCTCGTCGGCGGCTTCATCGGCGCAGGCGTGAGCGGCGCGACGGCCAAGGTCAACAAGACGAGCGTTCAGGTCAGCGACCGCGAGGTCGCGCAGGTGCAGACCGTCAAGGTCGACGGCAAGACGCAGATGTCGATGTCGGAGGTCTATGCCTCGAACGTCAACAGCGTGGTGTCCATCAACGTTTCCGCCACGACCAACTACTTCGGCCAGACCGTGCAGACCGCCGCGAGCGGCACGGGCTTTTTCATCACGGAGGACGGCTACATTCTCACGAACCACCATGTCATCTCTGATGCGAGCAGCGTGAAGGTAACGCTTTACAACGGTGAGACCTACGACGCCAAGGTCATCGGCAGCGATGAGGACTACGACATCGCCGTTCTCAAGATCGACGTGACGGGCGCAACGCCCGTGGTGCTGGGCGATTCGAGCAAGGTCGCCATCGGCGAATCCGTCGCCGCTGTCGGCAACCCGCTCGGCGAACTGACGTTCTCGATGAGCGAGGGCATCGTCTCCTGCGTGAACCGCGCCATCAATGTTGACGGCACGCCCTTTAACATGATCCAGGTCGACTGCTCCATCAACCCCGGCAACTCCGGCGGCCCGCTCTTCAACAGCTACGGCGAGGTCATCGGCATCGTGTCGGCCAAGTATTCGAGCTATTCCAACACCACCGTGGAGGGCATCGGCTTTGCCAT
>OGIL01001902.1_pt1 | contig 10628 bp, 9 predicted proteins | sample 1571751 | NCBI WGS metagenome assembly OGIL01 (sample SAMEA2581964, study PRJEB24529) | metagenome | biome: Human gut stool | place: China | collected 2011 | reverse complement strand
CGGAGAGGTTTGATCTTATGTATTGTCTGCGCCCAGCTCTGCGGCTTCCAGCACCTTGATGCCTTCGGCCTCGAACGCGGCGCGCAGAGCCTCGGCAAAGCCGGGGCGCGGCACCTTGTTCTTGACGCAGAGGGTGATGATGCCATGCAGGCTGGTGCATTCCAGACCGATGGAAGCGCCGTCTGCCGGCACCCAGGTCTGGAAGTCCTCGATGTACCGGGTCAGCTCCGGGCTGGACGGAGCGAAGGGGTCGCCCAGATAGCTCACCCAGAAGTCCGCCGGGAAGCCGCTGATGTACTCGCCCATCTGGAAGATGCGCTTTTTGATGCTGAGGCTGGCTTTCTGCTGGTAGACCCGGTAGACCCAGCCCATCTGCTCCGCGATACGGAACAGTTTTCGCTCAGCGGAAAGGTTCTCTTTCAGGTCAGCGTCCACGCCCACGGCCACTTCGGCCAGCGGGGCATCTGCCGTCAGCGGCAGCTTGCGCTGGAAGGAGGCCACGCAGTTGTAGAGGGCGTTCGGCGCACCCAGCGCGTCGCGGGCGTCTGTCGAGTAGCTGTAGAGCACCTCGTCCTTGTCCAGATACGCCCGCACCGCCTTACAGAGCAGGGCCGTGAGGGTACTGAAGGGCTTGACGCCGCAGCGGAGGGCGGCGTCCACAAGCCCCGCCTTTTCCAGCCGGACGCGGCAGCAGGTGGGCGTCTCTTCAAAGGTCTGCACCACGGGGCGCTGCATATCGTTGGCCACCTGACTCTCGGGGTACTTTGCAAGGATGTCCTCGATGTCGTAGGCAGGGTCCGTCTCAAGGGTCTGGCCCTCGAAAGCCGTGCCGTACCGCAGGTTGCAGTAGAACTGCAGCACCATGGTCATGAAGGGTGCTATGCCCCGGCCATCGGCCAGAAAGTGGAACCAGTCAAAGTAGACGACTTTCCCCTCATAGCTCAGGGCAACAGTAAAGCCGTTCTCGTCCGGAAATTCGGGCTTTGCGCTGCCCTGCCGCACCGGGCAGGGGGCGTCCGACGACTCGAGGTGGAGCAGCTTTTTCTCCCACACCGGCTTCTGGAAATAGTAGGGTGCCTTTGCCCGGGCCGCATCCAGAGCCTGCTGCAAAAGCGCACCGTCCACGGCATCTTTCAGCGTGACCTGATAGCGGCAGTTGACCATGTTTTCGCGGTAATAGTAAACGATACCCTGAAAAACAGAGCGCTGTTCGGCATCCATTCCTTATTCCCCCGCGTGTGCGGCCAGATAGTCGGCCAAATCGCTGACGGTGACGAAGTTGCGCAGCTCCTTTTCGGGGATGCGCAGGCCGAAAGTCTCCTCCAGGTCGGCGACGACGGTCAGGATCTCCATGGACGACAGGTCCAGATCATCCATCAAGACGCTGTTCTCGTTGACATCATCGGGGGAAATTTCTGCAACATCTTCCAGAATTGCAAGGATCTGGGACACGATCTCGGTTCTTTCCATAGTTTGAATCTTCCTTTCGTAATTCCATTAAAGGCGGCTGCGGCTCTTTTCCAGTATTCCGCAGCCTGCCCGGTTTATTCTTACTTGCGCAGCAGCTTGCCGGTGCCGGTGCGGGGCAGAGGCTCGGTGCTGAACTCCACGGCGCTCATCCGCTTGTAGAGCGGCAGGGTGCGGTTGGTCTCGGTGATGAAGTCGCGGACGGTCTGCTGGTCGGCCTCGCCGCAGTAGATGACGGCACAGATCTTCTTGCCCTTCTCCCTGACGATGCATTCCTTGACGGCCTCGCACTTGGACAGCAGATTTTCCAGTTCTTCGGGGCTGACGTTCTCACCGTTGTCGAGGATGATGATATTCTTCTTGCGTCCGGTGATGTAATAGAAGCCGTCCTCGTCCACACGGGCCAGGTCGCCGGTGTGGAACCAGCCGTCGGCGTCGAGGACTTCTGCGGTGGCCTCGGGGTCCTTGTAATAGCCCAGCATGACGCAGCCGCCGCGGATGCAGATTTCGCCCGTCTCGTCCAGCTTGTACTCGGCGTGGTCGTCGGGCTTGCCCACGGCACTCATGTGCTTTTCGACCTGCGTAAAGTTCAGGATGCCGTCGCCGAAGGTCTCGGTCATACCGTAGCACTGGTTGACGACGAAGCCGTTCTGGGCCAGCTCCAGCAGCATCTTGGGGTCGAGGGCAGCGGAAGAGCAGCACAGGTCCCACAGGCCGTTCAGACGGCTGACGCGGCCACGCTTCATGTCATTGTAGATGGTCTCCACCAGCATGGGGGCCGAGGCCATGACGTCGCTGTGCATCAGGCCCAGGTCGCGGTAGAAGTCGCGGATGTCGCCGCAGAGGTTCAGAGCCCATCCGGCAGGCGGGTAGGACATAACGCAGACGAAGCAGGCCATGTGGAAGAGAGGCAGCAGGGTCATATGGCTCAGCGGCAGCTTCTGGCCTGCCGGGAGGCGGTCGGTGACCCAGTTCTCTGCCACCTCCGAATAGGTGTGCAGGCTGGCGCACATATTCCGCTCCGAGAGCATGACGCCCTTGCTGCGGCCGGTGGTGCCGGAGGTGAACATCAGCATCATCAAATCATCGTGGCCCACGCAGTTGGTCAGCTCGCCGGGGGCAGTCTCTTTATAGCAGTCCATGGGGCGGAGCTTCGGGCCGTAGGCGGCTTCCAGCTCGGCGCGGCAGCCGTAGTCGATGCCGTCGTTCAGGATGAGGGCAGGCTCCACGAGGCCCAGCTCATATTCCAGCTCCTCCCAGGTCTTTTTCTGGTTCAGAGTCACGAGAACGCCGCCGGCGAGGATGATGCCGTAGGACGCCACGCAGAATTCATAGCAGTTCCGGCTCAGCAGAACGATGCGCTGGCCCTTGATGTCCGGCACTTCGGCCTTGAGATAGGCCACCATCCGGCGGATGTCCTGCGCATACTCGCGATACTTCTTCTCCACGACGGTCTTGCCGTCCTCGGCCACATAGCGAATGGCCACATTATCGGGAAACTCCTGCTCCATGCAGCGGGTCACCATGTCGTATACGCCTGCGGGTACTTTGATGTATTCAGCCATCGGTCTTTCTCCTTTTTTGTCAAATTTTCAGCTCAGCACTTTTTTCATTCACTTTCCAGAGTCATTCCGAATCTCTGGCAGTTCGAGGAAAACTTTGGCACGGCTCCTTATGGCAACAGTATACCGCAAGCAGAACGTAAACGCAAGATTTAATTGCACAAATATGCAACTTGAGCTTGCATTTGATCTGTGCAGGCAGATGTAATTCTTTCCTTTTGTTGCGATGCGCGAAAAGCTGTGATACACTTTTTTTCGTCAGGACGAAACTTCGCCCGGAGGTCGAGTCCTTATCAAATTGACAGCAAGCCCAAAAAGCATTATACTGTTTATATCATTTAGCAAAAAAGCTCCCCGCCGAGCTTCATATTTTTATTTATCGCGCCTAAAACACGGCCTTCCGGGGCCTCCGGGACGAATGGCGCACAAGGAGGACCCTTTTCATGGAAGGCACCAAGCCCCGCACTGTAAGCAGCCTTGGCATGTTCGACCTGCTGAAAGGCATCGGAATGCTGGCCATCGTCTTTGCCCACACGGCAGAGCTTTACCCCCTCGGCACCAACGACGTCACCCCTTTCGCGTTCGCGCTGTTCGCTTACCGCGAAGCGCTGATGGCCGCCTTTTTTATTGCCAGCGGCTACGGCTTCCGCAAGCGCTCCATCCACAAATGCATCGAGCAGCAGCTCAAGACCCTGCTCAAGCCTTACCTTTATACTGCACTGGCCACCACGGTGCTCCACGCTTTCATTCACCATGCAGCTTTCGGCTCGTGGGATGCTGCCATCTCAGAATCGGCCAAGGTCTTAGGCGGTTTCCTGTTAGGCCTGCCCCACACGGCCACTTACTTCGGGCAGCAGTTTTTTTCCTGCGGACCCATGTGGTACTTAGTGGCTCTGATGCTGGCGTGGGTGCTCCTGGACGTGCTGCTCGAGATTTTCCCCGAGCGGTACATAACCCCCGCAGTCGTCGGCGTCACCCTGCTTGGCTGGGGCGTCACGCTGGTGTGGGAGGCTCCTTTCTGCATCGCACAGGGCATGGTGTCGCTGCCCTACCTTTACATCGGCTATCTGGCCAAGAAGCGCCGTCTTTTTGAAACTCCCCTTTCCGGCAGAGCCAAAGCCGGACTTATCGCGTCCGCGCTGGGCGTCGTCGCGGGCGTTTTGCTGACCCAGAGCACCGACTGCGTTTCGCTGGGTGAGTGGACGATGGGGCCGCTGAGCATCCTGCTGGATGGCGCAGTGGGCTACGGCATCATCCGGCTCTTTTTGAAATGGCAGCGCCGAGTGGACGGCCCCATCTCCCATGCCATCGAGTGGGTGGGCCGGCGCTCGCTCTTCATCTTCTGCATCCACACTGTGGAGCTGACGGCCATCCCGTGGTATCTGATGGCTGCAAAGTATGCTGACCATCCGGTGCAGGGGATGCTGCTGCAGTTCGTGTTCTCGCTTGTGTCCATCTTCGCCGTCACCGAACTTCTGATGCGCCGCAAAGAGCTTGGCCGGAAGCTTCGGGGCGGCAAGCCTGCGGACAAGCCCCGGCAGCGGAGCAAGACCCGACGCTATGCGGCAAAACACTGAAATTCCTGCGCTTTGGTATCCAGCCATTTTGAGGGCAGACTATAGTTACTTTTGATGCATGGGCTTGCAGCGCGGGTTGTACGCCTTGCGATAAATTGGAGGAGGCCCCGGTAATGATGAACGAAACTCCTGAAGCGGCTCTGCGCAGCCGCATTGCGGACCTTGAACAACAGCTCAAACTTGCAGACGAAGGCACTTCGCGGCTGGCCCAGCGCTGCCTTGAGCTGGAAAAGCAGCTGCAGACCTTCTATGCTGCCCACCCCCAGAAAGAGAGGCAGACCGACTCGCCTGCTCTGGTGCAGCCGCTGCTTTACTATGATGCCGGGTTCGGCTTTTCCCAGAAAGACACCGTCAAGGCCCCGGACTACGAATACGACGAGCTGAACGGCATGGTGACAGCGACCTTCGAGCTGCCGGAGGCCGCGTTCAATCTCCGTCTCGACCCCGGTGAACTGCCTTGCTGCATCACCGATTTCGTCTTCTCGGATGACCGCATCCTCTGCCGCCCGGTGAACGGTGTGCCGCTCCACGGCGACGGCATCCTGTTCCTCAACGACGACCCGAATTTCATGCTGGAAGGTCTGAACCGTTTCCCCGCCGGGATGAAGCTGGGCGTGAGCTACTGCTACTTCCCGCTGGAGCCGCTGGCTGACGACCCATTGTTCGCCGCCGTTCTCGAGGGCGTACAGTATTTCCAGAAGACCCGCGTCTGCGAGCAGAAGCACCTCGACCAGCTGGAAAAAACTACGGCTGACCAGAAGCAGACCATCGAGGCCCTGCAGAAGAATCTCTCCGAGCTGCATCAGGCCAACGCCGAGCTGAGCGCCCGGAGCAAAGCCTACGAAAGCTCGCTGGAAAACATCCTCTCTTCCAGCAGCTGGAAACTCACGCTGCCCCTGCGCCGCCTGCTGGGGCTGTTCCATCGCAGCCATTGAGCCTGCCTGCGGAGAGGAGGATACAATGTACAGCAGTTATACCACTCTGCAGCGGGCTCAGCTCGCCAAACAGGAATATCTCAACACCCAGGAAGTTTTTCTCGGCGTCTATGCGCCGGGGCGGAACGCCGCCCTGAAAGCTTCCCTGCAGAACCAGCTCCACCGCAAATTTTTATTGACGGACAGCCTCCGCCCCGAAGCCCTCGGCAGCGCCGTCGGTGTGCTTCTGGTCAGGGAAGACCTTTTCCTGATGCCCACGGCTCTGTCCTGCTTTGCGGACGCACTGCGCAGCGGCGCAGACTACGTCACCAGCGACGCCGTCTTCGGCTACTCAGGCGTCACCACCCTCTACCACAGTCAGGGCTTTGCAGCCTGCCCGGGCTGCGCCCTCGTCTCCCGGGAGCTGCTGCGCCGCTGTCAGGCGGAAGCCCGCGACCCGGAAAATCCCGTCGAACTGCTGACGCTGGCGGCGAAGCTCAGCCGCAGCCACGTCTGCCTCCCGCTGGCGCTGGCCCACTATGAGCGGGACATCTGCGCCGAAGACGTCTGGTCTGTAAAGGGGAAGCGCGTCTTTATCATGAGCCACCTGCTGGACATGACCGGTGCGCCCATCGTGCTGGTGAGCGCCGTGCCGGTGCTGCGCAGCATGGGCTACGAAGTGGTCGTCCTCGGCCCTGAGGACGGCGGCTCCATGCCGCTTTTCCTCGAGGCGGGAGCTACCGTCATCACCCGCAAGGGCTGTGTTCAGTCTCCCCTGCTCTGGGGGCTGGCCCTCTGCGCCGACCTCGTTCTGGCCAACACCGTCGTGGAGGCCCGGGCCGTCCGCGCCCTGAGCGGTGCGCGGGTGCCGGTGCTCTGGTGGCTCCACGATGCCTTTGCAGGCTACCCCCACATCGCCCACCAGATCCCCAGAAAGCTGGGCGAAAATATCCGGCTCTACTCCGTCGGCAGCCACGCCGCCAACGCCATGCACTCGGTGCGGCCGGAGTTCAACATCCGGCCCCTCATCTACGGCCTGCCGGACTACGCCGCCGAGAAGTTCTCCCACTACGATTTGAGCTATGCGGGCGGGCGGCCTCTGTTCGCCACCGTGGGTTCCTTCGAGAACCGGAAAGGCCAGGACATCTTCTGCAAGGCCATCCGGCTGCTGCCGCCTGAGACCATGAAGAAGGCATCCTTCCTCTTCGTGGGCAAGGCCGCAGAGGCTGAGATGATGGACGCCGTGCGGAGCCTGACCGCTGACTGCCCTGACAACGTCTTTTACGTCAAGCGGCTCACCCGCGACGAGATCAAGAGCCTGATGGCCCAGTGTACCTGCCTCGTCTGCGCCTCCCGCGACGACCCCATGCCTACTTTCGTCACTGAGGGCCTCATCTTCGGCAAGCCCGCCATCGTGTCGGAGCACACCGGCACCGCCGGGCTCATCACCGAGGGCGTGGACGGTTTCGTCTACGAGGACGACGACCCCGAAAAGCTGGCCGAGCGGCTGGCCTGGGCCATCGAGCACCCGGAAAAGCTTGCCGCCATGCGCCCCGCCTGCCGTGAGCTTTACGAGAGTCATTACTCCAAGCAGGCGTTTTCTGACAGTTTACAACAGGCTGTAAAGGAACTCACCGGCGAATAAGCTCCCCGTTCTTTATCACTCTGCCGAAACTGAGGCAAAAAATTTGGCAGTTGTTCACAAACACACCTCCGGACTGTGATATACTCTCCTAAGAGTTTATCCCAGTCCGTTTTTGTTGAAATTCGAAAGGAGTCCCCGCATGAGTTCGTCCGCCTCCCCCGCCCCTTCGCGCCGAAAGACCCTGCTCTCGCTGGGCGTTCTGGCCCTGCTGACCGGCATCGTGGTGTTCATCTTCCGGGAGCACTGGGCCGAGATCTCCGAGGCGCTGAGCCGGCTCACCCTCGGGCAGGGGCTTCTGGCGCTGGCCGTGGGCCTGAGCTACCCGCTTCTCGAGGGCGTATCCAGCTGGCTCATCGTCCGCAGCCGTCTGCCCCATTTCCCGCTGCGGCAGGGCATCGACAATGCATGGATGGGGACCTTCGGCAATGTGGTGGGCCTCGGCGCAGGGTCGGTGCCGTTTCAGACGTGGTATCTCCACCGGCGCGGGCTGGACGTCGGCCCCGGCGTGGGGCTGATGACCCTGCAATACGTCTTCCACAAGACAGCCGTCCTGCTTTACGCCACCGTGTTGCTTCTGGCAGGCCGACCCTGGATGGCGGCCCACTCCGACGGTGTGCTGCGGTATCTGCCCGGGGCCTACGCTGTCGTGGCGGGCGTCATCGTGGGGCTCATCGCCCTCTGCGCCCTGCCGGTGGTGCAGCGTCTGGCCCGGTGGCTGCTGCATTTTCTGCCCGACACGGGCCGCTGGGCCGAGCATCGGGAAAGCTGGCTCAAGCAGCTGGACACCCTGAGCACCGAGAGCCGCCATCTGCTGGCAGACAGGCCCCGCTGTGCCGCCATTCTGGGCGTGCATCTCGTAAAGCTGTTCCTGCTCTTCTGCCTGCCGTGGATGGGGCTGCGGTTCATGGGGCTGGATACCGGCCTCACCTTCTGGCAGGTGCAGCTCCTGACGTCGCTGACCCTCTTTGTCTCCAACGCCCTGCCCAACGTGGCGGGCATGGGTTCGGTGGAGACGGCCTTCCTGCTGGTGTACAGCAGCTTCCTCCCCGATGCTTCGTCCATGAGCCTGCTGATGTTCTACCGGCTGGCCAGCTATTACGCCGTCTTTGCGGCAAGTGCCGTCGGCTTTGCGCTGGCGCAGCGGCGGCTGAACCGCGGATGACCTTGTGAATGTTTTATTTCATTTTGGTAACAGTTCTTACTTCATTGTGCATTTTGCGCACAAATCTCTTGATTTTTTAGGCAAAGCAATGTATAATAAGCTTCTGTTGGCCGTCCATCACGGACAGTCTGATTCAAAAATCAAGGAGTACATTTTTCATGAAACTGAACAAGATCTGTGCTGCCTCTGCCGTTCTGGCACTGGCTGTTGCTCTGACCGCCTGCGGCGGCTCTGCTTCCACTGCTGCTTCCAGCACTGCCTCTTCTGAGGCCGCTTCCTCCGTTGCTGCATCTTCTGAGGCTGCATCTTCTGAGGCTGCTGCTGAGAGCGCAGAGTACACCGTTTACAACACCACCGGTTCTACCGTCTCCGAGCTGTACCTGTACGAGGCAGGCTCTGAGGACAAGGGCGGGAACCTGGCTGGCGAGGCTGGTCTGGCCGACGGCGAGAATGTCGTCATCACCCGCGATGTCGAGGCCGACAAGCAGGGCGACATGACCTATGTTCTCGAGTTCACCACCGAGGACGGCAGCACCCAGAGCTTCGAGACCCTGCACTACGAGACCACTCCCATCTCTCTGAAGAGCGTGGACGCAGCTGCTGGCGCTACCCCCATCGCATTCGCTGCTCCTGAGCAGTAAAAATCAGCTCATAACAAAGAAAACGGCAGGTTCATTGAACCTGCCGTTTTCTTATTCTATCAAATTCAGCCCTTCATGGGGACAAAGCCCACGAGGTCCTTCACCACCTCGCCGCCGATGATGAGGCCCACGACCGACGGGACAAAGGCGTTCGAGCCGGGAACAGAGCGGCGGATGGTACACTTGCGCTGGGTACCCGGAGGGCAGATGCAGTGGTTTTTGCAGCTGATGGAGTCATCCTCGATGGGAGTCATGGCAGGCTCCCTGGAGTAAACGACTTTCAGGTGCTTGATGCGGCGCTTGCGGCACTCGGTGCGCATGACCTTGGCCAGCGGGCAGACGGAAGTCTTATAAATATCCGTGACCTCGAAGCGGGTAGGGTCCATCTTGTTGCCTGCACCCATGGAGCAGATGATGGGGACGCCAGCCTCCTTGCACTTCATGACCAGCGCAATTTTACCGGTGACAGTGTCGATGGCGTCCACCACGTAGTCGAACTGGCTGAAATCGAAGCTGTCCTGCGTCTCAGGGCCAAAGAAGGTCTTGTAGGTGGTGACCTTGATGTTGGGGTCGATGTCGTGGACGCGCTCTTCGGCCACATCCACCTTGAACCTGCCCACCGTCTTGCGGGTGGCGATGATCTGGCGGTTCAGGTTGGTGAGGCAGACTTTGTCGTCGTCGATCAGGTCGAGAGCCCCCACGCCGCTGCGGGCCAGCGCCTCGACGGTGTAGCCGCCCACGCCGCCTACGCCGAACACGGCTACGCGGGAATCGTGCAGTTTGGTCATTGCTTCCGCGCCCAGCAGCAGCTGGGTGCGGGAATACTGGTCTTGCATATCATTTCTCCTTTAGGTTCTGCTTTTTACATTCACGGGCTTGCCCTTATCCCTTCGCCACCTGTGTAATGGTGCCGCCTCCGAGGACGACATCGCCCTGATACAGCACGACGGCCTGCCCCGGGGTGGGGGCGCGCTGAGGCTGGTCAAATTCCAGACGGAAGCTGTCCGGCCCTGCCGGGTAGACGGTGGCAGGCTGTTCGGTCTGATGATAACGGGTGCGGGCCGTCACCCGCAGGGGGCCTTTCAGCTCCGGGATGGCGATCCAGTTCACTTCGTTCGCATAGACGATGGTATCGAACAGCTCCGACTCCGGGCCGACCGTGACGGTGTTGGCCTGCATATCCTTGGCGCAGACGTAGACCGGTGCGCCCATGGCGAGGCCCAGGCCCTTCCGCTGGCCGATGGTGTACCGCACAGCGCCGCTGTGGGTGCCTACCTTTTTGCCGCCGACGTCGAGGAAATCGCCCGCCGGGTAGTGCTTGCCGGTGAAATCCTCCATAAAGCGGGCGTAATCGCCGTCCGGCACGAAGCAGATGTCCTGACTGTCGTGCTTGCGGGCGTTCACGAAGTGCTGCTGCTCGGCGATGGCGCGCACTTCGCTCTTGTGCAGACCACCCAGCGGCAGGCGGACATGAGCCAGCTGCTCCTGCGTGAGGTTGTAGAGCACATAGCTCTGGTCTTTGTTCTCGTCCAGACCCTTTTTGAGCAGCCAGCGGCCCGTGGCCTCGTCCTGCTCCACCCGGGCATAATGGCCCGTGACCACATGATCCAGTCCGTGCGCTTCTGCCCAGCGAAGCAGGTGATCGAACTTCATATATTTG
>OGIL01001901.1_pt1 | contig 10628 bp, 10 predicted proteins | sample 1571751 | NCBI WGS metagenome assembly OGIL01 (sample SAMEA2581964, study PRJEB24529) | metagenome | biome: Human gut stool | place: China | collected 2011 | reverse complement strand
TAGAAAGCGATACTTCGCTCTCTTTTGCTGGTGGTGCAGCGGTAGGCTATCGCCTGACTTGACATCGCAACCCTTGCGGCCTCGGCAGTGCCTGCCGCAAGGTCGGACAGGATGCGAGCCGCTGCGCTCTCGCATCTCCTTGCAGAAATGCCCGCTCCTTTTGCAGGCATCCGCGTCAATCAGATTTTGCCCTTATTCAGCAAATCTTGAAGCTGAGCAGCACCTTCGTTGGCGGCCTGCTGCAACTGTTCAATTGAAGAGTTTTTCAAATAATGCATGATCGCTTTGTTGTCCTCATGAGCTTTGAGCTGCTGCACAATGAGCTGCAAACAAGCAGTTGCGTCATTGACGATGCCGGATTCATTTTTGTAGGCTTGCAGGCGCTCATAAACTTCATCCGGAATCGTTAGATTGATACGTTTTTTATCAGACGGCATTGAATTCACCTCTTTTCCTTTAGCAAGAGAGTACCACAAAATGATACAGAATGTCAAGGAGTATTTTGGAGTAACTCTTAGAGCGCATTAAACGGCACAGCTTTGAATGCAAAAGTCTGTGCCGCTTGTATTATTCAAATAAGTCCGAAATAGAAACGCCGAGGACACTTGCCAACCCGTAAAGCTCGATATCCGTCACTGTCCGCTGCTTATCTTCGATGCGGGAAATTGAGCCGCGGCAGATATAAACGGCAACCGTTTCTAATTTGTCGGAAAGCAACTGTTGACTCCATCCGCGTTCCTGCCGGAGCTTTTTCAGATTATTGCCTATCAGATTCATTTCAGAGCCATCAATGATTATTGCCATTCTTTACCCCTCGTTGTCTTGACATAGGACAATTTTATCGGTATATTGTTTATAAGCTGTCCTGTGACAAGACAAAACGAAAATATAGGGGAGGGCAAAATGGATAGTATACTTATCCTTGCGCTTGTGCTGCTAATCATCTATGTTTTCACATTTACGCAGCCAAAGAGACGCAGCAGGAAAAGAAACACGCCGTCATCGGACATGATAGCGGAAAATTTGATTGATGACGGGACAGAGTTGGATTATTCACACGCTTATCAACCCAAATGGCTTTTTACCTATCACGAAAAAGATTTTTACTATAAGCTGAAAGAATTTGCAGACAGACACGGGCTATATCTTTTTGCAAAAGTTCGACTTTTAGATTTGGTCGAGCCGAGGAAGAATCAGAAAAGATATAAGACCTATTTTTATAAAGTGCAGGCCAAGCACGTTGATTTTGTTTTGTGCAATGAAAAGCTTGTGGCAAAATGGGTCATCGAACTTGATGATGCGAGCCATCAACAAAAGAATCGGATCAATAGAGATTCATTCGTTGATGAGGTATTAAAAAGCACGGGCTATATTATTCTGCACATGGATGACTTCAATGAGATAGAGTTGGAAAATGCGTTGTACGATTCAGCGGAAGAAAGAAGCAGCACCGTGCGCACTTAAAATGTGCGCACGGTGCTGACTTGTTACGATAACAGCAGGCGTGAATTCTAACACGGTTTCTAACAGTTTTCTTGTTTTTATAAATTTAGCTGTTACAGGCAATATCCGAAAACTACGCGGCTATGGCCACAAAAGCCTTGAAAATACAGGGGAGTGACGATGAAGAGCAGAGATGAAACGAAAGAATGAGTGAAGCCATTCCAGACTTTCGGGACCATGAGGCCGTGAGTTCGAATCTCGCCACTCGGACCATGCAGAGTGTCCTTATAGGATCTGAGTATCCTGTAATGGACACTCTGCTTTTTTATTTCCTGAAAAGTTCATACTGCAAGGCGTTCCGGGGCGTAGCTGAGTGCTACGCCTTTTCTCGTTTCCATGATAATGTCGGCCTCCGGGATCTTCCGGCGATCCGGCACATCGAAAGCGCCGATGCAGTTGTAGTAGATCACAACGCGCTGGTTGGTAACGCCGTCCTGCTTTTCAGCGTGGTACACCTCAATAGCGCAGGACGACGAAGATCACGTCGTACTTGTCCTCCGCTTTCAGCTCCGCCGTGACCGGAATGCGGCTGACCGACATGCGGGGCGAAAACTTATCCTTGATCCGAAGGCCGTTTTTTTGGATGCTCTCGCCCCATGCTCCCCGCGCCAGCAGCGTGACGTCCTTTCCCGCGCGGAAGAAATCCCGCGCCAGATTGCAGCCGAGCACGCCCGCGCCGAATACTAAAATTTTCATAGCCAAGTCTCCTGTTATCCTAAAAATACCTGTTTCCTTCGTTCTGCCTCGTCTCGCTATGCTCTCGTTCCGATTTTCTTTCGTTTTGCGTCAGTTAGTCATCTCTAACTAAAACATAGTAACTGACAGTGCAAAAGTCAAGATGTCTTTTTACCGCTCTCCGGTGCTTCCTTGCCCTTTTTCATCTTCTCCTTCACTCGATCAACAAATCCCCGCTTCAAAAGGGGCTGCGCATTGTTCATCTGTACTGGCCTGTTTTTGTCACTTCGCCAGATTTGTTTAAAAAATATCTGCTTTCACAAATTTTATCTTGCTTCTTCCGGATATTTTCATATAATGTTGACGATTGAACAGGAGGTACCACCATGTATGTTACCTACAACAACCTTTTTAAGCTCCTCATCGACAAGGGCTTAAATAAAACGGAATTTGCGCGCGAGGTCGGCATCAGCTCCAACACGCTCGCCAAGCTCTCGAAAAATGAGCTCGTCTCGCTCGAGGTGCTTGTGCGCATCTGCCGCCAGCTCGACTGTTCGCTCGGCGACGTGGTGCAGCTCGCCCCGCCCGAGCCGCCGATCAAAAGCGGCCTTGAGCGCATGAAGAAGCGAAGACCCACCCACGAGAAAGGAGGCAATGCGTACCGCCATGAGTAACGAAACCAAGGAGACCGGCTCCAGCTTTATGGAAAAGCTGTCGACGGTCATTGTCGACAAGCGAAATCTCATCTTTCTGCTCACGATCATTCTGCTCGTATTCTCCGCCTTTTCCCGCAACTGGGTCGAGGTCGAGAGCGACCTGACGTACTACCTGCCGTCTGATTCCGAGACGAAGCAGGCGCTCGACATCATGGACGAGCAGTTCACGACCTATGGCACGGCCGAGGTCATGGTGGCCAACATCACACCAGAGCAGGCCGCCGCGCTCGAGCCCAAGATCAAGGAGATCAAGGGCGTGCAGAGCGTGGACTACGACGAGACCACCGCACATTATAATAACCTCTCCGCCCTCTATTCCATCACCTTTGCCTACAGTGAGGATGACGAGGCCTGTCTCGACTCGCTCGAAGCCGTGAAGGAATACCTGTCCGACTACGATCTGTATGTCGACACGGACCTTGGCAACACGCAGCAGGAGACCATCGACCACGAGATCAGCGTCATCATGGTGTATGTCGCCATCGTCATTGTCATCGTGCTGCTCTTCACGTCCGAGACCTACGGCGAGGTGCCGGTGCTCATTCTGACGTTCGTGGTCGCACTTGTGCTGAATCAGGGCACGAACTTCCTGATGGGCAAAATCTCGTTCATTTCAAACTCGGTCACAAGCATCTTGCAGTTGGCGCTGTCCATCGACTACGCCATCATCTTCTGCAACCGATTTAAAGAGGAGCACCGGCTGCTGCCGCTGCGTGAGGCCGTCATCGTCTCGCTGAGCAAGTCGATCCCCGAGATCGGTGCGAGCAGCCTCACGACCATCGGCGGCCTTGTCGCGATGCTCTTCATGCGGTTCAAGCTCGGTCCCGATATGGCGCTTTGCCTCATCAAGTCGATTTTGTTCGCGCTGCTCGCGGCGTTCATCGTGATGCCAGGCCTTCTGATGCTTTTCGGCCCGCTGATCGACCGCACGCAGCACCGCAGCTTCGTGCCGAAGATCCCGTTCGTCGGCAAGCTCGACTATGCCACGCGCTACATCATCCCCATCGTCTTCGTGGTGCTGGCCGTCATCGGCTACCGCCTGTCGTCCGACTGCCCCTACGCCTACGGCTATGGCCTCATCTCCGCCCCCAAGCAGAATGAGACGCAGTTTGCCCAGCAGATGATCGAGGATAACTTCACCTCGAAGAACATGCTGGCGCTCATCGTCCCCACGGGCGACTACGACAAGGAGTCCGCCATTTTGGACGAGCTCGGCCAGTACGACGAGGTCGACTCCACGATGGGTCTTACCAACATCGAAGCACTCGACGGCTACATGCTGGCCGACAAGCTGACGCCGCGCCAGTTCGCCGAGCTCGCGGGTCTCGATTACGAGGCCGCGCAGGTCGTCTACGCCGCCTACGCCGCGCAGCATTCAGAATACGGCAAGCTTGCGGGCAATCTCGCCACCTACAAAGTCCCGCTCATCGACATGTTTCTCTTTGTCTGCGATCAGGTGGATTCCGGCATCGTGACGCTCAGTGACGACCAGACGCAGATGCTCCAGGATGCCGAGGTCCAGATGAACAGCGCCAAGGCCCAGCTTCAAGGTACGGATTACGACCGCATGCTCATCTACCTCACGCTGCCCGAAAGCAGCGACGAGACCTACGCCTTCACCGACAAAATTCTCGAAATTGCCGAAAAGTATTACCCCGATGAAAACGTCTACCTCGCGGGCGAATCGACGAACGAATACGAATTCGAAAAGTCCTTCGCCGTGGATAACAAGGTTGTCAGCATCGTGTCGGTGCTCGTGGTTATGCTGGTGCTGCTCTTCACGTTCAACTCCGCCGGTATGCCGGTGCTGCTGATCCTCGTGATTCAGGGCTGCATCTGGCTCAACTTCTCGTTCCCGACCATCACGGGCAAGTACATCTTCTTCTTAGGATATCTAATTGTTTCTTCCATCCAGATGGGCGCGAATATCGACTACGCCATCGTCATCGCCAGCCGCTATCAGGAGCTCAAATCCAAAATGCACCACCGCGACGCCATCGTCGAGACGCTGAACTTCGCCTTCCCGACGATCATCACCTCCGGCTCGATCCTCTCGATCTGCGGCTTTTTGATCGGCAGCATGACATCTGAGCCCGTCATCGCGGGCATCGGCGAGAGCCTTGGCCGCGGCACGGTCATCTCCATCATCATGGTCATGTTCGCCCTGCCGCAGATCTTGCTCATCGGCAGCGGCATCGTCGACAAGACCTCGTTCTCCGTCCCGTCCATCACGGAAAAGAAATCGGGTCACGGTAAGGTCTCCGTCAACGGCATGGTACGCGGCAGCATCAATGGTACGGTGCATGGCATCATGCACGCCACGGTCGAGGGCGACATCGACCTGAATCTGATCTCCGGATCTGCAAATGAGGAGCAAGACGATGAAGAAGACTAATCATTTCTATCGCTTCTGCGCGCTTGCACTCTCGTGCCTGCTGCTCATCTCGCTTCTCCCTGTCACGCAGGTCTTGGCAGACGGGGACGGCGCCATCCATATCAAGAGCGCAGAAGACTTACGATCCCTCGCGCATTCCTGCACGCTCGACTCCTGGTCGCGCGGCAAAGCCGTTGTGCTTGACGACGATATCGAGCTGACCGACGATGACGAGCTCCCCATTCCGACGTTCGGCGGCACGTTCAACGGCAACGGCCACACCATCAGCGGCCTTTCCATCACGCAGAGCGTCTCCCCCGCCGGTCTTTTCGGCGTGCTGCAAAAGGATGCCGTCATCAAAAACCTGAATGTTGAGGGCACGGTCACCCCGTCCGGCGACAGCGAAAATATCGGCGGCATCGTGGGTGAAAACCACGGCACGATCGAAAGCTGCACATTCAACGGAAGCGTTTCCGGCAAACGCAGCGTCGGCGGCATCGCGGGCCGCAACCTCGCCACGGGCATCGTGCGCGCGTGCGACGCCTCGGGCGCGATCTTCGGCCAGAGCATGACCGGCGGCATCGTGGGCGAAAACCTCGGTTCCATCGTCTCCTGCCGCGGCCGCGCCTATGTAAACATCGAGAGCACCGACCCCTCCATCGACCTGAGCAATTTGAACCTCGAATTCTCGCTCGACCTCGCCAAGCTCTCCCGCGCCGACACGCTCAACACCGCCACCGACACCGGCGGTATTGCAGGCTATTCCTCCGGCGCGATCGCGTCGAGCACAAACTACGCCGCCGTCGGTTATCAGCACATCGGCTACAATATTGGCGGCGTGGTCGGCCGCAGCAGCGGACAAGTGCTCGCGTGCAGCAATGAAGGCGCGATCTGCGGGCGAAAGGACGTCGGCGGCATCGCCGGCCAGATGGAGCCCTATATCCGCATGGAGATCTCCGACGGTCTGCTGCAGCAGCTCAAAACACAGCTCAACGAGCTCAGCGGTCTTGTCAACACAGCAACCAACCATGCCGAAGGCGGCTCGAATGAGATTGCCTCGCGCCTGAACAGCATGTCCGGCTATGTGGATAACGCCGCCAACGAGCTGAACAACGTCCGGCTGAACGCCAGTATTGACAGCGTCATCACCGGCGACGGCTCCCATTCCTCCGACACTCTGATCGGCGGCGGCAAGGGCGCAGCCGGCGGCATCGACCACGAGCATTCCGACAGCGGTCACAGCACCACCATCTGGGGCGGCAGTGCCGCAGGCGCGGGCGCGAGCCACGAGGGCAATGCCTCGGGCACCGTCACCGGCTCGACTCAGATTGTCGCTGCACCGGATCTTGGCGGGCTGACCTCGTCGATCAACGGCCTGAGCAGTCAGGTCACAATGCTCAACAACGCCGCCAGCGGCACGGTCGGCACATTGGCAAATGATATTCGTTCGATCAACAACAAGTTCAACGAGCTGACAGGAACGCTGTTTTCCGCCATTTCCTCGCTCAGCGGCGGCACGGGCGACATCATTGTCGACACCTCCGATGTCGACATCGATTCCGTCACGTTCGGTAAAGTCTCTTCCTGCCGCAACAGCGGCGCGGTGTACGGCGATGTGAATACCGGCGGCATCACAGGCTCCATGACCATTGAATACACGCTCGACCCCGAGGACGATGTCACGGGCCATCTTTCGAACATCTACCGCAAGCAGTATGAGTACCGCTCCATCATCCAGAAGTGCGTCAACACCGGCGATGTGGCCGGCAAGCGCAGCTATGTCGGCGGCATTGTCGGCCGCATGGACCTCGGCTATCTGACCGCATGTGAGACGTCGTCCTGCACCATCACGAACGAAAACGGCAGCTATACCGGCGGCATCGCCGGTCTCACCGGCGCAACGGTGCACGGCAGCTTTTCCAAGTGCACGCTCAGCGGCAAGAAGTATGTCGGCGGCATCGTCGGCTCCGGCGTACAGGAAAATGTCGACGGCAGCGGCAGTACCGTGAGCTGGAACTACTCGCTCGTCGATATCACCGACTGCCAGCAGTACCAGGGTGCGATCTCCGGCAGCGACACGGGCACATTTGAGCATAACTACTATGTCTCCGACGATCTCCCCGGCATCAACCGTCAGGGCTACGCCGGACGGGCCGAGCCCATCAGCTATGCAGAGCTTCTCACGCTGCCCGATCTCCCCGAGAGCATGAAGTCCTTCACGCTCACCTTCGTCGCCGACGACAAGACGGTGCTTAGCCGCGCTTTCAACTACGGCGACTCCATCGACGAAAGCGACATCCCCGAGCCGCCCGCCAAGAGCGGCTGTCACGTCCACTGGGACCGCACCGACCTCACGAATCTGCACTTTGACACCGTCGTCACCGCTGTTTACGAGGCCTACACCCCCGGCCTTGCCTCTGAACAGACGCGAGAGAGCGGACAGGCTGTCATCTTGGTCGAGGGCAACTACAACAACGACGGCGACGCCATCACCGTGACCGCCCAGCCGCTCACGCCCGCGGCGTTCGACGTGCAGTCCGGCACTGTGCTCGACCGCGTGAAGGGCTATTTTGCCTGCCTCAGCCGCGGCGAGATGCCTTCGATGGTTGCCAACGCCGAAGTGCTTGAGCAGTGGCGCATCGACCTTGCCGACGACGGGCAGGACACGCACACCGTGCGCTATCTCCCGCCCGACGGACAGAAGGAGCTGCGCATCTACACCCGTGAAGACGGCGGCAGCTGGCAGGAGGCCGACTGCGGCACGATGGGCAGCTACCTCACCTTCTCCACGAGCGGCGACAGCGTTGAGTTTGCCGCCGTGCGGACGCTCGACGTCTGGGGCATCTGGCTCGGCGTGCTCGCCGTGCTGGCTGTTCTGATCCTTATCATGGTTCTGCTCGTCCACCGCCACAAGCGCAAAGCGCGCAGACGCGCCGAAGCGCTGGCGCGCAGCGCGAGCGCCGTCTCGCAGGCCGAACAGATCGTCCGCGGCGAGGACGCCGATGCGTCCACAGCGGACGAAGCCCCTGCCAAGACGGGTGCCCCCGCGTCTACAGCGGTCGAAGATGCCACTCAGGCGGATGCGCCTGTGTCCGCTGAATCTACGGCAGTCCCCGCCGCCGTGGCAGTAGCAGCGACCGCTGCGCCGGTCGTCACCGCCGCGGTCGAGGGCGCAGAAAGCGTTCCCACTTCCGAACCCGCTCCCGCAGCCGATCCCGACTCCATCGAGGCGCGCCTTGCGCGCGCGGAAGAGGAACTTCGGCTTCTTCGCGAGGAGCGCGAGGCACGCGAAAACGTGCTCACGCAGCCCGCAGTACCGCCCGCGCCGAAAAAGCGCAGGCACCGCCGCTTCCTCCCTATTCTCATCACGATTTTAGTCTTGCTCGGCGCGGCTGCGGCGTTCTTCCTCCACTCCGACTTTAAGAAGGACCTCGAAGCCTACCGCCTTGTCGAGGCGCGTGTCAAAGAGGACCCGATGACCATGGACGTCACGGTCGACGCCTCCTATGGCAAAATCAGCCTGAGCGCGGATGCCTCCGTCGCCCGCACGAAGAAGGACGGCGCTCCCATCACCTGTATCGACCGCGACGGCGCGGCGCTCTACTACGCAGACGGCGCGATCTACCTTGAAAACGGCAAGTCCTACGCTGTCGGCGGCGCATTCCCAAATTACGCCGAGCTCATGGATGAGACCGCCGAGCTCTGCCGCACGCTCACGGTGACGAAATCCGTTGACGGGCAGGAAAAGCGCTACACCCTCACCGCCGAGGGCGACGACGCGAGCACACTGCTGCGTCTTCTCACCTCGGACGAGATCGCGAACGCCGCATCGCTTTCCGCGATCCACGTGGATCTCACCGCCGAGAGCGGTGAGCTGATGGACGTAAGCTTCACGGCGGAAAACTCCGGAGATCTTCGCGTGGAGGCCGCCGCGCACTTCACCGACGCGCTCGCGCCGGTGATCCCCGACGATGTGCTCACCGCCATCCATTCGGGCAGCAATGACGACGCTTCCACGCTGACGGACAACGCGCTCCGTCTGCTGGGTGCCTGGGGCGAGCTGACCGCGGACGATCTGTCCGCCGACATTGCTCTTTCCGCCGACTGCGGCCCGATCGTGCTGAACAGCACGCTCCAGTACGACCGCAGCAGCATCGACGGTCAGAGCTACGGCAGCATCCAAAAAAACACCCTCGCCGTCTACTTCTCCGGCAGCAAGATCTGCGACGCGGACGGCAACAGTGTCGACACCGCGAGCCAGCAGCTCGTCGATGCCACGTCGCTCATTGACCTCTGCTACCAGTCCATTCTGAACGGCAGCGCGGGCTGCGATAAGGCGAGCGACGGCTATCTCTACGGTCTTTCGCTCGACTCCGACGCGATGAGCGAGCTCGCCGCCGCCATCGCGCCGGATATCAAGGCACAGGATGTGACCTTCTCCTCCGGACGCATTTCCGTCCGCGTGAGCGAGCAGGGCGAGCTCCAGTCCGTCAACATCTCGTGCAGCGGCGCGCTGCACCTCATCCTCTCCGACGCTCCGGTGTCGCTCTCCGCCGTCATCACGCCGGCGGATCGTGCATTCTCGATTCCCCAGCCGGCGCTCAACGCGCTGAAACAATAGAAAAGCAGAGGGAGATTCATACTATGGGAAATCGCATCATCAGCATCAGCCGCCAGTTCGGCAGCGGCGGCCACGAAGTGGCCGTGAAAACAGCGGATCTCCTCGGCATCCGCGTCTATGAGCGCGAGCTGATCCGCCTCGCGTGCGAGTACGGCGAGCTTTCGGAAAAAACGCTCTCCCCCTCGGACGAAAAGGCGACCAACCCCTACCTCTTCCAGACCGTGCACGAGGGCAACCACCATGTGCTGCGCGGCAAACCGACGAGCGAAGTGCTCTTCGCCCTGCAAAGCCACGAGATCCGCCGCATCGCCCGCCACGAGGAGTGTGTGTTCGTGGGGCGCTGCGCAGACTATGTGCTGCGCGGCGAAGACGTGAGGCTTCTCACCGTGTTCGTCGCCGCGCCGGACGAGCACCGCATCCAGCGCAAAATGGCGCAGGAAAAGCTCACGCGCGACCAAGCCATCCGCCTGATCCGCAAGATGGACAAGCAGCGCCGCAAGTATTACGAGAGCTACACCCACAAGGCCTGGGGCGCGCCGGAGGGGTATGATCTTTACCTTGACACCGGTGCGCTGTCGACCGCTGACGCGGCGGCGGTCATTGCAGAGCGCTTCCGCAAGCTGTAAAAAAGAAAAGAGCTGTCTCTCGAGAGACGGCTCTTCTTTTTCGCACAGGTGCGAAGTGCTTTGCGGCATACATGCCGCGTGATGCGGCCCCCATTTTCTTTCCCGAGAAAGAA
>OGIL01001892.1_pt1 | contig 10664 bp, 10 predicted proteins | sample 1571751 | NCBI WGS metagenome assembly OGIL01 (sample SAMEA2581964, study PRJEB24529) | metagenome | biome: Human gut stool | place: China | collected 2011 | reverse complement strand
GAAGCTTCGGGTATCAGTTCTTCTACAACCACATAGAGCATCGCCCCGGCTGCAAACGACAAAATATAGGGCAGAATCGGCGTTAAAATGCCCGCAAATACAATCGTAATCACTGCTCCTATCGGTTCTACAATGCCTGAGAGCGTACCGTATACAAATGCTTTCAGCCTGCTCTGTCCCTCACTGCGAAGGGGCAGTGAAATCACAGCCCCCTCTGGGAAATTCTGAATGGCGATACCCATCGCAAGTGCCGCCGCCCCGGCAAGCGTAATTGTTCCTTCCCCGGACAGATATCCGGCAAATGCCACACCGACTGCCATACCCTCCGGGATATTATGCAACGTTACCGCAAGGACAAGCATCGTTGTTTTTTTTAAATGGGCAGGCAGCCCTTCCGACTTTTCCGCTCCTAAATGCAGGTGCGGCACCAGTCTGTCCATGAGCAGTAAAAATGCCATGCCGACGGCAATTCCCACTGCCCCCGGAACAAATGCCATTCTCCCCATATCCTCACTCATTTCAATCGCAGGAATTAAAATTGACCACACGGATGCTGCCACCATAACGCCAGAAGCAAATCCCAGCAGTCCCTTCTGCACCAGCGCCGGTATCTGATCTTTTAAGAAAAATACACACGCTGCTCCCAGTGCTGTCCCCACAAACGGAATCAAAATTCCTATTAAAACATCAATACTCATACCCTTCTCCATTCTGCCGGCAAATCATACCAACGTTTCTGCAAGTTCAATTTACTTTGAACCGCACAACCGCCTTAAATAAATCTCCATCAATCTCGATTGAAAATGTTCCGTTCTGTACCTCTGTGAAGCTTTTCACAATCGCCAGTCCGATGCCACTTCCACTTTCGTGACGGGATTTGTCCCCGCGCACAAAACGCTCCACGATTTCTTCCGGTGTAAAATTCATCTGTGCTTCTGAAATATTTTTAAATACAATTTCCGTGTATTCAGGCTGTGCCGTGGCGCTCACATAAACCCGCGTGCCGGGCAGTGTGTACTTTGCAATATTCGTAAACAGATTTTCAAAAATACGGTACGTCTTATCACCGTCTAATGCCTGCACAATACCGTTTTCAGGTGCATCAAGAATCACCGTCAGATTTTTTTGTTTTAACAAATCTTCCGTTTCCGCCTGTGCCTGCTGTATCAGTGCAACGACATTCAGCTCCACGGGATTTAACTCAATATTGCCGCTGTTGACCTTGCTGACTTCAAACAAATCCTCAATCAGATTGTTTAACCGGTCAATATAATGCTGTAAATTTTCCAGATACACCTGCTTATCCTGCTCGCTTACATTGTTCTGTCCCAGCAGTTCCGCATAATTTTTTATGCCGGTCAGCGGCGTTTTTAAATCGTGCGAAACGTTGCTTATCAGTTCTGTCTTCATGTTCTGCGATTTCATTTCCTCACAGACCGCCTTTTCAAAGCCGGTACGGACATTTTTAAATTCTTCACCCAGCGCATTAAAAATGCCGACATCCTGTGTAATTTCTTCATCAAATCTGCCGTCTGCAAGCTGGTGTGCTTCCTTTAATAATACCTGATAATCCATCTGTACTTTTTTAAGCTTCTTTCTGATATAGAGAAACAGAACAACACCGTAAATAAGTGCAAGCACGATGCCAAAACTCCAGAAACACGCAATCAGTCCGGTAACGACTGTCTGTATCAGCACGTATTTGCCAAGCGTACTAGCCACGCTGTTACTTAAATCCGCTTCGGAGAGTCTGCCAATGTGCCTTTTTATGCTTCTGCAAATGCTTCCGATTAGGGAATCTTCTTTCCAATACCGGCAAAAACCTGATGTCAGCATATATTTGATTTCAAAAATACCCATGGCAGTAAACAGTCCGGTCAGCATATAGGCAGTAAACTGCATTGCAGTAAGCACTTTTTCCGCATACGGAATTCCCATCCGGATAAATTCCTTCTGCAAATCTCCGGTGATGCCATACATTGACAAAACGGTAATGCCTACATATGCAATCACAATGGCAGTTCCTAAAAATATCCATTTGACTTCCGCTTTTATTTTTCGCATAAACGCAAACGGATTGACTTCCTGTACAACACTTATCGGATAAAACACCATATATAAACCGATACAAAATCCCATGCCACCGCCTGTAATGAGTAAAAATTCCTCCATTATACCCTGATGTGCACCTATGCTCCGGTTTCTGTAAATAATATCGTCACTTTCTGTAAGCTTATCAGGAATCGCAAATTCCACCTTTAAATTCTGCGGTATGCTAACCTGTAACTGGGATTTTGGAATACTGTTTCCGTATATTCCATACGTTTCCTGCGCATTGCTCGTTACAATATAAATATCGCTTTTTAACAGCTGGTACGCACTCATGTATAAAAAATCCGTTCACATATAATCGCCTGTACTTGTTACTGTGCCATCAGCATCATACGTAAATGTACTGTAAAGCTGATGGTTCTTTTCAAAAAGTGATGTATTTCCGCCTTCTGATTTTTCCCCGGTTGCCGTATTGGTAATCCTGTATGCAAAATTGGGCGAATTCATTAAATTTTCCCTTGCCGTCAGCAGCTTATCTTCCATCACGTATTCAAGTTCCGAACGCACACTGTAAGGAATATCCTCCCCTAAAGACAATACGGTATAATCCTTATTGACTGCCCTTGCTGGTTATATCAATAAAAATTAAATCATTGTAATGACATCAATGACCTCTACGGTCTGCGAATCATTGGTTTCCTTTTTTACATTTCCACACAGTAAAATCATGCCGGCTGAAATGATACTTAAAAGTACCACAAATCCCAGCACAAATCCTCTTTTTTTCTTCTTTTCCATAAACGTTCTCCTTCCTGCAAACGTTTTTTATTTTTCAATTTTGTAGCCGATACCCCACACCACTTTCAGATACCGTGGATTTCTGGGATTGACTTCAATTTTTTCACGCAGCTTTCGGACATGTACCATGATGGTTTCGGTGTTTATGGCTTCCTCTTTCCAGACATTTTCATAAATCTGTTCTGCCGAATAAACCCTGCCCGGTGAACGCATTAAAAGCTCCAAAATCGCGTATTCTTTTGGTGTCAGCTTTACATTTTTTCCGTCCACCGTAAGCTGTTTGGTATACAAATCCAGTTCCAGTCCGCCTGCTGTCAGCGTATGCGCTTCTTCTGTTTCTTTTTGGGACGCGGATGCTGCTTTTTTTAACTGCAAAATCTGTTCATACCGACGCAGATTGGAATGGACCCTTGCGAGCAGTTCCATTGAGCCAAAGGGCTTTGTGATATAATCGTCCGCACCGATATTTAACCCTGTGATTTTGTCGATGTCCTCTGATTTTGCACTTAAAAATATCAGCGGGAAATCATATTTTTCACGCAGCTTCATCGTCATGGTAATTCCATCCATAACCGGCATCATAATATCTACGATTGCCAAATGAATGGTGTGATTTTCTACCATTTCAAGTCCCTGTACGCCGTTTTCGGCTTCATAAACATAATACCCCTGATTTTTTAAGTAAATCGTTATGGCATCCCGTATTCCTTTTTCATCTTCAACAACTAATATATTAGCTTCCATTGCTTCCTCCTTTTCTAAGCATGCATGTAGTATAGGAAGGAAATCTTAGAAAGGAGTTTTGATTCTTCTTAAATTTTTCTTAACAAATTAAGCACTGCAATGTCGTTTTTATAAATCTGCTCTCTTGAGTGCTGCTTCTAAGCCTACTTTTCCTATTTTGCGATACTGTAACGCCGCTGAAACACCGTATGATGCCATTCCCAGTACAACTGCCCACACATAATTTGCCGGGTCCACGTAGTAGGTAAGCCAGCCTGCCATTTCCTGCATAAAATAGTCGTAAAGCATCCGCATCACAACAGCCGCAATGCCAAGGCTTAACAATACAGAAATCACGGCTGCAATCGTGGTGGACATCATATACAGCTTTGCGGTTTCTGATTTATTATACCCTAAAATACGCAGCATGGAAATTGCCGTTGCATTTTTTTCCACCACAATTTTTGACAGCAGATAGAAAATCAGGACTGCCATAAATACGGAAAATACTGTTATCAGCGGGAACATCTGTCCCATGGAATCCTTTAACTGTCGCACAACCTTTGTCATATCATCATATGTAATCGTTGCCGCTACTGCCTTACTGTCCAAATCGGTCAGTTCTTCATTGCTGAAATATCCGTTAAAATAGCCTTCTTCCTTGTCAAACAGTTCTTCAAACCGGCTGTTGCTTATAAATAACGTAAAGGATGCCGGATAAGGATACGTGCCAAGGATTTCAAATTCATAGGTGTCATCGCTGTACTCGTCTTTTAGCGCAAGCATATCGCCGACTGAAAGTTTATATTTTTCTAAAATACCCTCAGAAGCATAGACCCCATTGCCGTTTTTTTGTAACTCAATACCTGTAATGTAATCTGAATCATCACGGATACCATAGACATTGATTTCTTCCTTTAATTTTCTGTCGGTTTTATCCAGTATCAGTGACTTGACCGCATACTTTTCCGCAGCTTCATTTTTCGTCTGCACCGGCATTTTTAACACGTACTGGTAATCGCTGATCATATTTTCCTCTACCAGCATACCGTAGTGGTCTAAAAGCGGTGTCATCAAAAGTCCGAAGAAAATGAGCAGACTTGCAAATGTTACGCCTAAAAACATCACAAGATAATTTACCTTGTTCTGAATCAGGATACGCATCCGGAATCTTGCCATAAAAGAAACCTTTGGCAGGCGCACTGCCTTTTTCTCACGCCAGTGGTTTAAATCGTGGCGCAGGAATTTAAGCGGTGATAATTTTAACTTTGTATACAATACAATTGTATTGACCACAATCATAATCATGCACGGCACAACCGTTGTAATCACAAATGCATAAGGATTCCACAATGTAATATATGTCGGAAGACTGTAACTGTGATAATACATTCCTGCCATGACATCTTTAAATACTGTATATCCCAATATATTTCCCAGCACACAGGAAATCAGTGTTACCGTAACCGGAAGTGTAATATAGTGACGCAGCAGTTCACCTCTGGTAAAGCCAAGCGCCCTCATTGTACCGATTTCAGAAGCTTCCTTTTCAATAATGCTTGCAATCGTTACACTGAAAATAAATGCCAGAATAACCATGATGACATATAAAAGTACCTGGATCATGCTCTTATCACTGCCCATATCATCACCCGTAAAATGAATGGCCTGATTTTCTACTGCCGGTGTAATATTGGTAATGCCCGCCCGCAGGGAAACGAGCTGTTTTAAAATGTCATCGGACAAATCACGCTGCTGTGAATCCGTCAAATCCGTCTTATTATTTTTCCATGAATATATGAAATGCTCCGTTCCCGCATCCAGTTTGTCATACTGACCTTTCGTTACAATGGCAACACCAAAGTTTGTTGCATCAAACATCATATCCGAATTGTTCTGAAACTGCGCGCTATAATCGGACAGTGCCACTGTTCCCACAATCTCAAGCTTCTCTCCACCAAGAACAACCGAATCCCCGATTTTTAATTCCCTGTTTTCGGCAAACAGGCGGTCGAGTGCAATCTCTCCATCCTTCTGCGGTGCTCTGCCTTCCATGACACACACCAGGTTTATATCATTTCTCTCGCCGAAAATACGCAGTGTCGCATTTGAGATGGCTTTTGGTACTTCCTTATAAAAGTTCTCATACAGCACCACATCATTTTCTGTTTCTACTTTTTTAAGCAGTACCGCATCTGCCTTTTGTTCCAATTCAAAATTGCCGTCTTCAATATTGTATTTTTCAAAGCTTTCATCGTATGCATGGGTCATGCTATTATCAGCGACCAGAAAACCTGAAATAAACCCGATTGTCAGTGTTATAAACAAAAATATCACGGCATATTTTCCGAAATCCTGCTTTAATTCCCTTAAAAAACGCTTTCGCAATGGATTTTTCATGCTGTTTACCTCCCCGTTTTACCACTCTAACTGCTCCGCCGGTACTTTAGCGGCATTCATTTCAACATCCTGAATCTGACCGTCTTTGAGCTTTACAATCTGGTCTGCCATATTTTTAATCGCGTCATTGTGGGTGACTATGACAATTGTATTGCCGTATTTCTGATTGACCCGCTCAATCAGTGCCAGAATATCCTTTGAGGTATGATAATCAAGAGCGCCGGTCGGCTCGTCGCAGAGCAGAATATCCGGATTTTTCACGATTGCCCTGCCGATTGCCGTCCGCTGCTGCTGACCGCCGGACAACTGGCTCGGAATTTTGTTCTGATGTTCTGTCAGTCCCAGCACATCAAGCAGTTCATCAATATCTAACGGCTGGCTGCTTAAATATGCGCCGACTTCGATATTTTCACGTACCGTCAGATTTCCGATAAGATTATATGCCTGAAATACATAGCCTAAATGCTTTCTTCTGTATTCTGTCAGCTGCCTGTCGTTCATGCTCTGCATAACCTCGCCTGCTACGGTAACACTGCCGGAATCTGCCGTGTCAATGCCTCCTACGATATTAAGCAGTGTAGATTTTCCCGAACCGGAAGGTCCCAGCAGTACGCAGATTTTCCCTTTCTCCACACCAAGCTGTATCCCTTTTAAAACCTCCACTTTGTTTTCACCCGTTCCATAACTTTTCCGTAATTGTTCAATCTCTAAAAACATAAATTTCTCCTCACCGACTATGTTCATTTATCGTAACATAAAAAGAGTTAGACACTGCTAACTTCTTTCATAATGTTAGCCCTGTCTAACTCTTTTGTCAAGTTCTATTTATTTCCCCTATCTTCTTTCCCTGCGCATAAATCTAAACTGCTTTTTCTTCCGGTATTTCTTTCATATGACAAATGCTTAAAAACAGACTGCGTTCCGCAATTCTTAACTGCAATGTTCCCCACTGTGTATAATAATCTACATTTTCATACAGTTTACGGATACAATTGCCGTAAAACGGCTCCGTTATCCTTGTTGTGTACCTCATTTCAATATAACAGTACATTGCATAAATAAGCACAATCTTTGTTCCTGCGGCATACGCTTCCAGACTTGTATACTCACGAAAAATGCGTTTTAAATACGCATCCCGTGCCAAAAACGCATAAAATTTCTTCTTACAGCTGTTAAAATCACCCTGTTTAAACAGCTCCTCCTCAATCCGCACTGCCACTGCATGGCACATTCCCTCAAATACCGATTCCATTCCCGTAACCCGCACAAGCTGTGCCTTTCCAAGCCACGAAAGTCTTTGCGGCAGTGTAGAAGATTCAACCCCGTATAAAAATACAACAATTTTAATTCTGCCCTTTTCAAAGCTGCTTTTTAAAATATCCAGCTCCACAAGAGCTGTTATATCCTGTATCAGCTGTGGTGTTAAAACTACTACGGCTTCCTGATGCCTTGCGATACTTTCACATTCCTGTTCATACGTCACCTCCCTCATAATATTTTTCTCTCCGTCTTCTTCAGGCATTGTAAATCCCCAATTTTCCAAGTGATACAAAACAGCTTTTGCATGACTTTCGTTTTTGCTTCTTGAATAGCAAACGTACATTTTTCCTCCTCCAGTTTCTTTTGTACTCATTCCCCCTGAAAAATGTATTCTATATTATAATAACACATTTTTATAATTATAAGTATTATCACATTAAATCCTGTATTTTTTCAAATAAACCATATGACCATACTCTATTTTACCCACTCGTTATAAATTTCACTATGTTCAGTACGCCGAAACCCTGCTGATTTTCCGGAATGGCAATAGTCTCACAGCACTTTAACAGCCGCATTTTTACACCTTTCGGTGTATAGTCCGGTCTTTCCTCTAAAAGTCTGGCAACTGCTCCGCTGACGATGGGGGCAGACATCGATGTGCCGCTTTTTTTTGTATATGCATCCTTGCGGTTGCTGCACGCAATAATATTGGATCCTGTCACAACAACCTCTGGCTTGATCACACATTCCTCCGTCGGTCCTCTGCCGGAATAATACCGCACTTTCCTTCCGCGTACACCCGAAAAATTGGTATCGTCATACGAACCGACGGTTATAATTTTTTTACAGTTTCCCGGTGCGGTAATACTGTTTCTGTCCGGTCCGCTGTTTCCTGCCGCCGCCACCACACCAATTCCGGCATCCCATAGCTGTTCCACCTGCCGGTTAAGCTGTTTTTCTTCCTGCACATCATGGTCCGGTACCGTTCCGAACGAAATATTAACAACCCGGATATTATACCGCTCTCTCTGTTCTAAAATCCATCGGAGTCCTTCCACCACATCTGAAATTTTCCCGTTTCCCTGTGCATCCAGAACTTTTACGCCTATCAGTGCCGAATGCGGGGCAATTCCTTGATACCGGCCACGTTAGTCACTCCGATCCCCGGCTATGATTCCCGCGATAAAAAAATCACTTTTTGGTATATCATAAACGCTGTTTTTCCCATGAACCAAATCAACGAAACCGGTAATACGGCTGCCAAAATCTCTATGCCGGTAAATTCCTGTATCTACAATTGCAACTCCTGTCTGCATACAACTCCTCACTTTCGAGCAGCTTTGTCATAAATCTGCGATGTAAATACCGCCAAAGCTATTTACCCTCCACCTATCTGTATTTATTATATGGTAAATATCTTCAATGTTACTACTTGCGCCCGGCGATTTCTCATCTGCCAAAAATGCTGTTTATTTTTCATGCTTGATAATATTTGCTTTTTCCCTGCAAATATTTTATAATAAAGTATCAAAAATCATTTGCAGGATTTGTGACTTTGCGCACTTGGCACAAGCCTGTTATGTGCAATACAACTTAGAATTACAAAGCGTGCGCAGAAATGAGGATTAATATGGATAAGAAAAGAATCGTTGTTGCTCTCGGAAGAAATTCTTTTGGTGAAACTTTCCCGGAACAGCAGGAAAATGTTAAAAAAGCTGCTGCTGCAATTGCAGATTTAGTAGAAGAAAAATATCAGATTGTCATTACGCACAGCAACGGTCCGCAGGTCGGCATGATTCAGACTGCAATGACTGAATTTGCCCGTTTAAATCCAGACGACAGAACCGTTGCCCCGATGTCCGTCTGCGGTGCAATGAGTGAGGGATATATCGGTTACGACTTACAGAATGCAATCCGCGAGGAATTATTAAACCGCGGCATTTATAAAACTGTTTCTACAATCATTACACAGGTCCGTGTAGACCCGTTTGATGCGGCATTCAGCGAACCTTCCAAAATCATTGGCAGATTTATGTCAAAAGAAGAAGCCGAAGCCGAGGAAGAAAAAGGCAACCATGTTGTTGAAGAAGAACCGGGTAAATTCAGAAGAATTATCGCTGCTCCACTGCCAATCGACATTTATGAAATTGATGCCGTAAAGGCACTGCTTGATGCAGACCAGATTGTAATCGCTGCCGGCGGCGGTGGTATTCCTGTACTACAGCAGGGAACACATTTAAAAGGTGCCAGCGCCATTATTGAAAAGGACTACACTGCTGCCAAACTGGCAGAACTGGTCAACGCACAGACTTTATTATTCCTGACAGCATACGACAATCTTACAATTGAAAAAGGAACACCAAATGAAAAAGTCTTTGAACAGGTTTCTGCTTCCGACTTACACACTTATATCAAGGCCGGTCATTTCCCTGCAAAGACAACATTTCCAAAGGTTGACGCTTCCATTCGTTTCGTAACTGCTGATTCCGAAAGAAAGGCCGTTATTTCAAACCTTGACAAGGCAAAATCAAGTCTTGCCGGAAAGACAGGAACAACAATTACCGCATAAAAATATTGCGTAAAAAATTAAGGAGAAATTTCTGATTTTAGAAATTTCTCCTTTTTGTTTGCTTTTATTGACTGTTGCTTTACTCTGCCGTAGTTGATTCTGTCTGTACGGTTTCCTGCTGTGTCTGATATACCGCATTGGTTACATCTAACATAAAATAGTTTAACAAGACCATTAACAACGCAAGAACCACGATAACGACCAGCGGTATCCACGGATTCTTTTTCTTCTGTGACTGATTCTTTTTAAATGTACTGCTATTGACCTGATTTGCCATTTTTTTCTCCATTTCTTTTAATTTACTTTACTCAGATATATGGACTCTAATATTTTAGTTCCTGTTTTCGTTTTAAAAATATTTTCTTTGATTTTCCGGATAGAATCCAGCCCCTGCTTACTGCTGTCCAAGCCGTCTTCATTGATATTTACCAGAAAATCTGCCTCAACTAAAATCTGATAATCCATTCCCTCTATTTTATCATAGGTGTGATGGTGTCCAATCAGATATGCCACCCGCTCTGTCACCGGCGCCGGAAATTCCAGTTTCTTTAAAATTACAGCAGCCACCGGTGGTCCCTCCAGTTCCTGATACTTTCCTGCACTGGATTGATATTTTTCCTCTGATATTTTAATGCCGATATCATGAAGCACTGCCGCGGTTTCCAGACATTCCATTGTAAATAAATCCAGCTGTTCCTTCTCTCCAATCGCCTTTGCAAAACCATATACTTTCAGCAAATGGCTGATTCTGCGAATATCATTTTCAAAATAAGCAATTGCAGCCTCAATGACCTTTCCTGTTTCCATACTAAACTCCATTCCTAAGTGATTTCTTATCTGCGATTAAAACAATTTGTAT
>OGIL01001887.1_pt1 | contig 10682 bp, 7 predicted proteins | sample 1571751 | NCBI WGS metagenome assembly OGIL01 (sample SAMEA2581964, study PRJEB24529) | metagenome | biome: Human gut stool | place: China | collected 2011 | reverse complement strand
GAAGGATATGGAAACGATAATCCCGGTGCAAAATCACAGGGCATCAAGCAGCTTATGAGTGGCGGTGGCATCATCATTGTGGCACAGACGGTAATTCCACAGCTTACTACGCTGTTCTCATAATTCATGGGCGGGATCATTGATAAGATTACTGAATTCATAAAGGAACTGTTGCAGGGGTGGGTTCTGACCAACTTTGAAACCATGTTTACCGATGTCAATGACAAGGTAGGCACGATTGCAGGGGAGGTCAGCAAAACTCCCAGCACATGGAACTCCGGTATTTTTGATATGATAAAAACCTTGTCCGACAATGTGATGATTCCCATAGCGGGAATGATCATCAGTTTTGTACTCGTCTATGAGCTTATTTCCATGGTCATTGACAAAAATAACCTGCATGACTTCAATACAGCCATTTTTATCCGCTTTTTTATGAAAGCGTGTATTGCAGTCATGCTTCTTAGCAAGACTTTTGACATTGTAATGGCAGTATTTGATGTGGGAAGCCATATCGTAAATTCTGCCGCATCAGCGATTACCGGAAGCACCAGTATTGATGTGGCAAGTACGCTGCAGACGATGTTCAATGAGCAGTTTTCGGAAATGAGCATAGGAGAGCTGTTGGGACTGGGAATGGAGACCATGATCGTCAGTTTATGTATGAAAATCATGTCAGTCCTTATCACCGTCATTCTTTATGGGCGAATGATTGAAATATATCTTTATGTATCAGTAGCACCAGTTCCCTGTGCAACCGTAACCAACCGGGAATGGGGAACGATAGGAACGAATTATTTTAAGGGGCTTTGTGCTCTAGCATTTCAGGGATTTTTTATGATGGTATGCGTTGCAATCTATGCAGTGCTTGTGGCTGGTGTGGCAGTATCCGACAACCTGCATACGGCACTCTGGTCGGTGGCAGCATATACCGTTATTTTATGCTTTTCACTCTTTAAGACTGGTTCATTATCGAAATCTATCTGGAATGCGCACTAAGGGAGGAACGATATGGCAATATCCGTGCAGGTGCCAAAGGATTTGTCCGGTATCAAGACAAAAGTGGCACTGAACTTAACAAAGAGACAGATCATCTGTTTCAGCGGTGCGGCAGTAGCCGGAATCCCCTTGTACTTTTTAACAAAGGGACTGATCGGAACATCAGCTGCATCACTGCTTATGATGGGAGCAATGCTTCCGTTCTTCTTTTTTGCAATGTATGAGAAAAACGGGTTCCCGGCGGAGAAGATTTTGTATTTTATGCTCCGGCAGAAGATACTCACACCGGGCATAAGACCATACCGGTCAGAGAACTTATACAAGCAGTTGGAAGAAAAAGAAAAATTACGAAGGGAGGTTCGTTATCTTGAAGAAAAAGCAAAAGGCAGAACCGGAAAGCCGCAGAAAAAGCAGTTATAAGGGCAATAGCAGGAATAACAGCAAAAGCGGTGGTCTTACCTTTTCAGAGAAGAAGCGTCTTATACAGTTGAAACATATTTTATCGGGAAAGAGCAATGAGAAAGAAAAGCCAACTACCGCACAAAAGACGATTACTTTTGAAAAGATGTTCCGTGACGGTATCTGTCAGGTCAGCCACCGTTATTATACAAAGATGGTGGAATTTTTTGATATAAACTATTCGCTTCTGGAAGTGGACGAGCAGGCGGACATACTGGCACAGTACAGCAAGCTCATCAATTATTTTGATCCGTCTGTGAGGTTTGAACTGGTGCTTTTCAACAGGCAGGTCAACGAACAGATGCTTACAGAACAGTTTGACATTCCGTGGCAGGAGGATGATTTTAACGACATCCGTGAGGAATACACGGAGATGTTAAAGAAGCAGGCGGCAAAGGGAAACAATGGCATCATCAAATCAAAATATCTGATTTTTGGTGTAGAAAGCAACGGCTACAAGGAAGCCAAGAGCCGCCTTAACAACATTGAAAAAGATGTCATACGGAACTTAAACAACATAGGAACCCTTGCGAGGGGACTGGACGGAAAGGAAAGACTGCGCATCCTGCATGAATATTTTAATCAGGATACGATGGAGCCTTTCCGTTTTTCATTTAAGGATTTGGCAGAATCCGGTAAGTCGGTCAAGGACTATATTGCACCGCCGGGATTTGATTTCCGCTATCCGAACCGCTTTAAGTCGGGAAATATGTATGGCTGTGTGTCCTATCTGGATATTATCGCACCGAAGTTTACGGACGAGCTGATCAAGCAGCTTCTTGACATTGATGCAAACCTTACTATCTCCATGCACATGCAGACGGAAGATCCGGTAAAGGCAATCAAGAAGTTAAAAGCGGTTATTTCCAATATCCAGAAAATGAAGATTGAAGAGCAGAAAAAGGCAGTCCGAAGCGGCTATGATATGGATATTCTTCCAACAGACATCGTGACTTATGAAAAGGACACGCTGGAATTTCTCGATGATTTGAATACGAGCAACCAGAAGATGATCAACATGACATTCCTTATTACCTGTTATGGCAGAACCAAGCGGGAACTGGAGAGCTTAATGCAGAGGGTGTCCGGTATCATTCAGCAGGCAAACTGTGACCTTAGATGTTTACAGTATTTACAGGAGCAGGGCCTTATGGCATCTGCACCGATTGGGTGCAATGAAACAGGAATTGAGCGTACCCTTTCCACAAAGAGTACCGCAATCTTAGTACCATTCTGCACACAGGAATTGTTTATGCCTGCACCGGCAATCTATTACGGATTAAATGCACTTAGCAACAACATGATTATGGCAGACAGAAAAAGGCTCCGTACACCAAACGGAGTTATCTTAGGTACTCCCGGAAGTGGTAAGAGTTTTAGTGCAAAGCGTGAGATTTTAAGCTGTTTTCTTATCACAAAGGACGATATTATCATCTGCGATCCGGAGGGAGAGTATTTTGCTCTTGTGGCAGCACTACATGGACAGGTGGTAAAACTTGCCACCAATTCCAAAGACTATCTGAACCCTATGGATATTCAATTGAGCCATAAGGGGGATAAGGAAGCATTAAAACTGAAATCTGATTTTATCATAACATTATGTGACCTGATCGCAGGTGGCAAGGATGGTCTGGAGAACGATGAGAAAGGTATCATCGACGAATGTATCCGTCATATTTATGACAAGTATTTTGAAAATCCGGTGCCGGAAAATATGCCGCTGCTGGAAGATTTATATGATGCCCTGTTAGCACACAAAAATCCAAAGGCGGAGCGTATCGCAAACAGCCTTGTGCTGTATGTGCATGGTTCCCAGAATTACTTCAACCACCATACCAACGTAGACAGCGGCAATCGTATCATGTGCTTTGACATCAGAGATTTGGGAAACCAGTTGAAAGAGCTGGGTATGTTAATCGTGCAGGATGCGGTTTGGAACAGGGTATCGCAGAACAGGGAGCGAAAGATTGCTACCCGTTATTACTGTGATGAGTTCCACCTTCTTCTGAAGGAGAAGCAGACAGCTATTTATTCCGTGGAAATCTGGAAGCGTTTCAGAAAATGGGGCGGTATTCCGACAGGTTTGACGCAGAACGTGGGCGATTTTCTTCGTTCTGAGGAGATTGAAGGTATTTTGGGTAACAGCGATTTTGTGTATCTGTTAAATCAGAATGCCAAAGATCAGGCAATTCTCGCTGATAAGCTGGGACTTTCTGATAAGCAGCTTTCCTATGTCACCAACTCCGAGCCGGGAAGTGGTCTGATACTGTTTGACAATGTGGTAATTCCATTTGTAGACAAATATCCGACAGACACCAAGACTTACAGAATTATGAATACCAAGCCGGAGGAATCGGTGCAGAAGGAGGACGCAGTGTAAATGGCAGAAAAAAGACAGAAGAAGCAGGCGGCAAAGGCATTTGAAAAAGAGACATTTTCCAAAGATAAGGAAGTGACTGGAGTAAAACATATAGAACACAGGCAGGACAACACCTTTTCTGTGGAAAACCAGTTTAGTGCCAGCGAGAAGCCTGTGAGCAATCTGCCAAGGGATGCGAACCATGGCAGTCGTACAGGAAAAGCAACTTCTGGTCACAGCGTCCAGAAGTCAGAGTTTAATACTGGGACAGAATACAGGAAAAATAATAAGAAAAAATATTACCGACAGCAACAACAGGACACTTCTGGTCACAATGTCCAGAAGTCGGAAGCCGAAGCGGAAAAGACATTCTTAAAGGAAAACAGCTTTATCAATGAGGAAAACGGTAATGCTACAAATTTCCATACAGAGGACGCAGACAGTTTTCAGGACAATTACCACGTTAGAAATACCTACCAACGGTCTGAGGAAAAAGGAAAATATCACAAAAGGCGTGTGCAGAGAGAATACGCACACAGAGAGCGTGCGAAGTCAGAAAATACAAAGCAGTCCGATTATGGAGATTTCCAGACAAAGGATGCCACATTTTCGCAGGGACAGGCGGAAGAATTTACCGACAAAAAAGTACAGAAGGCTTTTGATAAGTCGGAAAAGAGTCGTCAGAAGTTACAGAAAGCAAAGGACAAGATGCCGAAAAAGCGGCAGTATGAGATGAAACGTGTCTTTGATGAACAGACCGGAAAAGCAAAGTATGTGGTGGTTCCGGTGGAAGTGGAGAAGCCATTCAAGCCTGACGGACTTGGAAAAGCTGCGGTTCACAAACTCCAGACCGAAAATATGTATTTTGTGCATCGAAAGATTGCAGAGACAGAAAAGGATAATTCTGCTGTGGAGGGTGCACATAAGACAGAACAGCGTGCAGAAGATGTTTACCATTACATGAAATATCACCGCAAGAGCAAGGCACAGAGAAAGCGTGACCGATTAGAGCGATTGCAGAAAAAACAGGTCACAGCGGATATGAAGCTGGAGTATGAGAAATTCATCAGTGAAAATCCACATCTAAAGGGCAACAGTCCAAAGAAGCAGTTGCAAAGGCAGCTACAGAAACAGCGCATCAAGCGTGAGTATGCCAAGGCAAGGCGGGCAGGAGCAGAAGCCAAGACTGCAAAGGAAACATTTACAAAGACAGCCAATGCTGCAACCGGGATTGCAAAGAAGTTACAGGAAATTGTCACGAAAAATAAAACACTGATTATCACAGTGGGTATTTTTGTTCTTCTGCTTATTATGATCATGTCGGCATTATCAAGCTGCGGTTCCATGTTTACCGGAACTGTGACAACAACGATGGCAAGCACATATCTTAGCCTTCCGGCAGAGATTGATGCAGCAGATTTATCTTTTACAGAAAAGGAAATGGAACTGCAAAATAAGATTGACCGGATTGAAACTGATTATCCGGGATATGATGAATACGATTATAACCTTGGTGCAATCGGGCATGATCCATATACACTGATCAGTTATCTTTCCGCAGTCCATACGGAATTTACTGCCGCAGAAATGGAGAGTCAAATTCAGGAATTATTTGATGCCATGTATTCCCTTACTACTGAGGAAGTGGAGGAGACACGGACAAGGACAGTCACAAAGACCGGAACCAGAACAGTTACAAATGCAGATGGAAGCATCAGTACCGAGGAATACGAGTATGAGGAGGAAGAAGAATATATCGTAACAATCCTTCGAGTCACTTTAACGGTCACACCTCTTGAGAGCATTATTGCCGGACGCATGGATACGGAACAGGCAGAAATCTTTGCCGCCTACACGGAGACAAAAGGCGGGTTACAGGTATTTGGAACACCCGTGGATTACTACTGGTACTACTATATCAGCAGTTATTATGGTTACCGGAAAAATCCAAACACAGGAGACGAGGAGATTCACAGGGGTGTGGATATAGCAGTACCGACTGGAACCATGGTACATGCAGCACATGATGGAACGGTTATGGAAGCAGCTTACGATTCCTATTATGGGAATTATGTGGTGATTACGGACAGTAAGGGATATACCACAAAATATGCCCACATGGACAGCTTAAATGTGTCCGCAGGGCAGAGTGTAAAAAAAGGTGACAATATAGGCAAAAGCGGAAATACAGGAAGCAGTACCGGAAGCCACCTTCATATCGAATGTCTGTATAACGGGGAATATTATAACCCGTTATTTTATTTTGAAGCAGGAGAACAGACCATTTATGGAGAAACAACGGGCGGCACCGGAGGAGGAACCAGCAATGTGATACCGCCGGAATCCTATGATGATGCAACCGTACAGACGCTTATGCGTGAAGCAAACAGGTATCTGGGAATGCCATATACTTTTGGCGGCACAGCCCCGGCTAGTTTTGACTGTTCCGGTTTTGTATGCTGGGTATTTTCAAACAGTGGCGTACATAACCTGCCAAGAACCACAGCACAGGGCATTTATGACCAGTGTACTCCGGTATCAGCGGCAGATGCAAAGGCAGGGGACATTATATTTTTTACAGGAACCTATAATGCAGGACGTCCGGTTACACACGTTGGTATCTACTGTGGAAACGGTACGATGGTGCATTGCGGTGATCCAATTCAGTACACATCAATCAATACTTCTTACTGGCAGAGCCATTTCTATGGTTTTGGAAGATTGAATTAGCGAAGGGAGGAATTATTTTTGTCAGTAGAGCGAATCAATTCACAGCTTAAAAAGGTCAGAGAGCAGATAGCACAGCTACAGGCAAAGGAAAAAGACCTTGCAGAACAGAAACAGATGGCGGAGGATGCCGAAGCCATGAAGATCATACGAAAATATAAAATCTCATCGGAGCGTTTGCAGATGTTAAACAAGCTCAGTGAGGATGAAGTCAGAAATTTATTACAGAAACGGGAACAGGAAAAGGAGGTTTCAATCAATGAAAAACAGAAAATTATCGGCTAGGGTGGTAGTGTCCCTTATGCTGTCGGCAATACTTTTTTGTATGCCGATTGGGGCATTTTTTGCCAACAGGACAAATACGATAGAGGTTCATGCGGAGGATACTGCCGAGCAGAAAACGGAAAGTGCAAGTGACGCAGAAAATACAGTTACACCCGGCAATGGCAGGGAAGAAAATTCAGGAACAGATACCGGAGAGGGAAAGACGGAAAATTCCACAGAAGGCACAACAGAAGATTCGTCTGAAGAAACACAGCCTGCCGCAAAATGCACCTGCAAAGAAAAGTGCAGCCAGTATGCGGTGGATGAAGATTGTGAGGTGTGTGCAAAGAACTATAAGGAATGTACCTATATCAATCCGAGCGTAAAAATCACAATCAATACACCTTCTGGGTGGCATAACGATACCACTAAGGTGACAGTCAAAGTAGAAGATACGATAGTTTCCGGTAATTTTACCGTTCAGACAGTAAAGGCGAAAGTCGGGCAGAATGGAAGCTGGACAGATATTACCGAGGATATGTACATAGAGATTTCCGAAAACAGCACTATTTATGTGCAGGTCACAGACCAGAAGGGCAAGACCTATGAGAAAAATCGCTATATCAAGTGCTTTGATTTTACGAAGCCTACCTTAAATGCGGCAGTCAGCGATGGTCTATTGAGTATTCAGGCACATGATACGGATTCCGGTATCAAGGCAATCTATGTCAATGGCTATGAGTTTACAGAGCATACGAATGGAGCCTTGAATATCCGTCTGCAACAGTTCGATGCAGGGTATCAGTATTTCACGATTTCTGCCATGGATAATGCAGGAAATACCTCTGAAATCTATAAAACAGCCAATCCGTATTACACCGATCCGGAGAATAAGGACAGCAGTGAAAAAGATCCGGCACAGCAGCTTCCGGTGGATGCGTCGGCAACCAAACCTAGCTCTGCAACAGCACAGGTCACAGAACATACAAAAACGGATGTGAATGGAAATACAGTTTCCCAGACAGGCAGTGGAACAACTTCAAGCAGTTCCGCAACAGCAAAGCAGTCTCCAAGTACGGGAGATACTTCCAAGGATGCAGACCAGAGCAGTGACAGCCAGACCACAGAAAAAGGCAAGGAATTTTACACAATCCAGACTGCATCAGAAAAGGTATTTTATCTTGTGATTGATCGTGATGGGGAAGATGAAAAGGTGTATTTCCTTACAGAAGTCAGTGAAAACGACCTGCTGAATACCACAACGGATAACAGCGAGACACTTCCGAAAAATTCAGCGGCATTGGAATCTGCAATCCCTACCAAAGACAGCGCATTATCAAACAATAATGCTGATACCACAGGAGATAAAACACAGGGAGTAGAAAGTGTTGAGGACAGCACCGAAGATAGCACGGAAGATACAAGTGAGCCGAAAGAGGATACCGCAAAGGCAGATGGTTCCGGCTTTACATATATTTTAATGGGCATTGCTGCGGTAGCTGTGATCGGAGTGGTATATGTTGTGAAATCCAAGAAGAAAAAGGAAAACTTCATTGATGAGGATGAAGATGAGGACGAGCTTGACGAGGACTACGATTATGATGACGAGGAAGAAACCGAGCAGGATTCCGACGAAGCATTCATAAATGGTGGTGATGATACAGAATCAGTAGACACAGACGAGAATGACAATGAAGATAACAACAATGAGAATGATGAAGAAAATGGGGAGGAATAGAGATGGAGCTTGTAATTGCAGAGAAGCCGAGTGTGGCACAGAGCATTGCGGCAGTTCTTGGTGCCACACAGCGTAAGGACGGATATTTGGAAGGCAATGAGTATCTGGTATCATGGTGTGTGGGACATCTGGTAGAACTGGCACAGCCGGAAAGCTATGAGGAAGCATGGAAGAAATGGAGCTATGAGAGCCTTCCAATCATTCCGCAGGAATGGCAGCATGAAGTGAAAAGTGATACAAAAGCACAGTATCAGATTTTGAAAAAGCTCATGCATGATGACAGGGTAGATGCTGTTGTGTGTGCAACCGATGCCGGAAGGGAGGGTGAGCTGATTTTCCGCCTGACCTACAACATGGCAGGATGCAGAAAACCGATGAAGCGGTTATGGATTTCTTCCATGGAGGAGAGTGCTATCCGTGACGGCTTCCATAATCTTCGCCCAGGCAGCGACTATGATAAATTGTATCATTCAGCATTATGCAGGCAGGAAGCAGACTGGCTTGTGGGTATCAATGGAACAAGACTTTTTACGGTATTATATGGCGGTAAGGCATTGAAGGTTGGCAGAGTGCAGACACCGACACTTGCCATGCTGGTGGATCGTGAAAGTAAAATCATGAATTTCAAGAAAGAAGCCTATTATATGGCTCACATCATGGGAAATGGTCTGGATGCGGTATCAGAGCATATCAGTGATAAAACGGAAGCAGAGAGGATTGCAGGAGCCTGTGAAAACGGACAGGCTCTTGTCACTTCTGTGGTAAAGGAAGAGAAGTGGGTAGCACCGCCGAAGCTCTATGACCTTACCACACTCCAGAGGGATGCAAACCGTCTGTTTGGCTTTACTGCCAAGCAGACATTGGAATATACCCAGAGCCTTTATGAAAAGAAGCTGTGTACCTATCCGAGAACGGACAGCCAGTATTTGTCTGACGATATGGAGCAGACCGCAGGGAGCGTGATTGAAGCGGTTTTTGGCTCCACTCTGTTTGAGGAAAATGTCATGTTCAACCCGGACATCAAAAGAGTGCTGAACAGCAAAAAGGTCACAGACCACCATGCGATTATCCCTACAATGGAGATTGCCAAAGCTGACCTTGCAGCTCTGCCGGAAACGGAGCGAAAGATTTTATCCCTTGTGGCCAACAGGTTACTGTGCGCTACGGGGGAGAAACATCTTTATGAAACCGTCAAGGCAGAGCTTTCCTGTGGAGGTTATACCTTTGCTACTTTCGGAAAATCAGTTTTGAAAAATGGGTGGAAAGATTTTGAAGATGCTTTTAAGCGTTCCTTTAAGACAACAGAAGAAAAAGACAGCGAAGATAAGAAGCTGCCGGAACTTTCCGAGGGACAGACCTTTGACGGTGTGCAGACCAAGATCAGCGAACATTACACCACACCGCCGAAGCACTTTACGGAAGATTCCCTTTTGTCAGCAATGGAGCGAGCCGGAAGTGAGGATATGGGAGATGATGTGGAGCGTAAAGGACTTGGCACACCTGCCACCAGAGCAGACATTATTGAGAAGTTAGTCAAGGACGGTTTCGTGAAGCGTGAGAAAAAGCAGATGATACCGACGAAGGACGGCATGAAGCTGATTACGGTGCTTCCAGATGTGGTAAAGTCCCCGAAACTTACTGCCGATTGGGAAAATGCTCTTACCCTTGTGTCAAAGGGCGAATATTCCATGCAGGAATTTATGGATGGTATTGAGAACATGGTGCGTGATCTGGTGCAGGCCTACCACAGCAGCAGCGAGGAGCAGAAGTCCATGTTTGGAGCTGGGACACAGGAAGCACTTGGCAAATGCCCGAAATGTGGTGGCGAAGTGGTAAAGGGAAAATTTGGAGCTTACTGTAAGAATAAATGCGGCATGAATGTTGGAAGGGCAATGGGAGCCGTACTTTCCGATAGTCAGATAAAAAGTATGCTGGAGGGAAAAAAGACTCTTGTAAAAGGACTGAAAGGGAAGAAAGGCAGCTATGATGCGTATCTTATCCCGGAGGGGATTGAAGATTATTCCTATATGAAAGACGGGAAGGAAATCAAAGGCTCACAGTATAAGGTTAAGATGGAGTTTCCACAGAGGAAGAAATAAAATCTGGGAGAGAGATCGGAAGACGTCGTGTAGGGAA
>OGIL01001886.1_pt1 | contig 10689 bp, 7 predicted proteins | sample 1571751 | NCBI WGS metagenome assembly OGIL01 (sample SAMEA2581964, study PRJEB24529) | metagenome | biome: Human gut stool | place: China | collected 2011 | reverse complement strand
GCGACCACCGAGATCTACACTCTTTCCCTACACGACGCTCTTCCGATCTCCCAAAAATCGCACGACAGATGACAAAAGCAATCACGGATTTCATAATATCCCCGATGAATACCAACGCGCCCGCCTTTTTCCCTAGCACACGCAGAGCATTTGTAGTACCGAGGTTGCCGCTGCCATGCTGACGCAAATCCACCTGCCATATTCTACCGACCACATAGGCTGTTTCGATACAGCCGATGCAATAGCCGATACATAAACAAATCAAACGAAACATATCAATCCTTTTCCCCTTTTTCTCTTACAATGAAATGAATCGGTGTGCCGACAAAGCCAAATGCTTCTCTTAGCTGATTTTCGATATAACGGCGGTAAGAGAAATGGAACAGCCCACGCTCGTTTACAAAAATAACAAAGGTAGGGGGTTTTACGGATACCTGTGTCATATAATACAATCTCAGCTGGCGACCCTTATCCGCAGGGGGCTGCTGCATTGCGGTTGCCTCGATCAGCACTTCATTCAAAACACCTGTGCTGATACGCAGGGCATGATTATGGTAAACCGTCTGAATCAGCTCCAGCATACGGTTAATTCTTTGCCCTGTCATGGCAGAAATAAACACCTTCGGCGCATATTCCATATATTTCAATTCCATGGAAATATCCTTGAGATATTTATTCATGGTCTTTTCGTCCTTATCAATGGAATCCCATTTATTAACGGCAATGATTGCTGCCTTCCCTCTTTCATGGGCAATGCCTGCAATCTTGGTATCCTGGTCTGTAACGCCTTCGTTGGCATCAATCAGAAGAATCGCAACATCACAGCGTTCCACTGCCGCAACCGCGCGGATGATGCTGAAGCGTTCGATTTCCTCCTTGATTTTGTTTTTTTACGCTTCCTTCAACTTTTCCTCGAGCAGCTTGAAGGCTTCATCCGCCGCTTCCCCGCGAATTTCCTCGCGGGAAGCCGCGCCGAAGTCAAAGCGCTCGGCGATCGTCTCCTTGGGCGACGAAAATCCGATGAATACCGTGCCGACGGGATTTCCCCGCTCGTCGCGGTCGGGTCCAGCGACGCCCGTGACGCTGACGGCGCAGTCCGCCGTCGTCGCCTCGCGTGCGCCCTCGGCCATTGCGCGGGCGACGGGCGCGGACACCGCGCCGTACTCTTCCAGCATGTCCGCCGGAACGCCGAGCACGCGGTGCTTAACGATATTCGTATAGCTCACGACGCCGCCCATGAACACGCCCGACGCGCCCGGCACATCCGTGATGCGCTTGGCAATGAGGCCGCCGGTGCAGCTCTCCGCCGCGGCGAAGGTCACGCCGCGCGCCTTGAGCGCTTCATAGCAGCGCTGTTCGACAGTTTTTTCCGCCATAATAAGACTTCCTTTCAGAACTTGATGCGCACGAACTCGCGATTCGTCATTGCGCGGTCGATCAGCCCCTCGATATCAAGGACAGCCTCGGCCTCACGGACCTCGTCGAGGTTCGGCTTCGTGCGCGGATGACGCGGGGTGAAGACCGTACAGCAATCCTCATAGGGTAAGATCGACGTATCGAACGTGCCGATCTTACGGGACAAACGCACGATCTCTTCCTTATCCATGCCGATGAGCGGGCGCAGGACGGGAAGATCGACGACATCCTCGGTCACGCGCAGGGCCTCCATCGTCTGAGACGCGACCTGACCGAGGTTCTCGCCCGTGACGAGCGCCTTGGCCTTGACCTGATCGGCCACGCGCTGGGAGATGCGCATCATAAAGCGGCGCATGATGAGCGTGAAGAATTCCTCGGGGCAGTTTCTTCTGATCTCCTCCTGGATCTCGGTAAACGGCACGATCTGCACCGTCAGCCGCCCGCACCAGGGGACTAAGAGCTTGGCAAGGGAAAGCACCTTCTCCTTCGCCTCATCGGACGTGTACGGTGGGGAGAAGAAGTGCACCATTTCGAGCTTGACGCCGCGCTTGGCGATCATGTAGGACGAGACGGGCGAGTCGATGCCGCCGGAGAGCAGGCTGACCGCCACGCCGCCCATGCCGATGGGCAGGCCGCCCGCGCCCTCTTCAGCGGGGCCGTGGACATAGGCCGCATCGTCGCGAATTTCGATATGCACGACGAGCTCGGGGTCGTGGACGTTGACCTCGCACGTCGGGAACGCCTGATGCAGCGCGCCGCCGACCTGCTGGGAGATCTGGATGGACGTCAAGGGGAAGGTCTTGTCGGCGCGCTTGCTCTCGACCTTGAAGCTCCTGGCCGTGCGCATCTCGCACGCAAGGTACTCCTTCGCCGCGGAGATGATCTTCTGGATGTCCTTTTCGCACGGTAGCGCCTTTGAAACGGCGATGATGCCGAAAATCTTCTTGCAGCTCTCAAACGCGGCCTCGATGTCGCACTCGTCGTCCTTCGGCTCGACATAGATGGTGCTCTGCTTGGAGTAGACGCGGAAATTGCCGCATTTCGACACGCGGCGGTTGACGTTCGACATCAGCTTATCTTCGAAGCTGCGGCGGTTCAGGCCCTTGAGCACGACCTCGCCGAGCTTGCACAGGATCATTTCATGCATTGGTATTGTTCTCCTCATTTGTTATGGCCGCTTCCGCATCGGCGGAAAATGCGGCTGAATTTTCGTTGTCTTCGGATTTGGCAGGCTTTTTCCCTTTGCGGGTGAGCCCCAGTGTAAAGCACAGCGGCTCAACGGCGGCCAGCAGGGCAAAGAGCGCATAGCTGAACATCGTGCCCTCTCCGCTCACCCCGTTGATCCCGACCATGGCGGGCGCCATCGGCAGCTCCCAGATCATCGCAAGGATGCTCCCCGAGCCGAACGGGACAGGCATCACAAGAAGCGAGGCAAGATTCAGCACATAGAGCACGATCGCCGCATTCCAGCAGCGGTTTTTGTCGATCCCCCGGTCCGGCCGCAGGCCCCAGCCGAACAGGAAAGAAAGCGCCGACACATAGACGACGCCGAGCGCGAGCCCGACGGGCGTGGCAAACGTAAAGGACGAGGTCGTCCCCGTGCCTCCAAACGCCGCGAACAACAGGATAAAAGCCGCGCCCTGAGCGATATGGCTCAAAATGGAAAGCGCGCCAAACTGGATGTAGTCATACCTTTTCATCTCATTCACCCCTGTAAAATATCCGTGTTACGGTACTGGATGGCCTCGGCCAGATGATGCGCCTCGATCTTCTCGCTGCCGTCGAGGTCGGCGATCGTGCGCGCAACGCGCAGTAATCTATCGTGGCTTCGCGCCGTGAGGCCGAGGCGCTCGAACGCGCCTTTGAGCAGCTTTTCGCCCGCGGCGTCCAGCGTGCAGAACTCGCCCACCATCGCGGGTGTCATTTGCGCGTTGCAGGTGATGTTCGTGCCGGAAAAGCGCTGCTTCTGGATGTCGCGCGCGGCGTTCACGCGCGCTTTGACGTCGGCGGAGGACTCCGCCTTTTCGCGCCGGCGCATGGCTTCGAACTCGACGCTCGGCACGTTGACGTGTAAGTCCATGCGGTCGAGCATCGGGCCGGAGATCTTTTCGACGTATTTTTCCACCTGCTGCTTGGTGCAGTGGCAGCGCCCCGAGGGGTGGCCGTACCAGCCGCAGCGGCAGGGGTTCATCGCGCCGACGAGCATGAAGCGGCTCGGCAGCGTGATACTGCCCGCGGCGCGGGTGATGGTGACCTCGCCGTCCTCGATGGGCGCGCGCAGCACCTCGAGCACGTCGCGGTGGAATTCGGGGAGCTCATCTAAAAAAAGCACGCCGTGGTGCGCGAGCGAAATTTCACCGGGCTTGGGCGTCTGCCCGCCACCGGTCATCGCGGAGGCGGAGAGCGTGTGGTGCGGCGCGCGGAACGGGCGGTGCAGCAGCATCGGGTGCGAGCTGTCGGTCAATCCCGCGACTGACCAGATCTCGGTCGCTTCAAGTGCTTCCTTTCGCGTCATGTCGGGCAGGATCGACGGAAGCCGCCGCGCCAGCATGGATTTGCCCGCGCCGGGCGAGCCGATGAGCAGGATATTGTGCCCGCCCGCAGCGGCGATCTCCAGCGCGCGCTTGACATTTTCCTGTCCCATGACGTCGGAAAAGTCGGGGCCGGTCTCGCTCGTCTGCTCCGCCTGCCACTTTGGCTGGGGCGAGAGCTTCTTTTCGCCCTTCAAATGCTGCACGAGCGACACGACGTCCGGCACGCCGTAAACGGTCACGCCGTCGGCAAGCGTCGCCTCCGCTGCGTTCGCCGCGGGGACGTAGAGCGTCCTGATGCCCGCGCGCACCGCGGCCATCGCCATCGGCAAAACGCCGTTCACCGCGCGAAGCGTGCCGGTCAGCGAGAGCTCGCCGACAAAGGCCGCGTCCTTCGCGGGGGGCTTGATCTCCTCTGCACTGGCAAGGATGCCGAGCAGGATGGGCAGGTCATAGAGCGTGCCCTCCTTTTTCCGACCCGCGGGGGCGAGGTTCACCGTGATGCGCGAGACAGGGAACTTCACACCGCAGTTTTTCACTGCCGCGCGCACGCGCTCGCGCGATTCCTTGACGGCCGTGTCGCCAAGGCCGACGATGTCAAACGCAGGCAGGCCCCCGGATAAAAAGCATTCCACCGTGACCTCGTAGCCCGAGATGCCCTGAAGGCCGAGCGAGCGCACCGCTGTGACCATACTGTTTTCCTCCCTCTTTCGCATCGAATCGTACAGTTTGCAATTAGTATAGCACATTTTTTGCATCAGGCAAATCCCCCTCCGCGCATTTTTGCACATTTTGCACAAAATCAATAAATCCTCGCAAAAGTTCTCGAAAAATAAAAGGAATTGAACCTATTGTTGCAAAATAGTGAATGTTTTTGCGGGAACAAGGCGTTTACATAGCGAAAAAAGTGTGCTATAGTGTCATCGTTGAATTTTGCGTTCACACGCAGAAGAACCGTTTTTTGACGGTGAAATAAATAGGAGGTTCATTTATGGCAAGAAAAATGAAATCCATGGACGGCAATAATGCTGCGGCTCACGTAAGCTATGCTTTCAGTGAAGTTGCGGCAATTTATCCCATTACGCCGTCCTCCCCGATGGCCGACCTGGTCGACCAGTGGTCTGCAAATGGCCTGAAAAACATCTTCGGCAGCCAGGTCAAGGTCGTCGAGATGCAGTCCGAAGCCGGTGCTGCCGGCGCAGTGCACGGCTCCCTCGGTGCCGGTGCTCTGACCACCACCTACACGGCCTCTCAGGGTCTGCTGCTGATGATCCCGAACATGTACAAAATCGCAGCTGAGCAGCTCCCCTGCGTGTTCCACGTCTCCGCCCGTACTGTTTCGACCCACGCGCTGAACATCTTCGGCGATCACTCCGACGTCATGGCCTGCCGCCAGACCGGTTTCGCCATGCTGTGCGAGGGCAACGTGCAGGAAGTGATGGATCTCTCCCCCGTGGCACACCTGGCCGCGCTTTCCGGCAAGGTCCCGTTCATCAACTTCTTCGACGGTTTCCGCACCTCCCACGAGATCCAGAAGATCGCCGTGTGGGATTACAAGGATCTCGCCGACATGTGCGACATGGACGCTGTCAAAGCGTTCCGCGAGCACGCCCTCAACCCCGAGCATCCCGCCATGCGCGGCTCCCATGAGAACGGTGATACGTTCTTCCAGCACCGCGAGGCCTGCAACCAGTACTACGACGCTCTCCCCGAAGTCGTGGAAAAGTACATGGGCAAGATCAACGAGAAGCTCGGCACCGACTACAAGCTCTTCAACTACTACGGCGCGCCCGACGCTGACCGCGTCATCATCGCGATGGGCTCCATCTGCGACGTGGCCGAGGAAGTCATCGACTACCTCAACGCCCACGGCGAGAAGGTCGGTCTCATCAAGGTCCGTCTGTACCGCCCGTTCAAGGCTGAGCGCCTGATCGAGGCCATCCCCGCCACCGCCAAGAAGATCGCGGTCCTCGACCGCACCAAGGAGCCCGGCGCACAGGGCGAGCCCCTCTATCTCGACGTCGTCACCGCGCTGGCCAACGCCGGCATCACCGACAAGACCGTCATCGGCGGCCGTTACGGTCTCGGCTCCAAGGACACCCCGCCCGCTTCCGTGTTCGCTGTTTACACCGAGCTTGCCAAGGCGGAGCCCAAGCGTCAGTTCACCATCGGCATCGTCGATGACGTGACGAACCTCTCCCTGCCCGAGGACAAGAACTGCCCGAACACCGCAGCCGAGGGCACCATCGAGTGCAAGTTCTGGGGTCTCGGCGGCGACGGTACCGTCGGTGCGAACAAGAACTCCATCAAGATCATCGGCGACCACACCGACAAGTACGTCCAGGCCTACTTCCAGTACGACTCCAAGAAGACCGGCGGCGTGACGATCTCCCACCTGCGCTTCGGCGACAAGCCCATCCGCAGCCCCTACTACATCAACAAGGCCGACTTCGTCGCCTGCCACAACCCCAGCTACATCACCAAGGGCTTCAAGATGGTCAACGACGTCAAGCCCGGCGGCGTGTTCATGATCAACTGCCAGTGGGACTTCGATGAGCTGAACCACCACCTCAAGGCGGACGCCAAGCGCTACATTGCCAAGAACAACATCCAGCTCTACACCATCAACGCCATCGACCTTGCCATCAAGATCGGCATGGGCAAGCGCAACAACACCATCCTCCAGTCCGCGTTCTTCTCCCTGGCGAAGGTCATGCCCGAAGAGCAGGCCATCCAGTACATGAAGGACGCCGCGACGCACTCCTACCTGAAGAAGGGCCAGGACGTCGTCGATATGAACCACAAGGCCATCGACCTCGGCGCCACCGCCTACACCAAGATCGACGTTCCCGCCGATTGGGCGAACGCTGTCGACGCTGACGAGGCCGTCTCCTACGAGGGCAAGGCCGAGCTCGTCGAGCAGGTCAAGAACATCCTCGATCCCGTGGACAAGATGGACGGCGACAGCCTGCCCGTTTCCGCCTTCATGCCTCACGTGGACGGCCAGTGGGAGCTCGGCGCTGCCGCTTACGAAAAGCGCGGCGTTGCCGTTTCCGTTCCCACGTGGGACGAGACGAAGTGCATTCAGTGCAACAACTGCGCTTACGTCTGCCCGCACGCCACCATCCGTCCCTTCGCTCTCACCGAGGAAGAGGCCAAGAATGCTCCCGCGAGCGCCAAGATCGTTGACATCAAGGCCGGTAAGGGCAAGGGCGTTTACAAGTACACGATGGCCATCTCCCCGCTCGACTGCATGGGCTGCGGCGTCTGCGTCGGTCAGTGCCCGGTCGGCGCGCTGACGATGGTCTCTCAGGAGGGCGAGCTGCCCCAGCAGGATACCTTCAACTACTGCGTCTCCAAGGTCTCCGACAAGAAGGATATGCAGGATCTCACCGTCAAGGGCAGCCAGTTCAAGCAGCCCATGCTCGAGTTCTCCGGCTCCTGCGCAGGCTGCGCCGAGACCAGCTATGCCCGTCTCGTCACTCAGCTCTTCGGCGACCGTATGTACATCTCCAACGCCACCGGCTGCTCGTCCATTTGGGGCGGCCCCGGCGCTACCTCTCCGTACTGCACGGATAAGAACGGCCACGGCCCGGCTTGGTGCAACTCCCTGTTCGAGGACAACGCCGAGCACGGCTTCGGTATGTATGTCGGCCAGGAGAAGATCCGCGAGGATCTGATGGCCAAGACCGAGCAGCTCATCGCCATCGAGTGGACCCAGCCCGCGCTGAAGGAAGCCGCTCAGAAGTGGCTCAACACCAAGGACGACGGCAACGCCAACGCCGAGGCCACGAAGGAATACGTCGCAGCTCTGCAGGCGAACATCGCCACCGTCGACGAGCTGGCCGCTGTGCCCAAGTTCGCTGAGCACGCCGCCGAGCTCAAGGCCAAGGGCGAGAAGTTCTGCGACTGCGACGCCTGCAAGCTCGTTGCTGAGATCCTCGACAAGAAGGATTACCTCTCCAAGAAGTCCGTTTGGATCTTCGGCGGCGACGGTTGGGCTTACGATATCGGCTTCGGCGGCGTGGACCACGTGCTTGCTCAGAACAAGAACGTCAACGTCTTCGTCTTCGATACCGAGGTCTACTCCAACACCGGCGGTCAGGCTTCCAAGGCTTCCAACATCGGTCAGGTCGCTCAGTTCGCGGCTGCCGGTAAGGAGACCAAGAAGAAGAGCCTTGCTGAGATCGCGATGAGCTACGGCTACATCTACGTCGCGCAGATCGCCATGGGCGCCAACCCGGCCCAGACCATCAAGGCCATCACCGAGGCTGAGGCTTACAACGGCCCGTCCCTGATCATCGGCTATAGCCCCTGCGAGATGCACTCCATCAAGGGCGGCATGATCAACTGCCAGAAGGAAATGAAGAAGGCTGTCGAGTGCGGCTACTGGAACCTGTTCCGCTTCAATCCCGCGGCTGACAAGAAGTTCACGCTCGACTCCAAGGCTCCTGCCGGCGGTTACCGTGAATTCCTGATGAACGAGGCGCGCTACAGCCGCCTGACCCGCGAGTTCCCCGAGCGTGCGGAGGGTCTCTTCACCCGCAACGAGGACGCGGCCAAGGAGCGTTACGAGCACCTCACCAAGCTCATCGACCTGTACGACAAGCAGTAATTGCTGTTCCTACGGTATGAAAAAGGAGCACCCGAAAGGGTGCTCCTTTTTTGCGTTACTTTGCGTCTGCATTCAGCAGCTTTTCGCCGACGACGGCCTTTTGGACATCGGTCATTTGCACACTGCCCGACACAAACTCGACAATGCGCGTGCCGCCTGTGATGAGCCAGTGGTCAAGCCACTGCTTCTCTTCCTCGTCGTAGAGCCGCCACGCCTGCTCTGCGCCCCACGGCGCGGCATCGACCTCGCGGTAGGCGTAAGGGAGACGGCGATGCTCGCCGTCGACAAGGGCAGTCTGCTCATAGTCCAGTTCGGAGGCGAGGCAGCGGTCAAACCACGATGCAAGATACACATCCCCGATGTCGTAGTGGATCCGCGCAGGATTGCCGCGCGCCGTCTCCGGATGCTCGGGATCATCCAAGCTGGCAAGCACATCTCGCTGCTCTCCGCCATACCGCGCAGCGAAGGGCGAGGAGCTCCCCCAACTCAGGCACGACCAGCGCGCATTCTCATCCTCTATGCCGAGGTCGGAGAGGTAAAGCGGCAGCGCGTCGTGGTAGACCGTCGCCCGAAATTCTTCATCATACAGCTCAGGCGGAACTTCATCGCTGTCAAAAAGTCCGTTCTGCTCCATGGTGAGCAGCACCCCCACCGAAGCCAGCGCGACCGCCGCCGTCACGCAGGCCGTGACGATGCAGCGCTTCGCCCTGCCCGCACCGGTTTTCACCGCCGAATAGGTGAGAAACATCGCAGCAAACGGCGTGATCCCGCACAGGATCGCGGCAAGGTAAAGCCTCCCCGCACTGCTGCTGCCGGTTCCCAGCAGAGCTCTCACCAAAATGCCGAAAAGTGTCAGCAGCAGCGCCGCGCGCTCCAGTATCTGGAGCCACGGGCGCGACTTTGCAGGCAAAAAGCGGTGTTCCTCTCTCGCCGTGCGCGCCGCCTTCCGATACCAGCTGTTATAGCAGATAAGGTCAGTCCCGCAGATCAGCGTGACAACAGGCGAAATACATGACAAAAAATCCCCCATTCCATAGATAAGCGTATTCAGAGGGTCTGTTTTCAGGCCGGTCAGGATATCCCAGATCCTGAGGAGCATATAGCCGAACCAAAAAATCATCATACTGTGGTAATATTTGAGCGCGCGGTGCATCGCGTCCACCTGCAAAACAGGGTCAGTCTCAACATCCACAGCGTTTTCATCCGCTGTGCAGAGCACATGGCGGGTCCTCCCGCCAAGGCCGCCGCCCTCGCCCTCGGCTCCGTTTCCCCAGAAGGTCAGATCACCAACGCCCGCTGACTGCTGCCAGCCTGCCTGTGCACAGTACTCGAGGAAAACATCTTCGCCGTCTGCACCACCGTCATCGGGATAGTAGGTGATGGCGAAGCGCAGCTTCTGCGGCTTAATGCGGCGGTAGCGGATGAACAGGCCCACGCGGTCGGGCGCCCAGCCCTCCGCCGCCATGCGCTCAAAGTGGCGCGCAAGGCCCTCGGTGTCGTAAAAAGAATAGGGATTCAGCTCCCGTTTGGTGTTGCGCATCAGAAAAACCTCGCTTTCTCTCATTTCTCGCCGCCCACGATAGGGCGTTATCTCTCAAATAGCTTCTCGTAGTCCCGCACCTGTGCTTGCAGGCGCTCCACCTCGTTTTGCAGCAGCGTTTTTCCCTCCGCTGTGAGCTGATAGCTGCGCCGCCGCCCCTCCGCGCGCGTTTCAGCGATATATCCCGCCGCCAAAAACTGCTCGAGCAGGTTGTAGAGCGTCCCGGGGCCGACGGCCACGCGCCCGCCCGTCAACTCGTTCACGCGCGCCATCACGTCCATGCCGCAGCACTCCTCGCGCAGACACAGCAGGATGTAAAACATCTGCTCGGTCAGCGTGCTGAATTTCTCCCGCGCCATTGTCGGCCTCCTTTTATCGATATTCGATATTCTTGAGGAGAGTATATTATCGAATATCGATATTGTCAAGAGGGAGATTTTCTTTTTCAAAGAAAGACTCCCTCTTGTTCGCACAGGTGCGAAAGAAATGCCGCCTGCGGGCGGCAGGGTCAAAGGGGGTATTCTCTTTCGCAAAAGAGAATACCCCCTTTGGAACCCCAAGAGAAAGGCTTAGATTGGCAGTCTCGG
>OGIL01001884.1_pt1 | contig 10697 bp, 8 predicted proteins | sample 1571751 | NCBI WGS metagenome assembly OGIL01 (sample SAMEA2581964, study PRJEB24529) | metagenome | biome: Human gut stool | place: China | collected 2011 | reverse complement strand
GTTGGAACTTTTGCAACAGCGGATAGCAGACGCCTCTCCGGATAAACTCTTGAGCCGGGGATACAGTATTACAATCAAAGACGGGAAAGCGGTGAAGGATGCATCTTCGCTGAAACCGGGAGATCGCTTGACAACCCGGTTGCTGAAAGGAGAAGTGCAATCTGTGGTGGAAAAGTAACTATCCGTCGACTGTTTATTTGTAAGAACATTCATCATTAACCATTAAATATCAATCATCGTGGCAGCAAAAAAAGAAACATATTCCCAAGCAATGGAACGTCTCGAAAAGATCGTTCGCCAGATAGATAATAACGAACTGGATATCGACATTTTGAGTGAGAAAATAAAAGAAGCCAATGAGATTATTGCTTTTTGCAAGGATAAACTGACAAAAGCCGACCGGGAAGTCGAAAAATTATTGCAAGAAAAGAGGCTATCTGAAGAATAAAAGTTATTTTTGCGTTTCAATGCAATAGAAAATAAACTAATACATAACAATATGAAAGAAATAGACTGGGCGAATCTGTCATTCGGATACATGAAGACAGATTACAATGTGAGAATCAACTTCCGTAATGGTGCATGGGGAGAATTAGAGGTTAGTAGTGACGAACACCTCAATTTGCACATGGCGGCAACCTGTTTGCACTATGGTCAGGAAGCCTTTGAAGGGCTGAAAGCATTCCGTGGAAAGGATGGTAAAGTACGTATTTTCCGTTTGGAAGAAAACGCTGCCCGTCTGCAATCTACTTGCCAGGGAATTCTGATGGCAGAACTTCCGACAGAACGGTTTAAAGAAGCAATTTTGAAAGTCGTAAAACTGAATGAACGTTTTATCCCTCCTTATGAAACCGGTGCTTCTCTTTACATTCGTCCGCTGTTGATCGGAACAAGTGCCCAGGTAGGCGTACATCCTGCTGAAGAGGATATGTTTGTAGTGTTCGTAACTCCGGTAGGTCCATATTTCAAAGGTGGTTTCTCTACCAATCCGTACGTTATCATTCGTGAGTTCGATCGTGCCGCTCCTCATGGAACAGGTATTTATAAAGTGGGTGGCAACTATGCAGCCAGCCTTATGTCGGGCGAGCACGGACACGAGCTCGGCTATGCGAGCATCATGTACCTCGACGCAACCGAACACAAATACATCGAAGAGTGCGGTGCAGCCAACTTCTTCGGCATCAAGAACAACACGTATATCACGCCGAAGTCGAACTCCGTACTTCCGTCGATCACTAACAAGAGCCTCCGTCAATTGGCTCAAGACCTGGGTCTGAAGGTCGAGGAGCGTCATATTCCGGTGGACGAACTCCCGACTTTCGAGGAGTGCGGCGCTTGCGGTACGGCAGCTGTCATCTCGCCGATCGGCAGCATTTACGACATGGACACGAAGCAAACCTACACCTACGGCGACGAAGTAGGCAAGGTTTCTCTGCAACTCTATACGCTTTTGCAGGACATCCAGTACGGCCGCACCGAAGACAAACACAACTGGTGCACGATCGTCATGTAATCGACGCCTGCAAAACTCAAGAAAAAAGGATGTTCCACGTGGAACATCCTTTTTTCTTACTGCATATTTTCTTTGCCACCACTTACAAACAGCCGTAAAAAAATCGGGAATAGCCGCAGCTACTCCCGATATAAAAGATAGAAAAATACAATCGCACAATTTATCGACCGATCTTAATCCGCATTGATAAACGACAAATACATCCAAAAACGATTGTCAAATTTGGGAACATAGCGGTTAAACTGCATTACCCGATACTTTACCGACCGAATTTCACCAGCAACACATTCACATCCGCCGGAGAAACTCCGGGAATACGGGAAGCCTGCCCTATCGTCGCAGGTCGGATTCGGGTGAGTTTCTGCCGGGCTTCGATCGTCAGGGCATTCATCGAATGGAAATCGAAATCGGCCGGGATACGGATATTCTCCAGGCGATGCAATTTGTCGGCAATGAATTTCTCCCGTTCGATATACCCCTTGTACTTGATTTGGATCTCGGCTTCCTCGACGACCTCGGCATCCATCTCCTGCTCGCGCAGAAAATCGCCGAGCTTCGGTAAAACACCCGAGAGCAGATCGAAGGTCACATTGTTACGCATCAACAAGTCGTGCAGTTTCCGACCTTGCGAAATCGCGTCGCAACCGAGCGATTTCAAACAGTCGTTAATTTCGTCCGGTTTGACACTCAGTCCGCGAGCGAATGCTACGAGCGATTCTACGAGTCGATTTTTTTTGCAGAAACTATCGTACCTTTTTTGCGAAATCAGCCCGATTTTATATCCGATCGGAGTCAATCGAATGTCGGCATTATCCTGCCGCAAGAGAATCCGATACTCGGCACGCGAAGTGAACATACGATAAGGCTCATCCACCCCTTTGGTCACCAGGTCGTCGATCAGTACGCCGATATAGGCTTCGTCGCGTTTCAGAACGACCGGACTCTCCCCTTTCATTGCCCGGTGGGCATTGATGCCCGCTATCAGGCCCTGCGCCGCCGCTTCCTCATATCCCGTCGTACCGTTGACCTGCCCGGCGAAGTAAAGACCCGAAACCAGTTTCGTTTCGAGTGAATGGTGCAACTGTGTAGGCGGAAAATAGTCGTATTCGATGGCGTATCCGGGCCGGAAAATGTGCAGATCCTCGAATCCGCGGATTTTGTGCAGGGCTTTCCATTGAATTTCCCAGGGCAGAGACGACGAAAAGCCGTTCAGGTAATATTCATTGGTCGAACTGCCTTCGGGTTCCAGGAAGAGCTGGTGCTGGTCTTTGTCGGCAAAGGTGCGGAGTTTGTCCTCGATCGACGGGCAGTAGCGCGGACCGATGCCGCAGATCGTGCCGTTGAACAGCGGCGACCGGTCGAATCCGGTGCGGAGGATGTCGTGAACCTCTTTCGAAGTGTAGACCAGAAAGCAGGGAAGCTGCTCTTTAACCGGTTGCGTTTCGGGTGAAAAGGAGAATTTGGCGGGGTTTTCGTCGCCGTATTGCGGTTCGAGGATTTCGAAATCGATGGTCCGGGCGTCGAGGCGCGCCGGGGTTCCGGTCTTCATGCGTCCGGTCTCGAAACCGATGGCCCGGAGACTCTCCGTAATGCCGTGCGAAGCGGCGTCCCCCGCCCTGCCGCCCTCGGCGTGCGAGGCTCCGCAGTGCATCACTCCTCCGAGGAATGTGCCGGAGGTGAGTATGACTTTCCGGCAGGAAAATTCGACGCCCATGCGGGTCCGAACGCCCCGGATGGCGAGTTTTCCGGCGGCCGACGGTGCATTTCGGAGTGTCGGATCTGAATCTGCATCCGATTCGGCTGCCGAAGAAATCGTGCCGGGCGCGGAATTGAACGACGTTGTGGTTTCGTCGGGCAGATTGTCCGACGGCGCCGCGTTTGTTTCCGGAGCCGGGGCGAACAGCAGTTCGGTCGCGGCGTCCTGCCAGATATAGAGGTTCCAGGTGTTTTCGAGCGTGCGACGCCACTCCTCCGAAAAACGGGTTTTGTCGCATTGCGCCCGGGGGCTCCACATTGCCGCACCCTTCGACCGGTTGAGCATCCGGAACTGAATGGTCGTGAGGTCGGTGATACGGCCCATTTGGCCGCCTAATGCGTCTATCTCTCTGACAATCTGACCTTTGGCTACTCCTCCGACTGCCGGGTTGCACGACATGGCAGCCAGTTTGGCCATGTCCATCGTGAGCAGCAGCGTGCGCGAGCCGAGCCGTGCGGCGGCCGAGGCGGCTTCGCATCCGGCGTGTCCTCCGCCGATGACGATAATGTCGTAATCGAGTGTCATTCGTTATTCGTTTTGTCTGTTTTCGGATCTGTCTCCCGGAGTGGTACGGCTCCGGAAATCAACGCTTCGAAGTCGGTTTCGTCCCACTCCACCTCGCTCTCGTCGGGCAGTTCCAGCGAGTGAAAGTCGATCATATCCATCTCAAGTCCCGTTTCAAAGGGAACATAAAGCGACTGAAACCGTTCTGTTTTCCGGTCATTGCTGAAGGCGAACACAGCCATCCTGCACACGGTGTCCACAAGGTATATGTCGACCCGGTCGATGCCGGCGTCTCCGGCCGTTGTCCGGAGGCGGTAATGCGTCGGGGCGATGCGTTCCGCCGCACTGATGCGTGAGGGCCGCGGGCCGTCCATTGTCTGACGGACGAAAAGCGAATCCGAAATCCACACCGGATAGGGATTGAAACAGTTTACGTAGTAGCTCCCCCGGAAAGAGCGGACCGGCGTCCAGCTGTGCGGAAGTCCGGCCAGCGCCGCATGGTGTGCAAGCGGCCCGGGACGGCGTTTCTTGAGCGTGTGCAGCAGGTCGGTGAAATCCTTCCATGCCGACTCGTTCTGCGGCGAAAGGCTTGCAAAATTGGGAATGTCGTTCGGCTGCGGACCTTTTCGGATAAAGACCTTATAGCGGTTCGTGTCGCTGCCGATAAGGTACTCGTGGACGAAGAGAAACGTCGTGTCGTTCTCCGCGAAGGGTCCCCACCGTTTGCTGCTGCCGTCGCTGCCGGTCCAGGTACGGGATGCGGCGAGCGGAGACCTCTCCCCTGCCGGCGTCTCCTCTCCTGTCGGCTCCGGCGTGGAAACTGCGGTTTCGGACGTGCCGTCGTCGGCGGAAGCCTTGTCTGCGGCGTCTCCGGCCGTGCGGCGGCCCGTACATCCGGCCAGCAGGAGAGCCGCGAGGACGGTCGCTGCGATAAATCGGGCGTGTTTCATCGCGGTCACTGCCGGGGGTCCTCCCAGAATTTCAGGTATTTGTCCTCCTTTCGATGCATCTGTGCATTGGTGCGGGGCGTTTTGTCGCCCTGCCCGCAGAGGTGCAGCACCCCGTGGACCACTACCCTGCGCATCTCCTGCAAGGTCGTCGCGCCGTACTGGCGGGCGTTGTCGGCAACGGTCTCGACGTCGATGAAGATGTCGCCCGAGACGATCCGTGCGTCTTTGCGGTCGCTGTAATCGAACGTGATGACGTCGGTGAAGTAATCGTGCCCGAGGTATTGGCGGTTCATCTCCAGCAGCCGCTGCGCCGAGCAGAAAATATAGGTGACGTCGCCCAGCGCGTAGCCCTCCCCTGCGGCCACTTCGTGCAGCCATCGTGCCGTGAGGCGCTTTTGCGGGAGTCGGTAGGTGCAGTCGTCGGTAAAGTATCTGACAGCCATTTTTTTTCGTTGTTGTTATGTCGTTGTCCGTCCCGGGGCGGACGGCGTGCCGGCCACCGCACGGAACCGCATGAAACGGCGGTTTTATTTTCGGAAACACTCCTCCGCCCGCATCTTCTGTCCGGGGTTGGGCGGGTAGATGCCGAAGACGAGTTTGTATTCGGTTTCCATCGTCATCACGTTGACCGCCGAGCCGATGGTTCCTATCTGTGCGTTTCTTGCCACTTTCTGGCCCTTCTCGACGCAGATCGTCCCCATGTTGGCATAGGAGGTTATGTATTCGCCGTGAGCGACGTAAACGTCGTATTTGTTGGTGATGCGGTTGCGCTTCACGTCGACGACCTTGCCGTCGTAGATCGAGATGACGTGCGCTCCCTTCGGACCGGTGATCTCGGCCATGTTCTCCTTGTAGCGCTTCACGCGTCCGGCAGTCACCGGGAGACGCAACCCGGAGGTTTTCGCCGAGAACGAGGCGCCCTCGGTGTTGCCTTTGGTCAGCTTGCGCAGTTCGCCGATGGCCACGTCGAGCTGCTGCTCCTGTGCGATTTTGCGTTGCAGGGCCGTCTTTTCCTTCTGCGACATCGACCGGATGCTGGCCTTGGCGTTGCGGGCGTCGCGCTGGAGTTTCTCGCGCTGCGCCGAGAGGCTGCGCGTCACCGAGTCGAGTGACCGCTTGCGGCGGTCGAGCGTCTCCTTTTCGGTGCGGACCTCGGCGGTCAGCGCCTCGATGTCGCGCAGTTTGCGTTCGCGCAGCGAGGCGACCTCGCGCAGGGCGGTGATCTTGCGCGCCACGTCCGTGAAGTCGCGCGAGGAGAAGATATAGGTCAGGTAGTTGTTGTGCTTGTAGTTGCGGTAGGCTTCGCGCACCATTTCGCCGTACTGCGCGCGGTCGCGTTCGAGCTTTGCCGAAAGGTTTCCGGCCACGCTGTCCGTGCGGGCGATCTCTCCGCGCAGGAGGCGCGCCTGCTTTTCGGTCTCGTCGAGCAGCTGGTTGCGCGAATCAATCTGGCGCGCCAGGCGGCGCACCCGTTCCTCGGTGGCCGTGCGGCCCTTCTGGATCTTCGAGATCTCCTGCTCTTCGGTGGCGATCCGCTTTTCGAGGGCCGCGATGACCCGTTTCTGCTCCTCGATGCGGCGGTCGGTCTGTGCGGCGGCGGTGAGGGTGAAGAGCAGGAACGCAAGGGTCAGGATGCGGAGCGGTCTCATGGCAGGGCTATTCTTTGGGTTCGGGCTTTTTGACGGCGGGTTGTTTCAGCCGCTGTTCGATCTGCCGGGCGTCGTAACCCTTTTCAAGCGCCCTCCGCCAGTAGATTTCAGCCATGAACTGCTCGCCCAGGAGGTGCAGGATGTCACCGTAGTGGACCATCAGTTCGGGGCTTTTCTGTCCGTCGAGCGCCACGGCTTTTTGCAGAATCTTCCTGGCTTCGTCCGTGCGTCCCAGCTTGAAGAGCACCCAGCCGTGTGTGTCGAGGTAGGTGGGGTTGTTGTCTGTGAGCGCCACGACGCGGCTCGACATGGTGAGCGCCCGTTCCAGATCGCGCTCCTCGAGCGAGAGAAAATAGGCGTAGTTGTTGAGCACCATTGTGTTGTCGGGCCAGTAGCGCAGACTTCGCTCATAGGCCTTGTAGCACTCCTTCATGGCTTTGCGGGCAATGCCCTTTTTGCCGAGCAGACCCGTTTGCAGGGGCAGGCGTTCCTCCAGGTTCGGCTCTCCGGCCTCGGCCTTCTGATGCCAGGCGTCGCCGATCATGCCCCAGATCACGCTGCGCAGCGAATCCGTGTCGGCATGGCGCAACGCCCCCTTGTAGGCGCCGATGGCTTTGACGTACTGCTTCGAGTTGCTCATCACATGCCCTTTGGAGAGGTGGAAATCGACCTTCGCGGGGAACAGCTCCAGGGCGCGGGTGACGTATTTGTCGACCGAGTCGGGGTGCTGGAGGTAGCTTTCGATGTCGATCACCGCCCGGAAATACTCCTCCGCGGGAGGCTGGTCGGCGAGGTGGCTCTTGTAGAGCGCGAGGGCCTGCTCCAGTTCGCCCGAAGCGATCAGGTGGCCGGCGTAAAGCTCCACGACGCGCTTGTCGTCGGGATAGCGGATGGCCAGCGTCGAGGCCAGGTCGTTCAGCTGGAAGTAATATTCGCGGTAAAAGCGCGTGTCGGAGGTGAACTGCCCGAAGCGTTTGATCTTGGTTTCGAGCGGCAGTTTGTCGGATTGGAACAACTGCCGCGTGACGGCCAGCAGCGCCCGGTAATCCTGCCGTCCGGCGTGAAAATCGGCCAGCGCCATCAGCGTCTGTACGTTTGTGGAGTCGATCTGCAACGCGCGGTCGTATTCGGCGCGGGCCAGCGAATCCTTCTTGGCGATGGCGTAGAGGTCGCCGAGGACCACGTGGCACTGCGCCTCATAGGGGGCGGCTTCGACCATCGCCCGGGCTTCGACCACGGCTTTGTCGATCTGGTTCGTCGCCACCAGCAGACGCCGTTTCATGGCGCTCAGCACGGGAATGCGTCCGAAGCGCAGTTCGGCCGAATCGAGTGTCACGAGGGCCATGACGGGACTTTGCTTCTGCTCGTAGAGGGCCGCCAGAATGCGGTAGTTGTCGGGGTCTTTCGGGTTCTCCGTTTGCAGGCGGCGGTAGACCTTCAGCGCCTCGTCGTAACGCCCGGCGTAGATGAGCGCCTGTCCGTAGAACTGGTGATACCACTTGTTCGTCGTGTCGAGCCGGAAAGCCTTCCGGGCCAGTTCCACGGCCTCGTCGGGCGTGGCGTACATGCCGTTCGCCGCGAGTTCGTAGTAGGCCGGGGCGTAGGTCGAGTCGTTGCGGATCGCCTCGAGGAACAGCTCCCGGGCGCGCACCGAGTCTCCGGCGATGGCATTCTGCTTGACGCCTTCGGTGTAGAGCCATACGCTGCGCAGCGAATCGGGGTATTCGGGCGCCGCCGAGGGACCCTTTCCCGTGACGAACGCCGCGGAGAAGAGCAGAAGGCAGAGGACCGTTGTCGCTGTGAGGCGTTTCATGGGCGTCAGGGGGTTTAGAGTGCTTCGTCGAACTGGTGGAGGAACCGCACGTCGTTTTCGAAATAGAGACGCAGGTCCTTCACGCCGTACTTGAGCATGGCGATGCGTTCAATACCCATGCCGAAGGCGAATCCGGAATATTTCTCGGGGTCGATATTATTGGCTTTCAATACGTTCGGGTCCACCATGCCGCAACCCATGATTTCGAGCCATCCCGTGCCCTTGCAGACGTTGCAGCCCTTGCCGCCGCAGAGGTTGCACGACACGTCGACCTCGGCCGACGGTTCGGTGAAGGGAAAGTACGACGGGCGCATGCGGATCACGGCCTGCTCGCCGAAGACCTCCTTGGCGAAGTAGAGCAACGACTGCTTCATGTCGGCGAACGAGACGCCCTCGTCGATGTAAAGTCCTTCGATCTGATGGAAGATGCAGTGCGCGCGGTACGAAATGGCCTCGTTGCGGAACACACGGCCCGGGCAGATGACGCGGATGGGCGGTTTCTGACGCTCCATCGTGCGGACCTGGATCGACGAGGTGTGCGTGCGCAGCAGGATGTCGGGGTCCTTCTCGATGAAGAACGTGTCCTGCATGTCGCGCGCGGGGTGTTCGGGCGGGAAGTTCAGGGCCGAGAAGACGTGCCAGTCGTCTTCGATCTCGGGTCCGTCGGCCACGGTGTAGCCCAGCCGCGAAAAGACCTCGACGATCTGGTTTTTCACCAGCGAGATCGGGTGGCGCGAACCGAGGTGCTCGGCCGTGCCGGGGCGCGTCAAGTCGCCCGACGACGAGGCCTCGTCGGCCGCGGCGTTCTGCAACTGCTCGCGCAGCGCGTTGATGCGCTCCGTGGCCTCGTTTTTGAGACGGTTCAACTGCTGGCCCAGTTCGCGTTTCAGTTCGGGGGCTACCGTCTTGAACTCCTCCATCAGGGCGGTCAACTCGCCTTTCTTGCCGAGGATCCGGATGCGGAACTCCTCGATTTCGGCGGCGGCTTTCGGCTTAAACTCCTCGACACGTCGCAGGAGTTCATTGATTTTGTCAGTCATATTTTGATCGTGTTTCTTTTTTGTCTACTTTTGAACGACATCGTAGTAACGTGCAAAGTTATAAAAAAATTGAGATATGTTGCGTAAAATCGGCTCATTTGTCGGGATGCTGCTGCTGGCGGCGCTCCCTGCTGCGGCCCAGAAGGTAGGGGTCGTGATGAGCGGCGGCGGCGCGAAGGGGCTTTACCACATCGGCGTCCTGGAGGCGCTCGAAGAGAACGGCGTGCCGATCGATTATGTGGCCGGGACCTCGATGGGTTCGATCATCGCCGCGATGTACGCCGCCGGTTATTCCCCGGCCGAAATGCGTGCGATCGTCAAATCGGGGGTGGTCAAGGAGTGGGTCTCGGGGCGCATCGACCCCAACAAATACATGGCCTATTACCGGCAGGTGGGGAGCAATCCCGCGTTCTTGAGCCTGCGCATCGACGTCGAGAGTCCCTCCGGGAAGCGGCTGCGCGTACCCCGGAACCTGATCTCCTCGACGCAGATTGACATGGCCCTCACGGAGCTGTTCGCCCCGGCGACGGCCGCTGCGGACGGTGATTTCGACCGCCTGATGGTTCCGTTCCTCTGTGTGGCCAGCGACCTGAACCACCGCGGGCCGGTGGTCCTGCGCGAGGGGGATTTGAGCGAGGCGGTCCGCTCGTCGATGTCCATTCCGCTGGTGTTCAAGCCGATGGTGAAAGACTCGATGCTGCTCTACGACGGCGGCATCTACGACAACTTCCCGTGGAAACCCCTCGACGAAGATTTCCGGCCCGATCTGATCGTCGGCTCGATCTGCACCGAGGGCAACACCCCGCCCAGCGAGGAGAGCAACATCATGGACCAGGCTTTCATGCTGGCCATGCACGATACCGACTACACGCTGCCCGAGGAGCGCAGCGTCACGATCCGCCGCGCCGTGGGGGTCAACATGCTCGATTTCGACCAGGCCGAGGCGATTATGAACGCAGGTTATGAGGACGCCGTGGCAGCCATGCCGCAGCTGTTGGAGAAAGTCGCCGAACGCCGCGACTCGGCCTACTACGCCGGGCGTCGCGAGGCGTTCCGCGCCAAGTGTCCGCCGCTGGTCTTCGACGACTACAAACTCGAAGGGCTGAAGCGCGCCCAGCGGGAGTATATCCGCGATTTCGTGCAGGTGGACCGCCGCACGCCGGGCATTCAGCGGCCGATGGGCTTCGAGGAGCTGAAAGACAATCTCTTCGAGGTGCTTGCCGGCGGCGATTTCACGATGGACTTCCCCACCGTGCGCTACGACTCCGTCCGGGAACGTTATTCGTTCGAGGCCAAGTTCGGCACGCGGCCCAATTTCAAGATCATCCTCGGGGGAAACATCTCCTCGACGGCCTTCAACCAGGCCTATATCGGCATCAATTACAAGAACATCGGCCGCGTCGCGCAGCAGTTGGGCGCAGACCTCTACGTGGACGAACTTGTTGCCGGTCTCTACCAGGTATGGATGCTAC
>OGIL01001882.1_pt1 | contig 10700 bp, 12 predicted proteins | sample 1571751 | NCBI WGS metagenome assembly OGIL01 (sample SAMEA2581964, study PRJEB24529) | metagenome | biome: Human gut stool | place: China | collected 2011 | reverse complement strand
ATCCCGGATGCCCGCACGGATACGGTGGTGGCTATCGCGTCCGAAAAGATGGGGGAAGGGGCCGAGGAGCTGGGCAAGACCCTGCTCAAGGCCTTCGTGTTCTCCCTGACCCAGCAGGACAAGCTGCCCAAGACGATCCTCTTCTATAACGGCGGCGCATCCCTGACCTGTGAGGGTTCGCCCATGCTGGAAGACCTGAAGGCACTGGAAGCTGAGGGCGTGGAGATCCTGACCTGCGGCACCTGCCTGAACTACTACGGCATAACGGAGAAGCTAGCTGTGGGCGGCGTGACCAATATGTATGTCATCGCTGAAAAGATGCTGAACGCCGGGAACGTGGTCAAGCCGTGATCTACCTTGATAACGCCGCAACCACCTTGTACAAGCCCCCGGAGGTGGGGCAGGCGATGCTGGATGCTTTCCAGACAGCGGGCAACCCGGGCCGTGGAGCCCATGCGCCCACCCTGCACGCCTCCCGTGTCGTCTACGAGACCCGGGAAGCGCTGGCCCAGCTCTTCCACGCCGAAGGCCCGGCCTGCATCGCCTTTGCATCCAATGCGACCCAGGCACTGAACACGGCCATCAACGGGCTCTTTGGCCCGGGGGATCATGTCATCACCACGGTCTGTGAGCACAATTCCGTCCTGCGGCCCCTCTACCGTCTCCAAAGGCAGGGGGGGGGGGTGAGCTTTGTGGATGTGGATGCAAACGGTGTGCTCTGCTATGCGCAGTTTGAGCAGCTGCTCCGTCGCAACACCAGGGGAGTGGTTGTGACCGGTGCTTCCAATGTCACCGGCAACCGCACGGATCTGGCGTTCGTATCCGCTTTTGCAAAAAAGCACGGCCTGTTGTTTCTCGTGGATGCCGCCCAGACAGCGGGTGCCATGCCGATGGATGTGCAGGCACTGGGGATCGATGTGCTTTGCTTTACCGGGCACAAGGCGCTGCTTGGCCCGCAGGGCACCGGCGGGCTGTATGTCCGGCCGGGGCTGCGGGTCGCGCCGCTTGTTGTGGGCGGCAGCGGGGTGCACAGCTTTGCCGAAGCTCACCCTGCGGAGATGCCCACGGCGCTGGAAGCCGGTACGCTGAATGCCCCCGGTCTTGCCGGGCTGGGGGCCGGGGTGCGCTGGCTGCTGGAACAGGGGGTCGAGGCGCTTCACACCAGAGAAATGGCGCTGACCCGGTCGTTCTGGGAGGGCGTCCGGGAGATCCCCGGCGTCGTTCTGTACGGAACGCTGGCAGCCCCCCGTGCGCCGATCGTCTCGCTGAACCTTGCCGGGGAGGACTCCGCCCGTGTGGCGGATGCGCTCTGGGAGGAATACGGCATCTGTGTGCGGGCCGGTGCTCACTGTGCCCCGCAGATGCACCGGGCGCTGGGCACAGTGGAGCAGGGCGTGGTGCGGTTCAGCTTTTCGCACCAGAACACCGAAGCCGAGGTGCAGTGCGCCGTAAAGGCGGTCCGCGCGCTGGCATTGGAGGAATAAAATGCGAGCAAAACGACCGTATATCGTGCTTTCGTTCCGCGCCACGGTGGATGCCATGGCATGGGAAAAGCGCTGCCTTGCCGAGCACATCCCCGGCCGGCTCATTCCGCTGCCGCGGGAGCTTTCCGCCGGGTGCGGTCTGGCGTGGCGGATGCTGCCGGAGGACTGGCAGTGCTGGCGGGAGCGCTTTGACCCTGCCGCCTACGATGCCGTTGCGCAGGTGGAACAATGATTTGAAAAAAGGAGACCCTTGCATGGAACCCCGAACTTTTTGTGATGCTTTGAACCGTGAGGCGGGCGATTACCTATTGGCTACAGTGCTGGAGGGCGCGGCGCAGGGGGCGCAGCTGCTGTTGTGCGGCGGTGTGCCCGTCTGGCCGGAACATCCGGCGGCATGTCTGGAAGCACAGCTGCCTGCGCTGCAGCAGGTGACTGCCAGCGGAGTGCAGACATTTGGGGCGCTTCGTGTTTTTGCCGAGCGGTTCGGTGCAGCCCCGCGTCTGGTGGTCTGCGGCGGCGGTCATGTGGGGGCATCGGTGGTGCGGCTGGCAAAGCTGCTGGGTCTGCCTGTCTGCGCCTTAGAGGACCGCCCGGAATTTGCCGGGCAGCTGCGGCAGGCCGGGGCTGACCCGGTGCTCTGCCTGCCCTTTGAAGAGGGCCTTGCAGCAGTCTCCGGTGGGGCAGAGTGCTATTTTGTGGTCGTTACCCGCGCCCACAGCTGCGATGTCCAGTGTCTGACGGCCATTCTGCAAAAGCCCGCCGCCTATGTCGGCATGATGGGCAGCCGGGGCCGCGCGGCTTTGGTGCGCCGTCAGCTGACCGAAGCCGGGCTGGACCCGGCGCGGGTGGAGCAGCTCCGTGCGCCCATCGGCCTTGCCATCGGGGCCAAGACGGCGGAGGAAATCGCGCTTTCCATCCTCGCACAGATCGTGCAGGTCAAGAGTGCCCGCTCGCTGACCGAGGGCTTCCCGCCCGCCATTCTGGAAGCATTCCGGGCGCTGCAAACGCCTGCGGTGCTGGCGACCATCGTGTCCCGCCACGGCTCCACGCCGCGGGAAGTCGGCTCCAAAATGCTGGTCCTGCCGGAGGGCAGAGCCGTGGGCAGCGTGGGCGGCGGCATTATGGAATACCGCATCCAGCAGCTGGCCGGGAAGATGCTGGCCGGGGCGGCAGCGCCCGCCCAATTGGTCGATCTCACCACCGACGGCACAGGCGATGATGCAGCCATTGCGGCCTGCGGCGGCTCCATGCAGGTCTTTTTACAGCGGATCGAACCGGAGGAATGAACGATGAAACAGGAAAAACGGATCGTGGTGCGGGGCGGCGGAGACCTTGCCACCGGCACCATCCACCGGCTCTGGTCTGCCGGGCTGCGGGTGTTGGTGCTGGAAGCAGAGCACCCCGCCGCCATCCGCCGTCAGGTGTCCCTGTGCGAGGCGGTCTATGAGGGCGAGACCACGGTGGAGGGCCTGCGGGCCGTGCGGGTGGCTTCGCTGGCCGAGGCCGACGCCGTCTGGGCACAGAACGCCGTCCCCGTTTTGGTGGACCCGAAGGGCAGCTGCCTGACTGCGGCAAAGCCTGCCGTGCTGGTGGATGCCATCATTGCCAAGAAAAATCTCGGAACCACGCGGGATATGGCTCCGCTGACCATTGCCCTCGGCCCCGGCTTTGTGGCCGGGCGGGATGTGGACGTGGTGGTGGAGACTAAGCGCGGCCACAAACTGGGCCGCATCATCCGGGCAGGCTCTGCTGCGCCGAACTCTGGTGTGCCGGGCGTCATCGGCGGCTATGGGGCCGAGCGGGTCATCCATTCGCCCGCCGCCGGTGTGTTCCGGAATCGACGCGCCATCGCAGATTTTGTGGAGGCTGGCGAGACCATCGCCCTGCTCGAAACGCCGGAAGGGGAGACCGTCCCCGTTACGACGCAGATCTCCGGCATCCTGCGGGGTCTTCTGCGGGATGGCTACCCGGTGCCGAAGGGCTTCAAGGTGGCCGATGTGGACCCCCGCCGCGAGGAGTTGGAAAACTGTTTCCTCATCTCCGACAAGGCCCGCTGCATCGCGGGCAGTGTGCTGGAGCTGGTGGCTGCTGAGCTTTGGAAATGACGAAAAAACGAGCAAAAGAAAAAACGCCGCCTTCCGGTCTTCCCGGAACGGCGGCGATTTTTGCTTGCAGGGGTCAGTTCGTCTCTTCGGTGAGCTTGGTGATGAGCATCTGGTAGATCTCGTTGCCCTTGAGGATGAACTGCTTTTTCACGAGGTCGGCGCTGAGCCGGTCGGGGGTGCCGATGTTCAGGCAGAACAGCTCCTGATCCAGCGCTTTGATGGTGCAGCGGATGGAGCAGTGCCCGTCCGGCTTTTCTGTGATGCGGGCCGCATACTGTGCCTCCTTGCGGGCCCAGGTCTGGCTGCGCAGCACGGCGGCTACGGCGCGCTCCCGCACACTGCGGGGCAGGTCATAGGCCAGCTCCTGTGCGACCTTGCGCCCTTTTTCGGTGATGGTGTAGCGCCCATCGGTCAGCGTGACCAGCTTTTGCTGGGTGATGTCATCCAGGCAGGAGCCGATCTCAAAATAATTGACCAGCGCTTCCTCCATCAGGGCGTTTTCGATCTCCGTGCGGGTGATCGGCCCGGCATTCTTCACGAGATAACACAGCAGCAACCGGATCTCGGTGCTGTCGGTCAACCCGCCGGGGCGGACACCGGCGGTAAAAGCGTCGTTCGCGGCCATCGTTCTGCACATCCCCCTCAAGTTTCAGATTGCGGAAAATCATCTTCTCTTTATAGTATAAAGGGTTTTACGCCGGATTGCAAGCCGCAACCGAAAAATCGGTCTCGATCCGCTTGGGGCTGTCGGGCGTGGAGTAGAGCCAGTGGTCCAGGTGGCCTTCGGTGATGAAATAATGCAGCTCGAACCGATGGCTCTGGCCGAGGCTGTGGTTTACGATGACGAGTTTGATCTTCATTTTTTCTGGCAGGATGTTCTTGATGTAAACACTCACAGCCTGGCCGGGGTGAAGATCCTGGCAGCTCTCGGCCAGCCCGGCCAGATTCGGTGCGATCTCGATGAAGGTTCCGTATTCTTCCACGCTGCGCACGATACCCACCACGGTTTCGCCCACGGTAAAACCGGCGGCGTTCTCGGCCCAGGTGCCCAGCAGCTCCCGGATGGTCAGGACGAACCGCCCCTGCACATCCCGGCTCTTGATGACGCACAGGATCTGCTGCCCCACGCTGACCCGGTCGGCGGGGGAGGAGATGCGGCTGACCGACATGCAGTCGATGGGGAGCAGGGCGCTGATGCCGCATCCTACGTCGCAGAAAGCTCCGAACGGTTCGATGTGGGTCACGGTGCAGGGCAGGATGTCGCCGGGGCGGAGGGTGTCGAGGTAATCTGCCTTGCACATCCGCTGTGCCTCGGCGCGGGAGAGCCGGTAGCAGGGCTGGCCGGCCTCATCGGTGCCCAACTCTTCGATGACGAAACAGGTGGGCCGCCCCACCCGCGTGAGCACGGCAATGTCCCGCACACTGCCCGTCTCGGCTCCGTCGGCACACTGCTCAAAGGGCATCACGGCCCGCACTCCGCCCAGCTCGAACCGCAGCTGGCGGGCCGTGTCGAACGCCAGTGCAGTGCTCTGCAAAATTTCGCGGCTGGCCATGGCCGCCCGCAGCTCCGCAGCCGAAAGCCGGTCTGCACTGCGGTAATTTCCTTCGGTACGATAAGTCTGCATCATTCTTCATTCCTCTTTCTGTGCTGTTTTTGTCTTGCGCACCCGCCGTTTTGCCCGGCGGCAGTAAAACCATATGCGCTGACAATTGCATTTTATACGAGTTTGGATTATACTATATCTGTATGCGGCGGCCGATGCAAAATCGGTGCGGGCCGCGATACGGGCCTGTGTCGGAGGGCACAGGCAGGAGGGAGAGCTGTTCATGGATATCGCAGTTGGAGATACCATCCTCACCCGCAAAAAGCACCCCTGCGGAGCGTCCAGCTTCGAGGTGCTGCGGGTGGGCATGGATTTCAAGATCCGCTGCATGGGCTGCGGCCGCGAGGTCATGCTGCCCCGCGCAAAGATCGAAAAAAACATCAAAAAGGTCCAGAAGCCCGGTGCCGCCGAGTGACGAACCGCCACATCCCATGAGAACGATAAGGAGAACTGCACAAGTATGTCAAAACTGTTTTCTCAGATGGATGCGGTCTGCCACCGGTTCGAGGAGCTTTCGGTCCGCCTGAACCAGCCCGAAACAGCGACGGACCCGGCACTGTTTCGCCGCCTGATGCAGGAATACCATGAGGCCGAGCCAGTGGTGCAGGCCTATCAGGCCCTGACAACGGCGCAGGATCATCTCGCTCAGGCAAAAGCCCTGCTCGAAGGGGAGACCCTCGACCCGGACTTTAAGGAAATGGTACAACAGGAGATCAGCGAAAAAAGTCAGGATGTGGAAAAACTGGAAAATTCTCTCAAAATCCTGCTCCTACCCAAGGACGTGAACGATGGCAAAAGCGTCATCGTGGAGATCCGCGGCGGGGCAGGCGGTGAGGAAGCTGCCCTGTTTGCCCACAGCCTGATGCGGATGTACACGATGTATGTGCAGAGCCGTGGGTGGGAGCTGGAAGTGCTCAACCTCAACGAGACGGAGCTTGGCGGCGTGAAGGAAGCCATCTTCGCGGTGAACGGCGCAGGGGCATACAACCGCCTCAAGTACGAGAGCGGCGTCCACCGGGTGCAGCGGGTACCGGAAACGGAGACGCAGGGCCGCATCCATACCTCCACGGCCACGGTGGCCGTGATGCCGCAGGCGGAAGAGGTGGACTTTGCGCTGGACCCGAAAGACCTCCGCATCGACACCTTCCGCTCCTCCGGCGCGGGCGGTCAGCACATCAACAAGACGTCCAGCGCCATCCGGGTGACGCACCTGCCCACCGGCATGGTGGTCGAATGCCAGAACGAGCGCAGCCAGTTCCAGAACAAGGATAAGGCGTTGGAGATCCTCCGCAGCCGTCTGCTGGCCCAGAAACAGAAGGAACAGCAGGATGCCATCAATGCCAATCGTCAGGGCCAGGTGGGCACCGGAGACCGCAGCGAGAAGATCCGCACCTACAACTTCTCGCAGGACCGCTGCACCGACCACCGCATCGGCCTGACCGTGCACAATCTGGATAAGATTTTAGACGGCAATCTGGACGAGATCATTGATGCGCTGGCGACCCATGAGCAGGCCGAAAAGCTCCGCCAGCTCAACACACAAAACGACAAATAATGCACCCGAAATGGTGTAAAGAATATATACTTTACAGATAGAAAGAACGATGATTCGCATGAAAATGAAAACTGAGATACTACCCGCCAAGGGCGAGGGCATTGCAAAAGCGGCCGCGCTGCTGCGGCGCGGCGAGCTGGTGGCCCTGCCCACGGAGACGGTCTACGGCATCGCAGCCGATGCCCGCAATGGGGAAGCTGTGGCAAAGATCTTTGTGGCCAAGGGCCGCCCGCAGGATAACCCCCTGATCGTCCACATCACCGGCCCGGAGATGCTGCCCGGCCTCGTCAGCGAGGTGCCGGAGCGGGCACAGCTGCTCATGGCGGCGTTCTGCCCCGGCCCGCTGACCATCATCATGCCGCGCGGCCCGGAGGTGGCGGCGGAGTGCTGCGCCGGTCTGGACACCGTCGGCATCCGGATGCCCAGCCACCCCGTGGCCCGTGCGGTCATCGAGGCCAGCGGCTGCGCCTTTGCGGCCCCTTCGGCCAACCTGTCCGGCAAACCCAGCCCCACCAACGCACAGGACGTCTTCACCGATATGAACGGCCGTCTGCCCCTGATCCTGGACGGCGGCGAGTGCGACTGGGGCGTGGAGTCCACAGTCGTGTCGGTCGTGGGCGATAAGCCCACCCTCTTCCGCCCCGGCCACATTACATTGGAAGACCTGGAACGCGCCCTCGGCGAAGAGGTCGAAGTCTCCAAGGCCATCCTCGAAAAGCTCCCGGAGGGCGCGGTCGTCCGCAGCCCCGGCATGAAGTATAAGCACTACGCCCCCAAGGCGGATGTCACCCTGCTGGACGGCACCTTTGAGCAGTTCAAGGCTTACGTGGAGGCCCACATGGACCAGAATCCCAGCTGCCTCTGCTTCACGGGCGAGGCCGAAAAACTCGGTGTGCCCTGTGTGGAGTATGGCCGCGAGGGCGATGGTGCCGACCAGGCAAAGCACATCTTCCGCAGCCTCCGCGCACTGGATGAGCAGGGCGACGGCGTCGTCTATGCCCGCTGCCCGCAGAAAGACGGCCTGTCCATGGCGGTGTACAACCGCCTCATCCGGGCGGCGGCTTTCCGGGTGATCGCGCTATGATCACGCTTGGCATCACGGGCCGCAGCGGCTGCGGAAAATCCACCGTGACCGCGGTATTCTCGGCCCATGGGGTCCCGCTGGCCGACGCAGACCAGATCTCGCGGGAGATGCTGCTGCCGTCTTCGCCGCTGCTGCCGGTGCTGGCCCGGCGGTTCGGGGCAGACATCCTCCGGGCGGACGGCTCGCTGGACCGCCGCCTGCTGGCAGACCGTGCGTTCGCATCGCCGGAGGGCAAAGCGGCGCTGGATGCCATCACCCACCCGGAGATCGTCCGCCGCATCCGGCTGGCAAAATACGCTGCCGAAGAGGCGGGGGCTTCGCTCTTTGTGCTGGATGGTGCGGTCATCGTCGGGACGGAGGCCGAAGCCGAGTGCGACCGTCTGGCTGTGGTGACGGCTCCATTTGAAACGAGCGTGGCTCGCATCGCGAAGCGGGACGGCATCGCGCCCGAAATGGCAGCGCGCCGCCTGAACGCCCAGACGCCCGAAGAAGCCCTGCTGGCCCGCGCCGATTACGTTCTGCGCAACGACGCAGACCTTGCCGCACTGGAAGCAGCTGCGAACGCGCTTTGCGAGCAGCTGCTGGCGGAAGGCGGCACGAAAGGTGGTGCGCGACCCTCGATTTGAATGCGAAGAGATTTTTGAACGGCTTCGTTCTGGTGTTTCTGGTGACGCTGGGCATCCTCTGCCTGCCGCCGGTGCGGACGCGGGTGGAAAAAACGCTCTATCCCTGCAAGTATTCCGCCCTTGTGGAGCAGTATGCCGCTGAGTACGACCTCGACCCGCTGCTGGTCTACTCCTTCGTTCGTACGGAGAGCGGCTTTGACCCGGATGCTACATCCAGCGTCGAGGCCCGCGGCCTGATGCAGATGACCGAGGAGACCTTCCTCTGGCTGCGCAACAAGATCGCGGAAGGGGAAAACGTTACCTTCGGGGATCTGTATGACCCCGCCGTCAGCCTGCGGTTCGGCTGCTACTACCTCCATCTCTGCATGGAGCGCTACGGCGGCGATGTCGCCACAGCGGCTGCGGCCTACCACAGCGGCTGGGGCACGGTGGATGCGCTGCTGCAAAAGGAAGAACACTCCGCCGACGGCATCACGCTGCAGGGCTTTCCCTACAACCAGATGCACCACTACGTGGAAAAGATCACCGCCTGCTATGCAGTGTATCAGAATCTGTATGGCACTTGATCCGCTTGAACCGGGTCTCCCGGTTTGAAATATTTAGGAATATAGAAACAGAAAGGCAGGAGAAATTTTATGGCAGAAAAAACTCCGACCCAGCAGCTGGCCGAAAAGCTGCTCTATAAGCCTGCTTACGTTGCCGACAAGGATGCAGACGTCAAGCAGAAGGCACACGCTTTTGCCGAGGGCTACAAGAAGTTCCTCGACAACGGCAAGACCGAGCGCGAAGTCGCCGCCGAGAGCGAGCAGATGCTCAAGGATGCCGGCTACGTGGAGTTCGACCCCAAAAAGACCTATCAGCCCGGCGATAAGGTCTACTTTGTCCAGTTCAAGAAGGCCGTCGTGGCTTCCACCATCGGCACCCGCAGCTTTGAGGACGGCTTCCGTCTGGTCATCGCGCATACCGACAGCCCCCGTCTGGACCTGCGCCCGACCCCGCTGTATGAGTCCGACCACCTGAGCTACTTCAAGACCCATTACTACGGCGGCATCCGCAAGTATCAGTGGGGCACCATGCCGCTGTCCATCCACGGCGTCTTCACCCGCGACGACGGCACCACCGTCACCGTCCGCGTCGGCGAGGACGAGGGCGACCCCGTCTTCTGCATCACCGACCTGCTGCCCCATCTGAGCGCCGAGCAGAACACTCGCACCCTGAAGGACGGCATCAAGGCTGAGGAGCTGAACATCCTCATCGGTTCCGATGCTGTGGAGGATGAGGACGTCAAGGAAGCCGTCAAGCTGAACACCATGATCCTCCTCCACGAGAAGTACGGCATCACCGAGAAGGAGTTCATGCGGGCCGAGATCGAGATCACCCCGGCTTACAAGTGCCGTGACGTCGGTTTTGACCGCTCCATGGTGGGCGGCTACGGCCACGATGACCGTGTGGACGCTTACCCCGCACTGATGGCTGAGATCGAGACCAAGGCCCCGGCCTACACCACCGTTTGCGTCCTCACCGATAAGGAAGAGATCGGTTCCGACGGTGTGACCGGTATGCAGAGCATGTATGCCTTCCACTTCATGCAGGAGCTGTGCCGCACGGCCGGTCAGGATGACATCCTGGCCTTCCGCAACAGCGTCTGCCTGTCCGCAGACGTCAGCAACGCGTTTGACCCGCTGTATGCCGAGACCTGCGACCCGACGAACAACACGAAGATCAACTACGGCACCGGCATCTTCAAGTATACCGGCGCGCGCGGCAAGTCCGGCAGCTCCGACGCAGCCGCCGAGGTCATGGGCTATGTGCGCCGCATCTTTGCGAAGCACGACGTCATCTGGCAGACCGGCGAGCTCGGCAAGGTCGACCAGGGCGGCGGCGGCACGGTCGCCTGCTACATGGCAAACCGCAACATCGAGACCGTCGATGCCGGCGTCCCGGTGCTGTCCATGCATGCCCCGATGGAGATCGTCTCCAAGCTGGATACCTACATGACCTTCAAGGGCATGAAGGTCTTCTACGAAGAAAACTGATCTGTCCTGCCCCGCTTTGGAGCTCCAAAGCGGGGCAGTGTTTTTGCACGATGAGTAGCCCCACCCGGCTCTGCAGGAACAATCGGTACAGGTTGGCGTTAAAATGGCACCAGCCCCGAATTGTCATTGCGAGGAGGCCGCAGGCCGACGCGGCAATCTCGGGAAGGCATTGCCGATTCGCACTGGCTGCCGATAAAAACGCATTG
>OGIL01001877.1_pt1 | contig 10742 bp, 9 predicted proteins | sample 1571751 | NCBI WGS metagenome assembly OGIL01 (sample SAMEA2581964, study PRJEB24529) | metagenome | biome: Human gut stool | place: China | collected 2011 | reverse complement strand
ATATACATTCTTTAACCTCACTTCGCTTCTTTGTTGCGATACTGAATTTTATATAAATGTGCGTACAGCCCATCTAAGGCCAAAAGCTCATCATGTGTTCCTGATTCGACTAAATTACCTTTTTCCAGCACTAAAATTTTATCTGCGTTTTTAACTGTTGATAACCTATGCGCTATAACAAAAGAAGTCCTGCCTACCATCAATCTGTCCAGTGCTTCCTGCACCACTCTTTCACTTTCTGTATCAAGAGCCGAAGTCGCTTCGTCTAAAATCAGAATCCGTGGATTTTTCAATATTGCCCGGGCAATAGCTATACGCTGCCGCTGCCCGCCGGAAAGATTAACCCCTCGGTCACCAAGCTTAGTTTCATAACCATCAGTAAGCTGCATGATAAAATCATGTGCGTTGGCCGCTTTAGCAGCGGCTTCAATCTCTTCTTTAGTCGCATCCAGACGTCCATAAAGAATATTATTATAAACAGAACCATTAAAAAGCATTGTTTCCTGCGGAACAATACCAACCTGTTCACGCAGAGAATCTAACGTAACCTCTCTGACACTGTGACCATCAATTTTGATATCACCCTTGTTTACATCATAAAAACGCGGCAGTAAATTAGCAATTGTGGATTTTCCTGCACCAGACGGACCAACTATTGCTATTACCTCACCCGGTTTTACACTGAAAGAAAGATCTGTAATTACATTGCCTTTATCATCATAGGCAAAAGAAACATTTTTAAATTCCACTTTACCACTGACTTCCGGCAATTGCTTAGCATCCCTGCTTTCTGCTATTTCTTCCGGCATGTCGATAATCATAAATACACGCTGTGCTGCAGCCAGCGCCTTCTGGATATTACCAATAACTCTGGTTAACCGTTTAATCGGATTAGAAATATTTACGGCATAGGTCAAAAAAGCAACCAGAGAGCCAGCAGTAATCGTGCCATTAATAACATTATTACCGCCGTACCAGATAATCATCGTCACGCCAATTGCTGCAACAAGTTCTACAACAGGAGTCAAGGTTGCCATCAATTGCGCATTTTTCATATTAGCACGGAAATTTGCTCTATTTTCTACGTCAAAACGATCAACCTCGTAATCTTCCCTGACAAATGATTTGATAACTCTGGCAGAAGCCACAGACTCCTGCAGAACCGAAGTAATATCCGCAGTACATTCCTGGATTCTGCCGCCGGTTTTGCGAATTTTTTTCCCAAAAAATTCCATAAACCATAAGACCACCGGGAAAGTGCAGACTGTAAAAAGCGTAAGACGCCAATCCAGATAGATCATCGCTACTACAGAACCAATCAAAATAAAACCTTCTGTAATCATCTCAATGGTATTCTCAACCATAGCTGATTGCAGCGCATTGACATCATTGGTAACATAACTCATGATCGTACCCGTTTTGTTCTTGTCATAAAAAGATACGCTGAGACGCTGTAATTTTTTAAAAACAGCTGCCCGAATATCAATAATTACGCTCTGCCCAACGTAGCTCATCAAATAATTCTGACCATACCAGAACAAACCGCGTACGATGAAAATAGCTATAATGCTGGCAGCAATCCAATTCAGCATTGTGCCATTCTTATCAGCCAAAACTTCATCAATCATATCTTTGATAATCCAGGGAATATATAAATTCCCCGCTGCTGCCATAATAGTACAAAACATAGCAAAAATCAGTCTGTGCATATATGGTTTTATATAACTCAAAATTCGTAAATATAATGTCATTGTTTCTCCTCAGCAATACGCAGAACCAATTCTGCAACTCTATGTACAGCACCGGGCTCTCCCAGACGCTCACTGACATAAGCCAGATCTTTTTTCATCTGAGTGTTCCGCTTCGGCTCCAAAAGTGCCAGAGCCTCCTGCTGCAAACGTTCCGGAGTGAATTCTTCCTGCAGCAATTCAGGTAAAATGCGTTTGCCTGCAACAATATTTGGCAAGCCGATGTTAGGTATATTGATAACTCTGCGTGCAATAAAAGCGGTAATAGGCGAGGTTTTATAAACGATAACGGACCCCAATCCGCACAGCGCCGCCTCTAAAGTCACTGTTCCGCTTGTAGCAAGCGCCAAATCAGCACTGAACATCACATCGTAGTTGTCACCTTCTATTATTTTGACCGGTACTCCTGCAGCTTTTACCATATCTTCCAGCATTTTCAGAGGAATTGTTTTGGCCCGTGGCATAGTAAAATCTGTATCGGGACGTTTTTTTAAAATTAATTTTGCGGCCTGTAACATCGTTGGCAGCATTTTTTGTATTTCCATCAATCGGCTTCCCGGAAGTAATAAAATTAAATCCCTGTCAGCGCTCTTTCCTGCTTTTTTCCAGGCAGCTTCTTTGCTAAGATGCGGTTTCACTATATCCACTAAAGGATGTCCAACAAATTCGGTATCAGCCCCCGCATTTTTATAAACTTCATATTCAAACGGGAAAATGGCAGCAACTTTATTGACAATCTGAGCAACGCTCTTCGCACGGCTTTTATGCCAGGCCCAAGCAGAAGGGCTGATGTAAGAAACTACAGGAATGCCTTTTGCTTTTGCAAGTTTTGCCAAACGCATGTTAAACCCGGGATAATCAACAACCACCAGGCAGTCCGGTTTTCTTTCTTCCATTACTTTAGCAAAAGCTTTTTTTAATTTAAACAACGCTGGTAATTTGCAGACAATCTCCGCAAACCCCATTACCCCATGTTCTTTAATATCAAATAACACTTCGCCGCCAGCTTCACGCAGGCAATCACCGCCCATACCGAAAACTTCAGTATCAGGAGCAATATTTTTTAATTCTCTTGTCACCGCAGCAGCATGAATATCTCCCGAAGCTTCTCCGGCAGAAATCAATATTCTAGCCATAAACGCTCCCTTCCAGCTATCAAAACACTTTAAAAAGTTTTCTAGTTCTTATTTTATTACACAACAATTCATTTTATATTATAACACAAAAACAGACTGAACGTATCGCTCAGCCTGCATAATTAGCAATTATTTTTCATTTATCTTGCTACAATAGTAATATTGTGAGCATCTGCCAAAGCCAGAGTTTTTTCTTTTTCTACAAGCAGCGTTCTACCAGCCTCAATTATCAAGCCGGTCGCTCCGGCTGTTATCATTGATTCCATGGTCTTTGTACCAATGCTTGGCATATCAAACCTGTTATCCTGCGCCGGTTTTGCCGTTTTTGCGACAATAACACCTTTGCCAAGTGCTCCCCCTCGTAAAATGCAGGCATCAGTTCCTTCAATAGCTTCAACAGCCATTAAAGCACGATCTTTTACAACCACCGTCTGCCCAATATCCAAACGACCAATTTCTTTCGCCATTGTAAAGCCAAAATCCATATCAGCCAATTCCGCTTCTGTTGGCCTCCTTTGGGTCAAAACGCCAGGCGACGGCAATAACGGCTGAATCAAAAGTGTCTGATCCATCACTTTAATACCTTCGCCTTCCAGCTCCTTAACAATAGCGTTCATGATGGTATCATCTTTACGGTCAGGTACGGAAGCCAGTATTTTTATTGCCCTAAGATCGGGAACAACAGCTCCTGCTTTATATAAAAGCTCTTTTGTAACTTTTCCTATCATTGTCACTGTTTTTACGTCATTTTTCTTCAGAGTACTGATGATCTTACCAATTTTCCCTATATGAATGTCATAATAAGCATCAACAACCTCTGCTAACTCCGGATCTATGTCAGGGACAACTCCAACAGCGATAACTTTATAACCCATAGCCTTGGCTGATAAAGCTACATCCACCGGCAAATGGCCGATTCCCGACAATAAGCCTATAGTCTCCACCAGGTCACCACCTTAATCTCTGCGGGTACGAATAATACCACGTTCTACATTACGCAAAAAGCGCATCAAATGCTCAACAGGCTCGCTGCTGTCAAGCTCCTGCTCCATTGTAGCAACAGCCTCCTGTAATGGCAAGCCGGATCTGTATAAAATCCGAAAAGCTTTTTTCAGCTGACTGCGTATTTCCTGAGCCATACCGGCTCTGGCCAATCCAACACTGTTCAACCCCGATACAAAGGCCGGATCACCTGCAACGATCATAAAAGGAGGCACATCCTGAGCAACACGTGCCATACCGCCAATCATAGCATTACGGCCGATCTTGCAAAACTGATGCACTGCTGATAATCCGCCGATAACAGCCCTGTCTTCAACAATAACATGTCCGGCAAGTGTTGCAACATTGGACATAATAACATTATTACCAACAATGCAATTATGTGCGACATGCGTATAAGCCATCATCAGTATATTATTACCAATAATAGTTTTATTTCCTTCACCAGTAGCTCTGTTGACGGTAGTACATTCACGAAAAACACAGCCATCACCGATAACCGTCGATGTTTTCTCGTCTTCAAATTTTAAATCCTGCGGATCAGCACCTATAGAACAACCCGGGAAAAATTTACAATTTTTACCAACTGTAGTATATTTATGAATCACCGCATGGGCTCCTATTTTACAATTGTCGCCGATGACTACTTCTTCATCGATTACAGCATAAGGGCCTATTTCAACATTTTTTCCTAAAACAGCATTGGGATGGATGATTGCTGTTTCATGGATTTTAGGCATAGGAATAACAACCGAACTCATTTCCTTCACTCCTCAATTTTAATCAAACAATTAAACAGCTTTATACTATATTATCTATATTCTGCCAAAGCTTTTACTTTTTCGCACGCTGAATTCGGTTGTTTTAACTGATTACGTACAAAAAACTTCCTATTTCATCATTTTACTGCAATTTTTAACATTTTTTCATTTATTAAGAATTTTTTGGATCCATAATCGCAAAGGTACAATCACACTCGCAGGCCACCTGACCATCAACCTTGCCTTCACAATGAATAACGCCCATATTTCCACGTATCTTTACAACTTCAGTTGTAGTAATAACCTGATCCCCCGGTACTACCTGACGACGAAAACGTACGTTATCGATCTTACCAAAGACCGCAATTTTGCCACGGTTTTCTTCCGGATACAGCATTGCCACGCCGCCGACCTGAGCCATTGCCTCAATTAAGAGCACACCAGGCATAATCGGTTCACCAGGGAAATGACCTAAGAACTGCAATTCGTTCATGGTAATATTTTTGACACCGACAGCCCTTTTCATCGGTTCCAGCTCTAAAATGCGATCTACCAAAAGCATTGGGTAACGATGCGGAATAATTTTTTGAATTTCAATAGCGTCTAAAGTAATCATCATTTCTCCTCCTTGATCCTATAGGCTTGAATTTGCTTTGCTAAACAAGAATTAAATGCATGTCCTGACTTCACAGCAATTATATGCCCACGAAGATGCCCTAATAAATATAAATCTCCAATCACATCTAAAATTTTATGTCTGATCAGTTCATTATCAAATCTTGTTTCTGATAAAATTTTATCATCATCAAAAATAACAACATTTTCAATACTGCCGCCAAGCCCCAGTCCCATCTGCTGCATTTGCTTAATTTCACTCATAAAGCCAACAGTTCTGGCAGCAGCGATCTCCTGCAGGAACTTTTCTTCTGTCAGCTCGATATCAAAATACTGTGTCCCTAAAGCAGGATGCGCGTTAACAGATACAAAAGAAATCCTGTAACCATCATACGGTTGAATCGTGATATATTTATCATCTTCATAAACAGAAAAAGCCCTGTCAACGGCATATATCTTTCTTGGCTCCGACTGCCTTATTCTGCCCGCCTGTAAAATCAGCTCACAAAATACAGCAGCACTGCCGTCAGTTACTGGAGGTTCCGGCGCAGACATCTCAATGCGGCAATTATCAATGCCCATCATTGAAAATGCCGCCATTAAATGTTCAACTGTAAATACCTCGGTCCCATTTTCACTGACAGTAGTAGCTTTAACCGTAGAACTTACATTCTCCGCTAAAGCCTGTATTTCAGGATGCCCCGAGAGATCTGTACGTACAAAAACAATACCCGTATTCTCTTTTCCCGGCAATAATTTCATTGCAACTTCTTTTCCTGAGTGCAACCCTATGCCAGAATAAGCAATAGGAGCTGCCAATGTTTGCTGCATTATTTCTTTCAAAATTCCCTCCTGCCTTTCCCCGGTTATTTCCTGACTGCAAATCTCTCACGCCCGTCTTTCCAGCGGTCATGTACCCAAAACCACATCTCCGGATGACTGATGATCTCGTGCTCCAAAATTACAACCAGCTCCTGCGTCACATCATAAAGATCCTTTGCTCTATCCTTGCTCTTAGGCGTATAAAGCGGCGGATATATTTTAACCGTACAACCGCCCTCTTCACTATTATGAATAAAACATGGTAAAACAGGAGATCCATAAATTCGCGATAAAGCAGCAGCACCTAAAGGAATAATACTGTCTTTTCCAAAAAGTTTTAAATCAACCCCGTCGTCATTAGTATCCTGATCATATAGAACACCAAGCAGTTTTTTCTCCTTCAGTATTCTGCTGATAGCAAGCAAACCATGTTCACCGCGATTATAAGCAACCTTTTGTCCCACCATTTCACGATATTCATTAATGAAGCGATCCATATATTTATTATTTTGTTTTCTCGTTATAGAAAGCATAGGATAGCCATGCAAAGCAATCGTTGCCCCTAAAAGCTCCCAGTTGCCAAAATGGCCTGTTGCAATAATGACACCTTTATTCTGTTTATAGGCTTCTTCCAAATATTCCAGGCCTTCAACATTAACAAGCTTAGTTATATTATCTTTATTTAACAAAGGGAAGCGCATTACTTCTACTACCATTCTACCAAATCTGCGCAAACTTTTCTCTGCTATCTGCTGAGCTCTTGCCTTATCTACGCCAAGACACTCCTGTATATTGGCTGCAGCCATTTGCAGCCGCCATTTTGGAGTAGCAACAACTGCAATTCCGCCTAATACCGCAGCTGTTAAATTACGTAAACATTTAGGAGCCACGCACATAATCCAGCTGAAAAACTTAACCACATAATAAGCAAGCACTGCTTTTGCACCGCCTTGTTTCTTATTTTTCCAATTTAGCTACAGTTTCTTCCAGTACTTTAACCTTTTTCAGTAAATCGCCGATTTTTCTGAGATTCGCTTCCTGTTTAAGCCATTCCTTATGCGGACGTGCCGGAAATCCTGCATAAAACGAATTAGAAGGTACATTATTGGTAATACCTGTTTTTCCGCCAAAAACACAATTGTCACCAATTGTGATATGCCCAACTGTACCAACCTGTCCTGCAAACGTAACATTATCACCAACAGTCACGCTGCCGCTGATCCCCACATGGGCTACAACCAGACAATTTTTCCCTAAAACATCATTATGACCTAAATGCACAAGATTGTCTATTTTTGTTCCCGCACCAACAATAGTACTGCCTGCAGTAGCTCTGTCAATACAGGTATTATTTCCTATTTCAACTTCATCCTCTAAAACCACATTGCCAGCCTGCAGTACACTGCTGTGTCTGCCAGTCTTTTTATCTGTAATATAGCCAAAACCATCGCCGCCGATAACGCATCCTGACTGCAATACAACATTATTGCCTATAACACAATTTTCTCTTATTGTAACCTGAGGATAAAAGGTACAAGCTTTTCCTATTTTAACATGCTTTCCAACATAAACATGCGGATAAATTACGCTGTCATCACCAATTTCAACATCTTCCTCAATTACAGCAAACGGCTGTATAGCAACATTTTTACCGATTTTAGCACTTGCGGCAACAAAAGCCAAAGGACTTACGACACGTTCAACATCCTCCCTGGCCCGAAAAAGCTCCAACAAGGCCGCAAAAGCTGCACGCGGATCTTTGACTCTGATTACAGGTCTATCAAGCTTGGGATCTTCCGGTGCTAAAACCATTACCCCAGCTTTACTGAGATGACAGTGTTCCACATGAGGCGGCACAGCAAAAGAAATATCCTGCGGTCCAGCCTCAACTAACCCGTTTACGCCTGTAACAATCAACTTTTGATCTTCATTTTCAAGTGTCCCCTGCAAATATTCTGCCAATTCCCTCAAAGTCTTTTCCATAACTCTGCCTCCCGCTGTTTTAAAAAGGCGGGCAGATCAACCGCCCGCCACATTTATTTCATTTTTTCAATTACCGAATCAGTTACATCCACACCACCCTGAGGGACAGCATCTTTAATCAACACAGCTCCTAAGCCTTTTTCTTTAGCAACTGCATTTAACGCAGAATCCAGGCTTGCTTTTAATTTATTTTGCGCTTCTGATTGTACCAACTGCATTTCAGCCGTTTTATCTTCAACAATTTTTTTCTGTTCTTCCTGAGATTTGCCCTCCATCTCTTTAGTCATTTCTTCCTGCAATGCCTTTCCTTTGGTAGCAACCTCTTCTTTCACCGTTTTTACTATTTCGGCTTTGCTTTCAACAGCTTTCATATCAACCACACCAAATTCAGCATTACGCCCACTGCATCCAAAAGATACCATTGCAACTGCCACCATTAAGCCTGCCACTACTTGTTTTTTCATAATCTATCGCTCCTGTTATTTCATATTCTGCAAAGCCTTCACAACATCATCAGTAATGTCATCCGCTTTGATATTAACTTTAACACTATGAAAGACGATTGTATACTGCCGCTCGTGAGCAAGTTTTATCACATTGCTTTCAATATCGTTACGAATACCTGCTCTAAGCTTTTCATTACTTTCCTGCAGTTTATCAGCCTGCTTATCGATGGCAGCCATTGCCTTAGTCAAAGCTTCCGGAACCTTCGCCAAATCAGACTGGTCTTTTGATAATACCCCAGACATATCTCCCTGCATTTCCTGCTGCAGCTGCTCCGCATGCTGTTTTAATCTGGCCTGCGTTTCAGCCACCAAAGGCTCCATTTTAGCACCAATAATTTTATTTTTTGCTGCTAAAATCTGCTGTCTTTGCTGTTCCCGTTCAGACTGAACCTGGTTTAATTCATTTTGAACAACCTCACGTTCTGCAGGACGCATTTTTATAGCTTCCAGCCGCAATCTAAAATTTAAAATTTTTAGCTGGTACGCATCCTCCAGTTCCTTTTCCTGTTCGGCTAAAGCAGCATCAGCTTCTTTTACTGCTGCATCATAAGCATCTAAAAGTTTTTTCCGTTCTTTTGCTTCAGCAGCATACATTTGTGTCTGAAACCCGGCATCCAGAAAATTAGCTTTACTGTTTTGTTTCAGCTGCTGCAGTCTGGTTAAACCAGCAATCTGAGTTTTGGCTATTTCTGCCTGCTCCTCACGATAACGCAGTAATTTCTGCAATTCAGCTTCACCCTGTTTAAGAACAGTCTGTTTAGGATGAGCACTGAATGCCTTATCCCAATCAATAACGGCAATTTTATCCTTGCCGCCCGGATCATGACCACAGGCAGCAGTAAGTAATACGACTATCAAAATTATCGGCGTTAACCAGCGCATACTTTACCTCCTGCAGTTAAACAGAAACAAGGCCCTTTTGTAAAAAGGGCCTTGTCCGACATTATTTACCGCTTTGCAAAGCCTTGGATACCTCATCAGTAATATCGAGACCGCCGTATACAACGGTATTTTTGTCAACAACTACGGACAAACCTTTTTTATCAGCAACTTTTTTGATTGTTGTTTCAATCTTTTTCAAAACAGGATCCATTAATTCCTTTTCTTTATTGGATAACCGTTCCTGCAACTGCTGATAATAACGCTGTTTTTCAGTATCATTCATGGTTTTACTTTTTTCATCAAAATCCTTCTGGGCATTATCGATTTCCTGCTTCATACTTTTCTGTACATTCTGCAGATCAGGCACTTGAGAAAGCAGCATCTGATAATTAACAACGCCAATAGCCGATTCACTGGAAGCAGCTGATGCCACGCTGTTAACACCACTTTGGGTAAGTGTTAAAGCAAAACAGCCTAAAACAAAGATAGCTGCTACGAACAAAGATATCATTTTCACATTTTTTGGATCACGTAATTTTTGCATCATAATAAAAATCCCTGCTTTCAGTTGTAATTATACTAAATAATTATATCAGTCAAAATCTTTTCTTTCAACCTTTATCACAAATTTCCAACAATCCTGAAGTATGGTTTATCATTTGAATAAACATATTCCGCGCTCAGGAATTCGTGTATCCGGTATCTGACTCCAATTTCAGTAGTATCGCTGCCAGAAAAATATTCTGCCCGCAAACGCCATTTCGGCGTTATATCCTGTTCCAGGCGATAGACATTTTCTCCCAGCGGACTACGTCGCATATAACTGACTGTCGTTTTTCCGTGATGCAACGCATAACCGGCGGAAAAATCCCAGTCGACATCATCCAAAGTCACTCCGACCTCTCCAAAAATCTCATCCCGTTTTGATATGTATTTGCCAAAATGAGCACGTCCGGAAATATTGTTCTCATTGCGCCCTATGTCACCGTAGCCTTCAAACCAGATTTTATATTCATCTGACTCCAGACGAATCCTTACCCCTGAATTAACTCCCGGTGTCAAAACTACGCTTGGACGCAGATTATGTCTTTTTACTTCAGGCTCTGCACTGAGTTCTGCCAGCAGTGATCTTTCCAGCTCTTCTTTATGCCTGCTGACATACATTACCGGCAGTCCCCTTAACTCCTGTGTTTTCTGTGCATAACGCTGTTTAATATTTAACAGCAGCAAATTTGGTATAGACTGAGAAACCATCTCATAATCAATACTTTGCACCAGCTGCCCTAC
>OGIL01001873.1_pt1 | contig 10756 bp, 7 predicted proteins | sample 1571751 | NCBI WGS metagenome assembly OGIL01 (sample SAMEA2581964, study PRJEB24529) | metagenome | biome: Human gut stool | place: China | collected 2011 | reverse complement strand
GGGAGGAGTTGTTGGGGCAGCGGCCAGCAAGACGCAAGTGCCGCCCAAGGCACGATGCGGATGCTGGGTGCCGCAACCCGATAGCGGCGCGCATTCTAAATTGTCCCGTCTGCCGCCGCAAGTAAAAATTGCATCCGGCGGCAAAAAGGATTATACTATAAAAAATGTCTGCGGTGCACAGGCCGCAGGGGCAGAGGAGATGAAGCATGAAACGACGGGACTTTTGTAAGGGTCTTGCGGTGACCCTTGCGGCGGGGGCACTGGCTCCCGGAGCGGCGCTGCCGCAGGCCGGGGCGGCTACGGCGCTGGTCGGCCGCGCCGTGCCGGACGACTACTATACCCTGTGGTACCGCAGCGACCGCTGCAGCGCTGACCTGCGGCACGATTACTATTACAGCGACAGCCTGTTCGACCACGCCGCCACAGAGTACGACGATAAGCTGGCACTGGCCACCTTGGGCATGGCTGCGGCTGCGGACAGCTCGTGGGAGAGCGACCAGCGCTATTGGATGGAGGGCGAGGTCGGCCGTGCCGACCATATCCGGGATGCCTTTGCAAAGCTGGGCTTTGCCGAGGTGCAGCTGTTCAACTATACCCACAGCCTGAACGATGCCCCGGATACGGTGGCCTGTGCCGTTGCCCGCAAAACACTGGTGCGCGGCGGCAGACAGGTGACCATCATCGGGGCGTTCGCGCGCGGCTCCGGTTATGGAGCCGAGTGGTCCGGCAACCTTCATGCAGGCTCCGGCAGCGCCCACACGGGTTTTGTAGCAGCGGCGCGGCAGCTGACTGAAAAAATACGCGGATATGTTCAGGCATCGGCCAAGCGCCAGCCGCTGGGCACCCTGAAGCTCTGGATGGGCGGCTACAGCCGTGCCGGCGGCGTAACGAATTTAGTGGCGGCGCGTCTGCCCGCCGGGCTGCCGCAGCTGGAAAAGAAAAACACCTTCATCTATACCTTTGCCGCCCCGGCTGCGCTGGCGGCGGCAGACTGCCCCGAGCTGCAGCAGGACTTTGACAACAACCATACGGCAAGCGGCAGTCTGAAAAAGAACTGGAGCGCCAGCAACATCTTCAACATCATCTCCAGCGGAGATGTGGTCCCCCGGGTGCTGCCCGCAGAGTGGGGCTTCTACCGCAACGGCAACGACCGTTTTCTGCCCGCTACAGTTGTCCCGGAGGAACTGCAGGCGCTGAACGACCGCAGCGCAGGGATGGAGGGCGCACCGCTGGATTTCGGGCGGCTGGCCGTCACCGAGGAGACCGATGCCGTGCTGCAGTCCATGATGACCCTGTTCGGCAGCCGTCAGACCTATCACGAGGACTACGAGGATGCCATGCGCTGTATACTGCAATGCGTGACCACCCGCTCGAAAGCAGAGGTGACCCGGGGCGTCATTCTGGACGATGCTGCCGTGGTGGCGCAGCTGCGCAGCATGGAGCCCATGCAGCAGTTCCCGCAGGAAAAGGTGGAGCGCTGTGTGCAGGCGGCCTCTGCCCTGAGCCGCCCGCTGCTGGAAAAGCTGGGCAATGCAGTGCCGCTGCAGGCACAGCAGATCGTGATCCCCATGCTGGCAGTCGGTCTGTGCTTTGAATTGGACCCGGAGACGCTGCAGCTGGTGTCAGACTTTGTATTGTCCACCATCACGGTAAAGGGGCAGCTGAGCGGCATCCTGAAAACAGTGCTGTGTCACTTTTTGGAAACCTACATTACCCTGCTGGAATACTATGACCCTGCCGACCACGGCATGGAGCCCTATACCCGGCAGGAAGAGCTATAAGCAAAAGGCCGCTGCGCAGACATCGCGCAGCGGCCTTGGCTTTTTACAGATAAGATCAGAACTTGAACAGGTTCAGCCCGGTAACGGGGTCGTACTGGCGGTCTACTGTGCCGTCCAGAACATCCACCACCATCTCACAGGTGGCGCTGACCACCGCCCGGTTCAGATGTCCGCCGAACACCTCGCCCTTGTCGTTGCCGGCGCTCATGTGCAGGTGGGTGTAGAATGCGCCGTTCATGGTGTTGATGGTGCCGGTCAGGGACACGATCTCAAAACTGCCGCTGAAGGTGTTGGCGTAGTATTTCTTCTCCGCTACATTGTATACGCCCACCGTAAAGCTGTTGGTGGCGCCCAGCGCCTGCACGGCGGCAAGGCGGATGTTTTCCTTCAGGGCAAGCTCTTTGACCTGTTCAAGGATCTCTTCGTCCTTGTCGATGCGTACAATGATCTTATTGCCAAAACGTTTGTATTCCATGGGGAAGGTTCTCCTTTATGTGTGTTTTGTGCGCTGCCCTTTGTCGGGAACGAGTACGGCAAACGGGAATTTAGTAACGCAAAAGGAAATATATGACATATACCCAACTAAGTAATCCATGAAAAATCGCCCAACCGACAGACTTCCACGTTGTATAACTAATAACCATAGCTAATGCACTTCCAAAAGTTATTCCTGATTTTACCGTTTTCTTGACATTCGTTGATTTATTATCTTCCACGTTTGTTTCCTCCGCAAATTTGGATTTGTTGGACTAAGCCGAGTATATCACACCTGCCAAGGAAAGAACACCCCGATAGCGTAAAATTTGCAGGTGGAAACTTGTCGGGGCGGGGACTTGGCAAACCCGGCGTGATTGCGCTATAATAGAGCCATAACAGTTCCACAAAGGTGTGGTAAGGGAGGTGCGGTCATGATCCGGGTGGCAGTCGTAGAGGATGACGCGGAGGTGCAGGGGGTATTGCAGGAGTACATCCGGCGGTATACCCGGCAGTACGGGACAGAATTTGAGGTATCGGTCTTTGCGGACGGGGTGGACATTCTGGACAATTACCGCGCCGTCTACGATATTATTTTTCTGGATGTGGAGATGAAGCATCTGGACGGCATGACCACGGCAGAGCGCATCCGGCAGATGGATGCAGACGTCATCCTGATCTTCATCACCAATATGGCGCAGTATGCCATCCGGGGCTACTCGGTGGGGGCACTGGACTATGTGCTGAAACCGGTGCCCTACTTTGCCTTTTCACAGCAGCTGCTCAAGGCCGTTTCCCGGCTGGAAAAGCGGGCAAAGCACTACCTGACCGTGCCGGTGGAGGGCGGGCTGCGGCGGCTGGACACTGCGAGCATCTATTACTTGGAAAGCGAGGGTCACCGGGTGAACTTTTACACCGATGAGGGCGATTTTTCTGCCCCCGGTGCGCTCAAGACCTTTGAGGAAAAGCTGGCGGACTGCCCCTTTGCCCGGTGTAACAGCGGCTACCTTGTCAATCTGGCACAGGTGCGGGAGCTGCGGCAGAGCACCGTACAGGTGGGCCCCTGCGAGCTGCAGGTCAGCCGCCCCAAGCGCAAGGCTTTTCTTGCCGCACTGACCGACTACATCGGAGGTGAAGGCTCATGACCGTGCTGCCGGATATCCCCCGGCTGTACACTGCTCTTGCCGAGTGTCTGGCGGTGCTGCTGGTCACACCGGCACTTGCGCCCCGCTTTTCCAAGGAAGTTACCGTGGGCATCACCCTGCTGTGGGCGGCGGTGCTGTCGGCCTTTCTGGGGCTGACCGGCAACGTGCCCGGCGGGTTCTGGATCCCCTGCATGGTAACGGCCATCGGGTTTTCCTACCTATATTTATGGGGTATGTGGAGCATCACCCTGCTGGAAGCCGGGTATCACTGCGCCCGGGCGTTTATTCTGGCAGAGCTTGCCGCCAGCGTGGAATGGCAGCTGCACTGCGCCCTCTGGCCCGCCCGCAGCCCGTGGGAGCCGCTGTCTTTGCTGCTGCTGGCGCTGGTGTACGGGGCGCTGTTCGGGGGGATGTGCTATTGGCTGCACATCAGCCCCCAGCCCGCCGGGCATCTGCAGATCAGCGGCAGCGCCGCCCTGACGGCGGTCATGCTGGCGCTGACCGCCTTTGCGGTGAGCAATCTTGGCTTTTTGCCGGGCAGCGAGATCAATATGAGCATTTTTTCCATCCGCACCCTGGTGGATTTTTCCGGCGTGTTGATCCTGACCGTGCAGCACGAGCAGCTGCGGGAGAACGCTTTGCACAGCGAGCTTGCCGCCATGGACGAGGTGCTGCACCGCCAGTACGAGCAGTACAAGCGCAGTAAAGAGGGGATCAACCTTATCAACCGGCGGTATCATGAGCTGAAAGTCCAGCTTGCCCGCATCCGGGAGGAGCAGGACCAGACCAAGCAGAACGCCGCCATTGCCGCCATGGAGCAGAATATCCGCCAGTATGAGGCCGAGAACAAGACCGGCAACCCGGTGCTGGATACCATCCTTACCGCCAAGACCATGGAGTGCCAGCAGGAGAATATCACCATCACCAGCGTGGCGGACGGCAGGATGCTGGGCTTTCTCACCATCCGGGAGCTGTGCACCATCGTGGGTGTGGCGCTGGACAACGCCATTGCCGCCGTCCGCGCCGAGCCGGACCCCGAAAAGCGGCTCATCAAGGTGGCGGTGTACAGTCAGGGTGGCTTTGCCATGCTGCGCTTCGAGCACTATACAGAGACTGCCCCGGCACTGGATGCGGACGGTCTGCCGCAGGGGACCGACCTGAAAAGCGTCCGCACCACCATCGGGCAGCACGGCGGCAGCATGACGCTGCACTGGGAAAACAACTGGTGCACCCTGCGGATCTTATTTCCGCTGTCAAAAAACAAATGAATTTTTACGGCAGGTATCCCCTGCCGTTTTTGTTGTCTGGCAGGGTGCACAAATACAACGGGGCGATATTTGTGTATGTGCACAATAAAATTTGAAACCCTATTGTAACTTCTGCAAATTATGCATCCAAAACGACAGATTGTGCGGAGAACGGTTCGTTCTGCAGTATATATGATAAAATGACATCAAGCAAAGGAGCGGACGCGCTCCGGAGAACAGCTATGAACCGGGTCGTGTACCCAAAAGAGAAGGAGTTAACAGTTATGGCACAGAAAAAGAAGGACAGTAAGATGATGGTCAAGATCATCAAAACTGCCGTTTCGGGTGTGTTGTGTGTCGCATTGGCGGGCGGTATGGTTGCGGCCAATGTGCTGATCCCGCCTAATGCCAGCAGCGTGCAGAGCATTTTGGGTCTGAAGAGCGGCGGCATCGACAACAGCAAGGCCAAGACCGAAGGCATCAACATGGAGTACAGCAAGCCCGGTTTTGACACAGAGGATGCGCTGATTGAGGACGAGATCGCTCTGAATAAGAAGATCGCCGCTGAAGGCATTGTTTTGCTGAAAAACGATGCAGGAAAGATGCCGTACAGCACGGATACGACCTTTAGCTTTGTCAGCCATTCGGCAGTCAGCTACATTGGCGGCAATAAGGTCGATATGAAAACTGCTTTTGAAGATGCAGGCTTTGGCGTTAATGAAGCGCTCTGGAAATTCTATTCCGAAGGCAACGGCAAGGATTACGGTCTGGGTGTCGGCTCGGTCTCTTACGGTGATGACGAGGACTTCTCCATCAACGAGTGCCCGCTGTCCGTCATGCAGGCAGAGCCGGGTCTGACCGATTCCATGAAGAATACGGTTCCTGTTTTTGTGTTCAGCCGTGTGGCGGGCGAAGGCCGTGATATGCCCCGCTCCATGTACAACCACACCGATGTGGAAGAGGACAAGACCAAGACTTATCTGGAGCCGGATTCTACCGAGCTGGAGATCCTGCAGTATCTGAACGATAACTTTGATGATGTCGTGCTGCTGCTCAACTCCAGTGCAGCGGTAGATCTGAGCTGGGTCGAAAACTATCCCAATATCCACACCGTCATTTCGGCTCCCGCTATGGGTGATTACGGTCTGTGCTCTCTGGCAGAGATCTTCTCCGGCAAGGTGAATCCCTCCGGCCGCACCGTGGACACCTACGAGGTGGATGCCATGAACAGCCCTGCTGCTCAGAACTTTGGCGACTTTGCCTACTATGACGAGGACGGTAACCTGACCAAGTACAACTACGTCAGCTACAAAGAGGGCATCTATGTTGGCTACCGCTATTACGAGACCCGTTACGAGGACAAGGTCCTCGGTCAGGGCAACGCAGGCGATTACAACTACGATGACGCTGTGATGTATCCCTTCGGCTACGGCCTGTCCTACACCACCTTTGATTGGTCCGACTACAACACCAGCTGGGATGGCGACACCTGCACCGTCACGGTCAAGGTGACCAACACCGGTTCTGTTGCCGGCAAGGACGTTGTGGAAGTGTATGCACAGAGCCCCTACACCGATTATGACAAGACCAACAAGGTGGAAAAGGCTGCGGTTGAACTGGTCGGTTACGCCAAGACCTCGGAGCTGGCTCCCGGTGCAAGCGAGACCGTTACGGTCACCTTCGATCAGGAACAGCTGAAGTCCTACGACTACACCAACGCCAAGACCTACATTCTGGATGCCGGTGACTACTACATCACCGCAGCCAAAAACGCACACGAAGCGGTCAACAACATCCTCTCTGCCAAGGGCAAGACCGTGGCAGACGGTATGACCGCGGATGGCGACACTGCTTTTGTTGAAATCTACACCCCGGCAAACGGCACCGTGGATACCACGACCTACAAGCTTGACACCACCACCGGTGTGGAGATCACCAATCAGCTCGACCATGCAAACGGCGGCTTCCAGTATCTGTCCCGCAACGACTGGACCGGCACTTGGCCGACCGTTGACGGCGAAGTCAGCGACCAGATCAGCACTTGGGGCAACCCCATCAACGGCACCGATGCAAAAGGCAACCCCGCTTCCTATACTTACTATAAGACCATCAGCAGCGAGGATCTGGCAAAGCTGGATTCCTTCGATTCCCTGAACTCCACCGATCCTTCTACCCTGACCGATGAGCTTGTCTACGGCAAGGACAACGGCCTCGGCCTGATCGATATGCGTGGTCTGGATTACAACGACCCCAAGTGGAACGACCTGCTCGACCAGCTGACCCCCAGCGATTATCAGACCCTGATCACGCAGTCCGGCTACGGCACTGCCGCGATCAAGTCGGTGGATAAGCCCTCCACGACCGACCGAGATACTGCCACCGGCCTGATCGACTACGGTTTCGATGCAAGCGGCAACTTCTACTTCAAGGGCAACATCACGCACTGCGGCGTGATCGTTCTGGCACAGACCTACAACGATGATCTGGCCTACCATTATGGCGAAAACATCGGCGATGAATCCTACTATCTGGGCGTTGATGGCTGGTATGCACCTGCTGTCAATATGCACCGCACGGCATTCTCCGGCCGCAACAGCGAGTATTACTCCGAGGATCCGTTCATCGGCGGTCACATTGCTTCCCTCGAGTGTGAGGGTGTCGCCTCCCGCGGTATGTATGTCTTTGTCAAGCACTACGCCATCAACGATCAGGAGGACCACCGCGGCGACCGTGAAGGCCAGTACAGCATTGCGACCTTCCTGAACGAGCAGGCGGCCCGCGAGATCTACCTCAAGCCCTTTGAGATGTGCGTCAAGTCTGATAAGGTCGAGATGAACTATGCAAAGGACAACGGCGACGGCACTTACAGCAATGCCACCACCGAGATCCCGTCCGTCACCGGCATCATGACCTCCTTCAACCGCGTTGGCTATACCTGGGCCGGCGGCAACTACAACATGATCACCGGCCTGCTGCGCAACGAGTGGGGCTTCCACGGCTTTATCATCACCGACAACGCAAACACCGGTGTCTTTATGGACGCTGGCCAGATGATCCAGGCCGGTGCAGACGGCAAGCTGACCAACCTGCCCACCGGCGCGCGGTACACCTTTAACAAGGATGATGTTTCGGATTATCACTATGGTCGTGAAGCAATCCATAACATCCTGTACACCATTGCAAACTCCAAGGCAATGAACGGCGGTATGCCGGGCAGTCGCTATCTGGCAAAGGTCGAGCCTTACCAGAAGGTCATCTACGCAGTGGATGGTGTCTGCGGCGGTCTGATCGTGGTTCTGGTCGTTCTGACGATCCTCCGCTTCCGCAAAAAGAAAGAGAACGTAAAAACCGTCTGATCAACACATAGGAACAGAAGGGGCGGCGGGCAAACGCCCGCCCCCTTTTTTGATTGTCAGGAGAGACCCATGAAACATACAGATATCATCAACAGCTTGGATCTGGAACAAAAATGCGCCCTGCTGAGCGGCGGCACGGTGTTCACCACCCGGGCGCTGCCGGGCAAGGGCATCCCGGCCATTACCCTGTCCGACGGCCCCAACGGCGTGCGCAAGCAGGCGGGCGCGGCTGACCATCTGGGCCTGAACCCCAGTGTGCCTGCCACCTGCTTCCCCACCTCGGCTACCGTTGCCAACAGCTGGGACCCCGCGCTGGGCGAGGCTGTGGGCGCAGCCATGGGCGAAGAAGCAGCGGCACAGGGCGTGTCGGTGCTGCTGGGCCCCGGCCTGAACATCAAGCGCAGCCCCCTGTGCGGCCGCAACTTCGAGTATTTCTCGGAGGATCCCTACCTTGCCGGTAAGATGGCTGCGGCCTACGTCCGCGGCATCCAGAAAAACGGCATTGCCGCCTGTCCCAAGCACTTTGCGGTGAACAGTCAGGAGCTGCGCCGCATGGCCTCGGATTCCATCGTGGACGAGCGCACCCTGCGGGAAATTTACCTGACCGGCTTCGAGATGGTGGTCAAGGAAGCGCAGCCTAAGACCATCATGTCCGCCTATAACCTTGTCAACGGCACCTACGCCAACGAGAACACCCACCTGCTCATGGATATCCTGCGCGGGGACTGGGGCTTTGACGGCGCAGTGGTCACCGACTGGGGCGGCAGCAACGACCACGCCCTTGGCGTAAAGAACGGATCTACGCTGGAAATGCCCGCCCCCGGCGGGGACGCCGTCCGGGAACTGATGAAAGCGGTGCAGACCGGCAAGATCACCGAAGCGGACGTGGACGCCCGGCTGGAGGAGCTGCTGGAGCTGGTGTTCACCACCAAGGCGGCGGTGGACGCCGCACCCGGCAAGTTCGATGCCGACGCCCACCACGCACTGGCACGCCGGGCTGCTGCCCAGAGCATCGTGCTGCTGAAGAACGAAAACGGCCTGCTGCCCCTTGCAAAGGGGGAAAAGGTGGCGGTCATCGGCGACTTTGCTCAGACACCCCGCTATCAGGGCGCAGGCTCCAGCGCCGTCAACTCCATCAAGGTGGATTCCTTTCTGGAATGCCTTGCCGAGAGCGGCCTGAACAGCGTCGGCTACGCCAAGGGCTTTGACCGGCAGGGCAAGCCCGACGAGGCGCTGAAGGCCGAGGCGGTGCAGCTGGCAAAGAACGCCAATGTGGTGCTGCTGTGCATGGGTCTGGACGAGATCAAAGAGAGCGAGGGCATCGACCGCGCCGACATGAAGCTGGCAGAGAACCAGCTGGAACTGCTGGCGGCTGTGGCGGCGGTAAACCCCAACGTGGTGGTGCTGCTGAGCGCGGGCTCCTCGCTGGAAAGCGATTGGGTCAAGGACTGCAAGGCACTGGTCTACGGCTGCCTGGGCGGTCAGGCCGGTGCGGGCGCACTGGTCGAGGTGCTGACCGGTGCGCAGAACCCCTGCGGCAAGCTGGCGGAGACTTGGGCGCGCAGCTACGCCGACACCCCCGCAAAGGCGCATTTCGGCGGCGACGGTCCCACTGTGGAGTACCGCGAGGGGCTGTATGTGGGCTACCGCTACTACGACACTGCCGGTGTGCCCACCGCCTTCCCCTTCGGCTACGGCCTGAGCTATACCAGCTTTGCGTACAGTGACCTGAAAGCAGACGAAAACGGCGTGACCCTGACTGTCACCAACACCGGCAGCTGTGCAGGTGCCGAGGTGGTGCAGCTTTATGTGGCAAAGCCGGATGCAACGATTTTCCGCCCCGCCAAGGAGCTGAAGGGCTTTACCAAGGTGCAGCTGGAAGCCGGAGAGAGCAAGACCGTCACCATCCCGCTGGACGACAAGGCCTTCCGCTACTGGAACGTTGCCACCGACCGCTGGGAGGTGGAAGGCGGCAGCTATCAGTTGCTGGTGGGCGCTTCCAGCGCCGATATCCGTCTGACTGCCGCCGTCATGGTGGCGGGCACCGGCGCACCCGACCCCTACGCGGGTAAAAATCTGGAGCATTACTGCACCGCGCAGGTGCAGAATGTGCCGGACGCGGAGTTTGAAGCGCTGCTGGGCCGTCCCATCCCGGAGAACAAGGTACACATCGACCGCAACATGACGCTGGGCGAGATGGGGCACGGACGCAGCCCCATCGGCTGGCTTGCGGCTGCCGTGCTGGGGGCCCTGCTGCGCCGCAGCATCAAAAAGGGCAAGCCTGACCTGAACATCCTGTTCCAGTACAATATGCCCCTGCGGGCGCTGGCCAAAATGACCAACGGCGCCATCAGCATGGGTATGGTGGACGGCATCGTGATGGAGCTGCGGGGCTTCTGGGTCATCGGCCTTGTGCGGGTGATCGTGGAAGCTGTGAAGAACATCGTGCTGAACAGCCGCATGGAAGAGCGCTTGAAAAACAGCTGAAAGGAAGCAGGCTATGAATTTCTGGAATAACTTCGCGGCAAAGCACCCCGCCGCTGCCAAGTGGGTGCGCGAGGGCGGCCTGTTCGTCATCGTGTCCAACCTCATCACCGTGTTCAAGTACCTGCTGCTGCAATTTCTGCCCAAGGCCTTTGCAAGCCTGCCGGTGGTGGATTTCGGCTGGCCGGGCATTGATATCACCCTGTTCGGCGAGACCTTCAAGTGGAACATCCTCGGCTACGATGCCGCCCACGGTGGTCTGCCCTACT
>OGIL01001864.1_pt1 | contig 10776 bp, 9 predicted proteins | sample 1571751 | NCBI WGS metagenome assembly OGIL01 (sample SAMEA2581964, study PRJEB24529) | metagenome | biome: Human gut stool | place: China | collected 2011 | reverse complement strand
GTTTCCCTTTCCAAACATCCGATATTCAGCTTTAAAAAGTTCTATATTCTGCCGGTAAATTTCATCCATATTCATATCCACGATTGTCGGTTCTTCCGTTTTATAGCCCATACCAAACGCATACATCATAGCTTCATTATAATTATCCTTTTTATCAGGAATCAAGGCTACAGAATAGCTATGTATATTACCCTCTTTCACCGAATGGTATCTTTTGGACCATATAGTCTTTGCATCCCTTTTTCTTCCGGCAACTTCATACGTTCTGGGCCCTTCTGCACACGGATAATGAAAATCCACCGACAATGAAGGATATATAGAGTAACCTATTGAACCATATTGTAACGCATCATTCACCTCATAGAATGTTCCACCACCAGGATTTTGTCCGACATCTATCCTCGGATTATAATGCATGAGGGCTAAAGTAGTTCCTGTTATCTTTTCCCGAAGCATAGCCAGCGGCAGTCCCGTACGCGTTTCTTTTACATACATCCGGTCAGTATTCAGGTCAGCAGCAACCGCATCCTCTCTTACTTCAGAGGTATTTCTATATAAAACAGAAGGAATAAAACTCAGCGAAAAGGTGTTCTACGAAGACCACGAATACGCCACTTTCCCTTGCAGTAAGGCAAAGAGCATACTGCCGCTCGATCTTTTCATATATGAATACCGCATAGGCGATGTGACGCAAAGCGTTTCTGCGGAAAATCAGCTTAGGCGTATAGGTCATACCGAAACCGTGCTTAAGCGTATGACCGCAGAGGGCAAGAGCTTTACGGGTGCGGCGGCGCTTTACTGTGCAAAGAAAACACACCTTCTGCTGCTGAGCTTCCTTGTTACCTCGCTTTTGTGCGACAAAAACAGAAAAGCAGGCAGAAAAAGAGCCGATGAAATGATGGACTTTATGGATAAGGAATACCACGAAGTTTATGAGATGAGCAAAAAGCACTGCAAGATACTGAAAACGCTCAACAGATTGCATATAGGTCTTACAGGATATAACAAAATTCTTAACTCAAAGCTCTACAACAAAGTAAGACACAACAAGAGTTTTGATTGACGGAGGTATAAATGACACTTGTTCGCAAGGATAAAACAGGCGGATTTCTTGAAGTAAGGCACTACAAGGATCTGCTCATCCAGCTCGTTTCACGAGATCTGAAGCTGAAATACAGACGCAGTGTACTGGGATACGTCTGGAGCGTACTCAATCCGTTGCTTATAATGCTCGTAATGTACGTTGTATTCTCGAAACTGTTCGACAGAAACATACCCAACTTTCCTGTTTATCTGCTTGTCGGCAGAACTATGTATGATTTCGTCGTCGGCGCAACAAACAAGGCGATGGACGGTATAACCTCGAACGCCGCTCTGCTGAAAAAGACATATGTTTCAAAATATATGTTCCCGCTTGCAAAGGTCACAAGCTGTATGGTTGACTATGTCCTGTCGCTCGGCGCACTGCTGATAGTCCTTATCTTCACAGGCTCGCCTTTCTACTGGACGATGCTTTTATTCCCTCTTATAACGCTCGAAGCGTATATATTCGCTTGCGGAATGGGATTTTTCCTCGCTCAGATGCACGTTTTCTTCCGTGACACAAGATATATATACAATGCGTTTACGACGGCGTGGATGTATGCATCGGCGATATTCTATCCGGTTGACATTCTTCCGAACTGGCTGAAGTTCATAGTTGAGAATCTCAATCCGCTTTATATCTACATCAAGCAGTTCAGAGATATCGCTTATACAGGCTGCATCTCTGATATGAAAACAATTATCCTCGGTGTTGCATATGCCGCACTCTTCTTTGTACTTGGTACTGTTATCTTCAGAGATAAGCAGGACAAGTTTATTCTGTATATCTGACGGAGGTATCGGTTTGGAAGATTATATCATAGACGTTAACAACGTAACAGTCCGCTTCAATAAGGCGAACATGAAAGTTGACAATATAAAAGAATATGTAGTGAGATTACTCCGCCGTGAACTGATGTTTCAGGAATTCATTGCACTGAAGGATATCAACCTTCAGGTAAAAAAAGGCGAGGCGTGGGGGCTTGTCGGCACAAACGGTGCAGGAAAATCCACACTTCTTAAAGTAATCAGCCGTATTCTCAAGCCCTACAAGGGAACTGTAGATGTAAAGGGTTCTGTTGCCGCACTTATTGAACTTGGCGCAGGTATTGATCCCAATATGACCGCAAGGGAGAATATTTTCCTCAACGGAACGCTTCTCGGCTACAAAAAGGATTTTATACAGGAAAAGTTCGATGAAATAGTTGAGTTCTCCGAGCTTCAGGACTTCCTTGATTCGCCCGTAAAGAATTTCTCATCGGGTATGAAAGCAAGGCTCGGTTTCTCGATAGCGACATCGGTACAGCCCGATATACTTATCGCAGACGAAATTCTCTCGGTAGGCGATGTCCGCTTCAAGAAGAAATGCTCGGAGCGTATGCAGAATATGCTGTCAAACGGCACTACCCTGCTGTATGTTTCGCACAATATGAAGTCTATCGAACAGCTTTGCGACAAGGCACTGTGGCTCGACCACGGATTACCCGTAATGCAGGGTACGGCAAAAGAAGTATGTGCCGCATATAACAAAAAAATGGGTGTCTGACCGCCGACATTTACCGGCTGCCGCAGAAGCTTAGAAGGCTCTTGCGACAGCTTTTTTGCGACCGGTTTATCCGGCTTGATTAAAACGCAAATATTACCGTAAAATCACAGGCATTTAACCTGCTTTATTGTGCATTACTACTAATGCGTAAAACGGCTTAAATTCTTGACAAACAGCCGATTTCGTTGTATAATAATATGAGTTTGCTTTACGCTTTGAATAAAATTTCTTTACAGAAATTTTTATCTTTATTTTTTTTACCCGATTCAATGCGTATCCGTTTTTACGGCTAATAATTATCACGGTGGTGAAAACTTGGAAGAACAGCTTTCAGAAAAAGAACTTGCCGACCTTAAAGCAAAAGAACTTGACATACTCGTAAAATTCGACAGGATGTGCAAGGAGAACAATTTACGCTATTTTATTACAGCGGGAACGCTTCTCGGTGCGGTAAGGCACAAGGGCTTTATCCCGTGGGACGATGATATTGACGTTGTAATGCTCAGGAAGGATTTCAACAGATTGAACCGTGTCTGCAGTAAGGCATTACCCGAAGGACTTTTTCTGCAGGACAAGAAAAATGACAAGGGTTACCCGTTCCACTTTGACAAGATAAGGCTTGACAACACTGAGGTCATCGACCCGTTCCTTGAAGGCGTAAATATGCACAAGGGTATTTATATAGATGTTTTCCCTGTGGACAAGTGTCCCGAAAACAATAAACTGGCACAATTCATGTTCAAATGGGTAAGCACGACATCTTATGCGCTTATAGCAAAGCAGAACAAGGATTTTGACTTTGACTATACCAAAAAGTCAGCCCGTATGCTTTATCACTTTATGATAAAGATGCCGAGAGGCTTTGTTATTGCGATGCGTGACTTTGTTGTCGGTATCTTCAATGTATTCTGTTCGGGCAAAAAGCTGTGTACCGTAAGCGGTGCGCACGGCTTCCCCAGAGAAACATATAAAAGCGAATGGTTTGAGGAGAAGATAATGCTCCCGTTTGAGAGCGGCGAATATCCCGCACCCAAAGGGTATGACCGTCTTCTCACCAATATGTACGGCGACTATATGAAACCGCCGGAAGATGATGAAAAAAGCGGTCACTTCACAAGCGTTGAAAGTGACAAATAAGCATTTGAATAAGGATCTATATGAAAGGACAAAAAGAATGAAAAGAGTAATTACCTACGGAACATTCGATCTGCTCCACTACGGACACATTGAGCTGCTCAAGAGAGCAAAGGCACTCGGAGATTATCTTATCGTAGTGCTTTCAACAGATGAATTCAACTGGAACGAAAAACAGAAGAAGTGCTATTTCAGCTATGAGATAAGAAAGCAGCTTCTTGAAGCTATCCGCTACGTCGATCTTGTTATCCCCGAAACCTGCTGGGATCAGAAGATAAGCGACGTAAAGGAATACCACGTTGACACATTCGTAATGGGCGACGACTGGAAGGGAAAGTTTGATTTTCTCAAGGAATACTGCGAGGTAGTTTATCTGCCCAGAACACCCGAAATTTCAACTACGCAGATAAAGCAGGAGTTAGGCAAAAAGTAAAAAATGACAAAAGAGAAATTCACTCTGAACGATACAAAGATATGCAAAGGTATCGCTATACTGATGATGCTCTTTCATCATACTTTTCTGAATCCCGACAGATATAAGGGCTATACACTTGATTTTTCGCCTTTTACGGAAAGCAGCATAAATTCGTTTGCAAATTTCTTTAAGATCTGTGTAGGCATATATGTATTTCTGAGTGCCTACGGTCTGACTTGCTCGTATAACAAATGGAATAACGGCAATTCGAGATTTCTCGCATACCGCTATTTCAAAATGATGCTTGAATTTTACATCATTTATATAATATCCATATTTGCGTCGCTGATTGTCAACAGCAGCAAATGGAACATACAAGACGTTTACGGCAAAGGCGGAATGTACGATGCGGCTTGGAAAATGCTTATTGATTTTCTCGGCCTTGCCGATTTGTTTGACACACCGACATTTAACTCGACATGGTGGTATATGTCGCTTGCTATAGTAATAATCGTACTGATTCCTTTATTGAACAAGCTGTACGATAAATTCGGCTGGCTGGTTCTTACCTGTGCCGCAACACTTCTGCCGGCAGCCTTCGGAATCAAGGTCGTGCCGCTCACAAGGTGGCTTCTTTGCATAGCACTCGGAATAGTATGTGCAAGAACAAATGCGCTCGGTATAATAAAAGATAAATACAACAGTATGCCTGTATTTGCAAAAATCACATCGTTTATCGGTAGCTGTTCAGTTTTATTTATCTTTTATAAATTGCGTCAAGGTATTCTTAAAGGAGCTTTTTTAGAGATATGGGACAACATTATACCAATAATTGTAATAATTTTTGTTTTTCTTTTCATCAGTCGCATTCCCGTCATTTCGCAAATACTTGTTTTCTTCGGCGAAAATTCAATGATAATGTTCCTTACGCATACATTCATAAGAGGATACTGGTTTACTTCAATTATATATGTAACCGAGAATCCGTGCCTTGATTACATATTATTTGTAATCATTTCACTTACGGTTGCTGTTATAATAAAACTATTGCTGAAGCTGTGCCGCTATAATAAGCTCGAAAATCTGATACTGAGCAAGATTTCGGGTGTTAAAGCCTAAATGATAGATCAGTCAATCAATTTGCAAAAGCTCAAAAGTCAAAAGAGGAGAAAAAAATGAAAAATCCATTTGCTTATGCTAATAAGATAAGAAAAAAATTCAAGGACCCTTACTGGGTAGCGAAGTCTAAATATATAACCTACTATGAGCAGTTACCGATAGACGAGAAGGTAATACTGCTTGAATCGCAGTCCGCTACAAAGATCAGCGGTAACCTTTTCTATATCCTGAAATATCTTCTGACCGATGAAAAATACGCCGGATATACGATCTACCTTTCATCATGGGGAAGATATGTAAAAAGCATTACAGCTATTCTTGAACACTACGGATTTGAAAACGTAAACATAGTTGTTTTTGCGTCAGATGAATATATGAGATTGCTTGCCACAGCAAAATATATGATAAACGACGCTACTTTTCCAAGCTACTGGATAAAGAAAGAGGGACAGGTATATATAAACACATGGCACGGCACTCCGCTCAAAGCCATGGGACGCAAGGTGCATAACGATGTATTCTTCGGAAATGTTCAGAAGAACCTTGTAAATGCCGACTATCTGCTTTACCCCAATGTCTTTACGAAAGACGTAATGATAAGGGACTATATGCTTGAGAATATTTCTTCAAATTCCTACATTCTCGGCGGTTATCCCAGAAACACCGTTTTCTTTGACAGGGACGCAGAAAAAAAGATAAGAGAAGAGCTTGAAATCACCGACAAGAAGATATATGCATATATGCCTACATGGAGAGGTACTGTCGACAAGATAGGTATTTCAAAAAACGACGCATATCTTATGTATTACCTTTGCGAGCTTGACAAAAGACTTACCGATGATGAGATATTCTATATCAACATTCACCCTATGGCAATGCACGCCAAGAATACGGCGGAAGTCAGCAAACTAAAGCATATAAAGAACTTCCCTGCAGAGTATGAAACATACGACTTCCTTAACATTGCAGACGTTCTTGTTACAGACTATTCAAGCGTATTCTTCGATTACGCCTGCACACGCAAAAAGATTGTTCTTTTCCCCTATGATAAAGACGAATATCTCTGCGACAGAGGTATGTACATGGATATGGACGACCTGCCATTCCCTCAGGTATTTGACCTTGACGCTCTTGTAGACGAGCTGAGAAGCGAAAAGAACTACGACGATACAGAGTTTGTAAAGACCTTCTGCACATGGGACAGCATTGATGCAACCGCACAGCTTTGTGACAGAACAATACTCGGTATAGATACGGGACTTACGGTAGCGCCTGTTCCGGACAACGGTAAGGAAAACGTGCTGATATATGCCGGCAACCTTGACAAGAACGGTATTACGACATCTCTCAGATCTCTTATAAATTCAATTGATCTTGACAAGCGGAATTACTATATATCTTTCTGTCAGGGAAAATCAAAGCGTCACGGAGATCAGCTTATTACTTTCAACGAAAAAGTCAATTTCTTTGCAGTTGCCGAATATTTCAATCTGACCACCGCTGATAAAACAGTAAATAAGCTCTATAAGGAACACGTTATCTCAACAAAGGGATATATCAATAAACTCGGAAAGCGTATCCATCAGAATTTCAGACGTGCTTACGGCGTTGCTAAATTTGACACTGCAATTCAGTTCTGCGGATATGAAAATGATATAATAACTCTGTACAGCCAGTTCCAAGGTCAGAAAATCATATGGGTTCACAACGATATGATGGCTGAGATAAAAACACGAAACAACCAGAGGAAAGATTTGCTGAAATACGCCTACAACAATTACGACAAGGTAGTAACCGTTTCCGAAGATATAGTAGCTCCCACCCGTGAAATCTCAGGCAGAAGCGATAATATCTATACAGTAAAGAACATCATAGATTATAAAACTATATCCGAACGTGCCAAGCTGCCTATAGCACTTGATGATACGACAAAATGCTCCGTAGATGTTGAGAAATTCTACGAAGTGATGAATTCCGATTCTAAAAAGTTTATCAATATAGCACGTTATTCTCCCGAAAAAGGACACGACCGTCTGGTTAATGCTTTTTATAAGCTCTGGCAGAAAGATAATAGCATCTATCTCATTATAATGGGCGGAAATTCAAAAGACGGCGGATATGAGAAGCTGTTGGAAAAAGTAACTTCTATGGGACTTGAAAACAATGTTATCCTTCTTCTTGCTGTTTCAAATCCTTATCCTATAATCAAGGCCTGTGACTACTTTATCATGAGTTCGTTCTATGAGGGTCTGCCGATGGTAATATTTGAAGCAGATATACTCGGTCTGCCTATTGCATCTACCGATGTAAAGGGTCCGCACTGGTTCCTGACCAAATACAAAGGAACTCTTGTTGAAGATTCGGAAAACGGTGTATATAACGGTCTGGAGCTTCTTTACAATGACAAAGTTAAAATGCTTGATATAGATTATGAAGCATACAATCAGGAATGTGTAGCAGAGTTTGAAAAGCTGTTTGAATAATTTAATAATTTACCGATAATAAAACGGGGAGCATTTCACTTGGAAACGCTCCCCGTTTTTCTTATTCATTCACCTCGAACTTATACCCTACTCCCCATATAAGCCTTATGCTCCATTTTGAAGATAAGCCGTCAAGTTTGGATTTCAGCAGGCTGACAGATTCTTCGACCAGTGCGTCACTGCCCTTTGCATCAGGACCGAATACTTCATAGGCAAGCTGTTCCTTGCTGAACACACGGTTCGGATTTGCTATAAACGAGCGGAGTATCTCAAGCTCGTTAAGCCCCAGCGGATACTCCTTGTCGCCTACCTTCGCACAGTTATGTTCATTATCAATCGACAGCGTGTCACACTCGCCACGCAGCTTCCCGTCATATTTGTCGAATACCTCCGACAGCTGTCCTATATCAAGCGGAAGCGATAAAGTATGCTCGCCACCGTCATTCTTCAGCGTATATATATCAGCCATAAGAGAGGTATGGCGGCATTCCTGCTCTGCATCAAGATAGCAGCCGCCGAGTATTATAATATCGGGGTGAAGAATAAGACATTCACGCACAACGTGCTGTGTATCCTCGCTTATATCGCATATCGTTTTTACCGTAAAGCCCTCTTTTTCGGCATAGTTCTCAATAAAATCACATATATGCTCGTTGTCGCAGGCTATTATAATCTTCTTTGACATTTCAGTGCCTCCGTAAAGTACACAATATTAAATATTAAAGCGATAAATCCTTACCGCCCTGTTTCTATTTATATTATACAGCCCCTCACGCCTTTTTTCAACACCTTTTTCAAAAATTCCGTCAATTTTATGTGTAAATCTGCATAAATAATTATCAATCTGACGAACGACTTTTATATTAATGTAACAAAATTATCACTTTTCACATTTTACCCCTTGATTTTTATGCGTAAAGTGATTACAATAATAATCAGCGGTTAGCACTCAAACATAAAGAGTGCTAACAACTTGGAAATAAAAAGCACCGTCACAGTTAAAAAAGTGACAGCAAATATAACAAGGAGGTCATTCAAAATGACGATCAAACCGTTATCGGACAGAGTAGTTATCAAGATGCTCGAAGCAGAAGAAACAACAAAGGGCGGTATAATTCTTACAAGCGCCGCACAGGAAAAGCCCCAGGTAGCAGAAGTTGTAGCGGTAGGCCCCGGCAAGACAGTTGACGGAAAGCTCGTTCCCGTACAGCTTAAAGTCGGCGACAAGGTTCTTATGAGCAAATACTCAGGAACAGAAGTCAAGGTTGACGGCGAAGAATACACAATCGTAAACCAGTCGGATATACTCGCAACTCTTGAATAATTAACTAAATATACGGAGGTAATTTACAATGGCTAAACAAATCGCATACGGCGAAGAAGCAAGAAAAGCTTTAATGAAAGGTATCGACCAGCTCGCTGATACCGTTAAAATCACACTCGGACCTAAGGGCAGAAATGTTGTTCTTGATAAGAAGTTCGGTGCTCCGCTTATCACAAATGACGGTGTAACAATCGCTAAGGAAATTGAACTTGAAGATCCTTTTGAAAATATGGGCGCTCAGCTTGTAAAGGAAGTTTCTATCAAGACTAACGATATCGCAGGCGACGGTACAACAACAGCTACTCTGCTCGCTCAGGCTCTTATCAGAGAGGGTATGAAGAACATTGCCGCAGGCGCTAACCCTATGGATGTTAAGCGTGGTATCTCAAAGGCAGTTGACTCGGCAGTAGCAGAGATAAAGAAGAATTCAAAGGCTATCGAGAACAGCGATGGCATTGCCCGTGTAGCTACAGTTTCATCGGGTGACGAAACAGTAGGTAAGCTGATTGCAGAGGCTATGGAAAAGGTTACAACAGACGGCGTTGTTACTCTTGAAGAAGGCAAGACAGCAGAAACATACAGCGAAGTCGTTGAAGGTATGCAGTTCGACAGAGGCTACATTTCACCTTACTTCGCAACAAATACAGATAAGATGACAGCTAACCTTGACGATGCTTACATCCTTATCACAGACAAGAAGATAAGCAACATTCAGGACGTTCTGCCCTTACTTGAACAGGTCGTACAGGCAGGTAAGAAGCTGCTTATCATCGCTGAGGACATTGAGGGCGAGGCTCTTACAACACTTATCCTCAACAAGCTGCGTGGTACATTCGTATGCGTAGGTGTAAAGGCTCCCGGCTTTGGCGACAGACGCAAGGAAATGTTACAGGATATCGCAATTCTTACAGGCGGTACTGTTATCACATCAGAACTCGGTCTTGAGCTTAAGGATACAACTATCGACCAGCTTGGCCGTGCTAAGAGCGTAACAGTTTCGAAGGAAAACACAACGATTGTAAACGGCGCAGGTTCAACAGAGCAGATTCAGGCAAGAATCGCTCAGATAAGAGCCGCTATCGAAAACACAACAAGCGAATTTGACAAGGAAAAGCTCCAGGAAAGACTTGCAAAGCTTGCAGGCGGTGTTGCTGTTATCAAGGTCGGTGCCGCTACAGAAATCGAAATGAAGGAAAAGAAGCTCCGTATCGAAGACGCTCTTGCAGCCGCTAAGGCAGGCGCAGAGGAAGGTATCGTAGCAGGCGGCGGTACAGCACTTATAAACGCTATGCCCGCTGTAGAAGCTCTTATCGCAACCCTTGAGGGTGACGAAAAGACAGGTGCTAAGATAGTTCTCCGTGCTCTTGAAGAGCCTGTTCGTCAGATTGCCGCTAACGCAGGTCTTGAAGGCTCTGTCATCATCGACACTATCCGCCGTGAAGGCAAGGTAGGCTACGGCTTTGACGCTCAGAACGAAGTATACGGTGATATGATCGCCGCAGGTATCGTAGATCCCGCAAAGGTAACACGTTCAGCTTTACAGAACGCCGCTTCAGTTGCAGCTATGGTTCTTACAACAGAGAGCCTTGTTGCCGACAAGAAGGAAGAAAATCCTGCTCCCGCAATGCCCGCAGGCGGCATGGGCGGTATGGGCGGAATGTATTAATTCCAA
>OGIL01001861.1_pt1 | contig 10782 bp, 9 predicted proteins | sample 1571751 | NCBI WGS metagenome assembly OGIL01 (sample SAMEA2581964, study PRJEB24529) | metagenome | biome: Human gut stool | place: China | collected 2011 | reverse complement strand
AGACCGAATTTGATTTATGTAAAAAACTTCGCAGCAACGATAAATAGCAAGAGCTGTGAAAAAGGTGATTCTTGATATGTGATTTTCACACTTCTGGATTCTTGAAAATCACACGGAACTAATACTGATAATAATTAGACTGATTATAGTGATACTGAGAATATAAATTACAGTTAGGAAAACAGAATAGGTGGTAGAGTATGCCCGGTGTAACAGAGCAGGAAATCGCCCAAGCGAAGCAGATGAATCTGTACCAGTATATGCAGCTGTGCGAGCCGGACAACTTCAAACCGGAAGGACCCGGACAGTTCCGCCACAAAGGGCACAGCTCGTTGACCTTCGCAGAGGATGGTTCGTGGACGTACTTCAAAACGAAAGCTACAGGCCGCACAGCGCTGAACTATCTCATAGCGGTTGAAGGGGTTTCGTTTGTAGAAGCGGTGCGGGAAATCGATCGGATACAGGGCGGTGTCCGTCCTTCTTTCCAACCTGTAAAAGCGCCCTCACCCCCTGCCGAGAAGAAACCGGCAAAGGAATTCAGGCTGCCGAAGCCAGATAAGAACAACTACGCTGCTACTGCCTATCTTCGCAAGCGCTGCATTCACCCCAATGTGCTGACGGTCTGCAAGCAAAAGAGAATCCTGTATCAGACGAGCTTCAAGGATCATCCGAATTGCGTATTTGTCGGGCGCGATGGAAATGGAGAGGCCAAGGGCGGCAGCTTGCGCGGTTGTTCGCAAATCCAGTTCCGCCGCGATATTCCCGGCAGCACGGCTTTCGTACCGTCTGTGGCAGGGCTGATCATTGCGGGTGAGGTCGTAAAGGATCTCGCAAAACGCTGAGGAGGGACTGTTTATGAAACTCATGATCGCATCGGATATCCACGGCGCGGCAGGCTATTGCCGTGACCTGCTTTCCGCGTTTGACCGGGAAGGAGCAGCCCGACTCCTGCTTCTGGGTGACATTCTCTACCACGGCCCGCGCAACGACCTGCCCGAGGGCTATGCGCCGAAGGAGGTCATCGCCCTGCTGCAGGAGCGGCAGGCCGACATTTTCTGCGTGCGCGGCAACTGCGAGGCCGAGGTCGACCAGATGGTGCTGCCCTTCCCCGTCCTTGCGGACTACTGCCTGCTCGAGTCGGCGGGCCATCTTATCTATGCCACGCACGGCCACCATTTTAACGAGGACCATCTGCCGCCCCTGCATCCGGGCGACGTCCTGCTCCACGGCCACACGCACATCCCCGCCTGGGAGGTGTTCGGGACGGATAATCTGTATCTCAACCCCGGCTCGGTCTCCATCCCCAAGGCAGGCACCCCCCACAGCTATATGACGCTGGAAAACGGCGATCTGGTGGGCCGGGAGACGGAACTGCTGACCGCGCCTATGGAGGAATCGGCGGCGGAGCTGCTGGCGGCGGTCACGGCCCAGTATTATCTGCCGCGGGCCATTCTGCCCCATGAGATCTTGCTCTGCGTGGACACGGGGGACTGCGAGGAACTGTCCGAGGCCCTGACCCAGCGGGCGGGGCATAAGGTCTGGGTCCATGTGCCCCAGCGGGGAGAGAAGTCCACACTGGCGGATATGGCGGTCCGCAACGCACAGGAGGAGGTCCGGCGGGCCACCACCGCCGAGGAAAAAACGGCGTATACGCTGGAAGCCCTGCAAAAAATGCTGAACCTGCCCCAGCCGCCCAGACGGATGGAGTCTTTCGATATTTCCAACACCGGCGCCAGCGACATTGTGGCGTCCATGGTGGTCTATCAGGGGGCGAAGCCTTTGAAATCCGCCTATCGCCGGTTTCAGATCAAGGAGCTGACTGGTGGCCATCCCGATGACTACGGCTCCATGCGGGAGGTCCTGCGGCGGCGGCTGCAAAGGGCGGCGGACGGGGACGAAAAGTTCCTGCCCTTGCCGGATGTGTTTTTGATCGACGGCGGCGTGACCCATGCCGACGCCGTCCGGGAGGTGGCGGAGCAATTCGGCTGCACGGTGCCCATCTTCGGCATGGTGAAGGATGACCGCCATCGGACCCGGGCGCTGGTCACCCCGGAGGGCCGGGAGATCGGCATTGTGAACGATCAGGCGGTGTTCTCCCTCGTCGGCCAGATCCAGGAGGAGACCCACCGTTTCGCCATCACCTATCACCACCAGCACCATACCAAGAGCGCCATGCGCTCCGCACTGGACGGTGTTCCCGGTCTGGGACCCAAGCGGCAGGCGGAGCTGCGGAAGCATTTCGGCACGGTGAAGGCCATCCGGGAGGCGGACGAGACGGCACTGGCGGCGGTGCTGCCGCAAAATGTGGCCCATACCCTTTGGATCAGACTCCATGAAAAGGAATCCACTTAAAAAAACGTCCTGCTGCCCCACGGGGCAGCGGGGCGTTTCCGCCATCGGGCGTATCCACCCCGCCTGTCGCCTGTTTTCGCAAGATTTCAGTAGAAATACCATTGTGTATTTGCCGGTAAACTGATATAATAAAAAAACCTATCGGATGAATTTCATGATTTCTGAGGGACAGGCCAGCCTGTCCCCATCGGAGAATGAGGTAAGGAATGAGCAATAAGAAACTCTCCCGCCTGTTGGAGCCGAATTTAAAATTTTATTTCGCCGTTATGTTGCTCTTTGCCGTGGCGGCCATCCCTGTCAACTGGCAGCTGGCCTTGGCTGAGGGAACGCTGACCGTTCTACTGTACTTCTATTTCCGACAGAGCAATCAGAAGCGGCGGCAGGGCGTTTTGCAGTACATCGACTCTGTCACCGGCAGCGTGGACACCGCCAGCAAGTCCACCCTCATCAACTCCCCTCTGCCCACGCTGGTGTTCCGGCCGGATACGGGGGAGATCATCTGGAGCAACGAGAGCTTTTTGCAGCTGGCCGGCGTCCGGGAGCATCTCTTTGAGATGCGGCTTTCCGAGGCCGTACCGGATTTCCAGGTCCAGTGGCTGCTGAGCGGAAAGCAGGAAAGCCCGGAGCGGGTGGAGCTGAACAATCACCGTTTCCGGGTCTACGGCAGTCTGGTGCGCTCCCGGAACCGCACCGGCGTGCAGAGCCTGGTGGCCACCACCTACTGGGTGGAGACCACGGAGGCCGACCATCTGAGAGAGGTCTACGAGGCCAGCCGCCCGGTGGCGGCGATCCTGATGCTGGACAACTACGAGGACCTGATGAAGGCCTGCGAGGATACCCAGCGCAGCGCGGTTCTGGCGCAGATCGATGAAAAATTGCAGATCTGGGCCAACGCGGGCCAGGGTATCCTGCTGAAAACGGACCGGAATCATTACCTGTTCCTGTTTGAAGAACAGTATTTCCAGCATTTTGTAGACGAAAAGTTCTCCATTCTGGACACTGTCCGGGCGATCCGCGTGGCGGAGAATATCCACCCAACCTTGTCCATCGGCATCGGCAAGGATTCTCCCAGTATCCCGGAGCTGTATAAAAACGCCAAGCTCTCGCTGGAAATGGCACTGAGCCGGGGCGGCGATCAGGCGGTGGTGCGGAATCAGGTGGACTTCGCCTTCTACGGCGGCCGCACCAAGGCCACGGAGAAGCGGACCAAAGTGAAATCCCGCGTGATGGCCAATGCCTTCCGGGAGCTGATCGCAGACGCGGGAGAGGTCTACATCATGGGCCACTCCTTTGCGGATATGGACGCTGTGGGCGCTGCCGCGGGTATTTGCTGCGCTGCACGGAAGCGGGGAAAGCAGGCCCGGATCGTCATTGACCGGGAGCACACCGCGGCCGAGACCCTGATCGCCCGGCTGGACGCGCTGCCGGAGTACAGCGGTGTGTTCCTTACCCCCGCTGAGGCATTTTTGCAGATGCGGGCCGACACGCTTCTGGTGGTGGTGGATACCAACCGTCCGGACATGGTGGAAAATCCCCAGCTTTTGGAATCCTGCAACCGGGTAGCGGTCATTGATCATCACCGCCGGGCAGCGACTTATATCGAAAATGCTGCCTTCAACTTCCACGAGCCTTACGCCTCGTCCGCCAGCGAACTGGTGACGGAGCTGCTGCAATATCTGGTGGAGCCCACCGACCTTCTGCGGGAGGAAGCGGGGGCGCTGCTGGCGGGTATCGTGCTGGATACCAAGCACTTCACTCAGCGGACCGGCGGCCGTACCTTTGAGGCGGCGGCCTTCCTGCGGCGTTCCGGTGCGGATACGGCGGAGGTCCAGCGGCTGTTCCAAGGCGATTTGAAGGATATGGTCACGAAATACGACATCATCCGCCGCGCGGAGATGTACCGGAGCAACATCGCGGTCTCCGTGGTGGAGGAGCCGGGCGTGGACCGCGTTGCAGCGGCCCAGGCGGCGGACGATCTGCTGACCCTGAAGGGCGTTCAGGCTTCCTTCGTGGTCTACGCCGCCGAGGGAGCGGTGCTGATGTCAGCCCGTTCTTTGGGCGAGATCAATGTGCAGGTGATCCTGGAGGCCCTGGGCGGCGGCGGCAACTCTACCACCGCAGGCGCACGGATCGAGGACACGGACCCGGAGAGCGTCCGTCAGCAGTTGATTGGGGTCCTGGACGCATACTTTGAAAAGTGAGGCGGCCTATGAAGGCATTTTTGAAGGCGTATGCGGTCTGCCTGATCCTGATGGAGGTATTTATCTTCTTTGGTGGGTGGATGCTGTTTGATCTCAGAGGTACCGGCATCTATCGGGCAGGCGCTGTGATCGCACTGATTCTGGCGATTGCTGTCTGCGCGTGGAGCAGCACGGCACAAAAGGTCGAAGCGCTGGAAGCAGAGCTTCAGGAATTGAAAAAGCAAATTCATTCAGAACATTCGGAAAGTGAGGATATATAACATGAAAGTGATTTTACAGCAGGACGTGAAGGGTCAGGGCAAGAAGGGCGAGATGATCGAGGTTTCCGAGGGCTACGGCCGGAACTTCCTTCTGCCCAGAAAGCTGGCGGTGCCTGCCACGGCGGACGCCATCAACACCATGAACCTGAAAGAGAAGGCCCGCAAGGCCGAGGAAGCCCGGCTGAAGGCTGAGGCGCAGGAGATCGCCGGGAAGCTCCAGAACTGCCCCGTGAAGCTCAGCGCCAAGGCCGGCAACGGCGGCAAGCTGTTCGGCGCCGTGACCAACAAGGAGATCTCCGAGGGCCTGAAGGCCCAGTACGGCGTGGATATTCCCAAGCAGAAGATCGTGCTGGATGAGCCGATCAAGGCCTACGGCAGCTATCAGGTGAAGGCCAAGCTGGGCTTTGAGGTCAGCGGTACCGTGTACGTCACCGTCTGCGAGGAGAAGTAAGACTAATTCAAGGGGGATCAGGATACACCGTCGCGGTAATACGATTTGCAGTCTCTATGATAAGACTGCAAATCGTGCCGCATCCTCGAAACAGCCTTGCTTATTCCGCCACTGGCGGCGCTGCGGCGGTTTCCCCTTGAGTAAACCCCGCACCAGTGAGATCCGCTCACTGGTGAACGCTGCCCAAGGCAGCTGAGTCAATGTGTTTTTGTCAGGTACAGAAGGTGAATTGCCCCGCAGGGGCAAAAGAGGCTCTTCTGGGGGACGCCCTGACAAAAATGATTGCATGTCTGAATGTCTAACTTGCGCTTCCGGAGAAGCGGGAAGGAGAGTTCCATGGCTAACGAAGATCTTCTGCTGCGGCAGATGCCCCATTCGTTGGAAGGCGAGCAGGCCGTTTTAGGTTCCATGCTCATCGACGAGGGCTGCGTCAAGGACGTGATGGATAAGCTGGTGCCCTCGGACTTCTACCTGCGGCAGAACCGGGAGATTTTTGAGACCATCTACACCATGTTCACCTACGCCCGGCCTATTGACGGCATCACCGTCTGCGAGGAGATGCAAAAGGCCGGGACTTATGACGAAAATACCACCCGCTCCTATCTGGCGCAGCTGATGGAGATCACCCCCACCAGCGCCAACGTGATGGAGTATGTGGCCATCGTTCGGGATAAGGCGTTGCTGCGGGGCGTTGCTCAGGCGGCGGGGGAGATCACGGTGCTGGTGCAGGAGGGCATCGGAGAAGCCGCTGCCATTCTGGAAGCTGCCGAGCAGAAGATCTACGCCGTCCGCCGCGGCCAGAGTGCGCAGGATATGGTGCCTCTGCGGATGGTGCTGCCGGATGTGCTGGACCGGCTCAACGAGATGAGCGAGAGCGAAAGCCGACTTCCGGGCCTGTCCACCGGCTTGTCCGCTGTGGACCGGAAGATCAGCGGCCTGAATAAATCGGACCTGATCCTGCTGGCGGCCCGTCCCGGTATGGGCAAAACTTCCTTTGCGCTGAACGTGGCGCTGAATGTGGCGAAGTCTGAGAAAAAGACCGTGGCCATGTTTTCGCTGGAAATGTCCCGGGAGCAGCTGGCGACCCGGCTTCTCAGCTCCGAAGCCTGTGTGGAGAACACCCGGCTTGTTACCGGCTCTCTGCGGGAGACGGACTGGGAGAAGATCGCCGCCGCTGCCGGCGTATTGAATAGAGTGGATATCCGTATTGACGATAACCCCATGCTGAGCGTGGCGGATATGAACGCCAAATGCCGCCGGATCGACAGCTTGGGCCTGGTAGTCATCGACTATCTGCAGTTGATGACCTCCGCATCCGGTGGACGAAGCGGTGAGAACCGTCAGCAGGTGGTCAGCGAAATGTCCCGTATGCTGAAGGTCATGGCCAAGGAACTGAATGTGCCGGTGATCTGCCTGAGCCAGTTGTCCCGTGCTAACGAGAAGCGGGACGATAAACGGCCCATGCTGTCGGACCTCCGTGAATCCGGCGCCATCGAGCAGGATGCCGACATCGTAATGTTCCTGTACCGTGACGATTACTATAACGAGGATTCCGAAAAGCGGAATATTGCCGAGTGTATCGTAGCGAAAAACCGTCACGGCGAGACCGGCAAGGTGGAACTGCGGTGGATGCCGGAGTACACCACCTTTGCCACGCTGGAAAACCGCTATGATGAGGATGACTGATTCTCTGACGGCGGTGGAGCTGCCGGAGGGCGGCGCACTGTGCGCCGTGTCCGGCGGACAGGACTCCATGTGCCTGCTGGAAATGACGGTCCGGCAGGGACAGAAGCAGGGACGGCGGGTAGCCGCCGCCCATTTCAATCACCAGCTCCGGGGGGCGGAGGCGGACCGGGACGAGGCCTTCGTCCGGGACTGGTGCGCCGCCCGTGAAATTCCTTTTTTCGCGGGCCGGGGCGATGTCCGGGCCTTTGCGGAGGAAACCGGGCGCACCGTTGAGGAAGCCGCCCGGCAGCTGCGCTATAAATTTTTGGAGGAGACCCGGCGGCGGGAGGGCTTTGGCTGCATTCTGACCGCTCACCACGCCGATGACAGCGCAGAGACTATGCTTTTAAATCTGCTGCGGGGCACGGGCCTGAAAGGGCTGACTGGCATTCCGGAAAAGCGGGACTGTATCCTGCGTCCGCTGCTGAGTGTGACCCGGGCGGAGCTGGCGGCCTACGCCGCAGAACACCGCATCCCCTTTGTGGAGGATTCCACCAATGGGACGGACGATGCGGCCCGGAACATGCTGCGCCATCAGGTGCTCCCGGTTTTGAAGAAGCTGAATCCCAGAGTTGTGGAGAACATGAGCCGCACGGCATCGCTGCTGACGGCGGATGAAGCGGCTCTGGACGCTGCGTGTCGAAAACTGCTGGCCCAATGCGCCGTGACCCCAAACGTTTCCGGGACAGTTCCTCTTGCCATGCTGCAAGACGCGCCGGAGGCCCTGCGGGGACGGCTGGTGCTGGCGGTGCTGGCGGCGGTGGCAGGCCATGAAAAGGACTTGACCGCCGCTCATATCCGGGCGGTTTTGACGTTGGACCGGGGCCAGCTTTCCATGCCCTACGGCGTCACGGTCCTCCGGGAGCCGGCGGCGCTGCGCTTTTTCAAGGTGGCGTCTGCGCCGGCGGTGCAGGCCGTTACCGTGGGAGAGACCGTCACATTCGGTCAGTGGCAGGTTAGTCTGGCAGAGTCAGCCGGTGAGGGTGTTCTCATTTCCGCCCCGGAGGACGCCGACCTGACTGTGACGGCCTGGGACTCCAAGGACCGACTGAACGGCCGCACTGTCAAGCGCCTGTGCGGAGAGCGGGGAATTTCCCCACAGGAGCGGGACCGGCTTCCGGTCCTGCGGGTGAACGGCATCGCGGCGGCGGTGCCGGGACTGCCTATTCAGGAAAATTTCGCACCGGACCGATATGAGCGGGCGGTGCGGGTGATATTTTTAAAAGTGACAGAGGAGAACAACAATGAATAGTGAGATGGAGAAAGACATTCTCAAGGTTCTGGTAACGGAAGAGGAGCTGAAGACCCGAATCGCGGAGTTGGGTGAGGAACTGTACAAGCGGTATGAGGGACACCGCCCCCTGTTTCTGGGGGTGCTGAAGGGCTCCTTCATTTTCATGGCGGACCTGATGCGGGCTTCCCAGCTGATGTGCGACGTGGAGTTCATCGCTGTCAGCTCTTACCAGAACGGCACCGTGTCCAGCGGCCGGGTGCAGATCACCCATGATCTCCAGCAGGACATCACGGGCCGGGAGATCGTCATTGTGGAGGATATTCTGGACTCCGGCAATACCTTGGCCTTCCTGAAAAGCTATCTGATGGCAAAGGGCGCCAAGAGCATCTCTATCGTGACGCTGCTGGATAAGCCCTCCCGCCGGGAAAAGGCGGTGGAAGCGGATCTGTCCGGCTTTGTGGTGCCGGACGAATTCGTGGTGGGCTACGGTCTGGATTATGCCCAGCTTTACCGGAATCTGCCTTACATCGGTGTGCTGAAGCCCGCCGTTTACGAAAACACCTGAGCATGACCGGCGCTTCCCGGCAGGTGCGGGAACCGCCGCAGCCGCCTGTATGCGGCGATAATACAGAAAGGGGGGATCCCCCGTATGGTAAAAAGAAGACCCGGCATCAGCATTCTGCCGCTGATGCTGATCGTGATTTTATGTGTCAGCTGGCTGACCCAGCTCAATCAGCGGGATGAGATGACCTATGATGAGATGGTGCAGCTTTTTGAGCAGCAGAAGGTGGAAGCCTTCCGCTTTACGGATTCCAGCACGCTGATGCTGCAGGTCAAGGGCAGCGACCAGCCGGTCCGCTGCCGGATCCATGACTATACCCTCTTTTACAGCGATCTCAACGATCTGGTAAAGGAGCAGAAAGCAGCAGGGATCATCAAATCTTACAGCTACCCCCCTCCGGAGGGGACTGACTGGCTGGGGATCATGCTCCCCTATCTGATGATGGCGCTGATGTTCGGCGGTATGTGGTACCTCATGAGCGTCCGGGCACAGGGAGGCATGGGGCCGGACCGGATGGCAAAGTTTGGCTCCGCACAGATCCGTGGTCTCAGCGAAAAGGATAAACAGGTCACCTTTGCCGACGTGGCGGGAGCCGACGAGGAAAAGGAGGAGCTCCGGGAGATCGTGGAGTTCCTAAAAAATCCAAAGAAGTATATCGATCTGGGCGCCCGGATCCCCAAGGGCGTGCTGCTGGTGGGCCCTCCGGGCACCGGCAAGACGCTGCTTGCCAAGGCGGTGGCCGGCGAGGCCGGCGTGGGCTTCCTGTCCATTTCCGGTTCCGACTTTGTGGAACTGTATGTGGGCGTAGGCGCCAGCCGTGTCCGGGACCTGTTTGAGCAGGCGAAAAAGCAGTCCCCCGCCATTGTGTTCATTGACGAAATCGACGCCGTGGGCCGTCAGCGCGGCACCGGTCTGGGCGGCGGTCATGACGAACGTGAGCAGACCTTGAACCAGCTTTTGGTAGAGATGGACGGCTTTGCCGCCAACGAGGGCGTGGTGGTCCTGGCCGCCACCAACCGGGCGGACGTGCTGGACCCCGCATTGCTGCGGCCCGGCCGGTTTGACCGTCAGGTGTATGTAGGCCTGCCGGATATCAAGGGCCGGGAGGAGATCCTGAAGGTCCACGCCAAGGGGAAACCCCTTGCGGAGGATGTGAGTCTCCGTAAGCTGGCTCAGGGCACTGCGGGCTTTACCGGCGCGGATCTGGAGAACCTCATCAACGAGGGCGCACTGCTGGCAGCCCGGAAGGATCAGCACTTCATCACCATGCAGGATCTGAAGGATGCGGAGATCAAGGTCATCGCCGGTCCGGAGAAAAAGAGCCGGGTGATCCCCCAGCACGAGCGGGAACTGACAGCCTATCACGAGGCGGGCCATGCGGTGGTCATGCACATGCTGCCGGGACAAGACCCGGTGAGCCAGATCACTATTGTCCCCAGAGGTATGGCCGGCGGTATGACCATTTCCCTGCCGGAGGAGGACCGCTCTTACCTTTCCAAGCACTACATGGAGGATCAGATCGTGGGTCTGCTGGGCGGCCGTGTGGCTGAAAAGCTGTGTCTCAACGATATTTCCACCGGCGCCAGCAACGACATCCAGCGTGCCACCGCCATTGCCCGGAAGATGGTGACGGTATATGGCATGAGCGAGCGGCTGGGAACCGTGTCCTTTGACAGCGGCAATGACGAGGTGTTCATCGGCCGCACCATGGGACACAGCCGGGGCTATTCCGAGGCTGTGGCCGCCCAGATCGATCAGGAGGTCAAGGATCTGGTGGACGGCGCCTACCGCCGCTGTCAGGATATTCTGGAAGCGCAGCGAGATAAGCTGGAGCAGGTGGCCCAGTACCTGCTGGAGCACGAGACCATGGAGCGGGACGCCTTCCTGACGGTGTTCGGGGAGAAAACCCATGAACAGCCGGAGAACGTTCCGGCTGCGGACGCCGAGGATCAAGACTAAAGTACACGCCGGGGGAGCTATGCTCCTCCGGCGTGTGA
>OGIL01001860.1_pt1 | contig 10783 bp, 7 predicted proteins | sample 1571751 | NCBI WGS metagenome assembly OGIL01 (sample SAMEA2581964, study PRJEB24529) | metagenome | biome: Human gut stool | place: China | collected 2011 | reverse complement strand
TAAAATAACAAATAGTTTGTCAATGATATTTTTTATATTTTTAAAATAAAAGCTTCCCTGCTGCCAGAGAAGCTTTTTGGAATATCAGCCTTGTGTAACTACACGAATATTAGTAACGTTGAATGCTTCTGCGATAGCAGGCAGGCATTCGCGTTCGATATTAGTACGGTGCAGCTCATTATCGGCGACCAGCATGATTTTCGGTCCGCTCAAATTGATATTATGCACATTACTGATCAAGCGTTTGAAACTTTCTTCTCCCAAGCTCTCTTTCAATTTGGCAAGGCCTTCCATCAGATACGGCTTTTCTTTAGCCATACGCTGTTCCAGCGGAGTAAACGGCACTGTAACTACACGCGCATCTTTAGCCAGTACAAAATTTTCCTCATGCTCGCCTGGTACTACTAAGTCATCTCTCATGGTTTTCCCTCCTTCACTGCCTAATTGTTACAGAATTATTATAAATTATTGACGCTTTGTAGTCAAGCCGGCAGGATTATTATAACTTAAAGCGAATATATATAAAATATTTTGAATTTATGATGGGAGTTGTTAATATGTCTTTTTTTGAAGAGTTTAAAAAATTTGCTATGCGCGGAAATGTTATCGATCTGGCAGTCGGCGTTGTTATCGGCGGCGCCTTCGGCAAAATAACATCGTCTTTAGTAGATAATATTATTATGCCCCCTTTGAGTCTCTTATTTGGCAAAGTAGATTTTTCCGGACTATTCATCAGCCTGAACGGACAGCATTACGATACTTTAAAGGCTGCTCAGGATGCACATGCCCCTATTTTAGCCTACGGTCTTTTTATAAATACTATCGTTAATTTCCTGATCATTGCTTTTGCTATTTTTGTACTGATCAAACAAATCAACAGGCTTACGCCTCCGCCGGCTCCGGCTCCAGAACCGCGTTTATGCCCCTTCTGCAAAACTGCAATCGCTGACGATGCGACCCGTTGCCCGCACTGTACTTCGCAATTATAAAAACAATTCATTTTTGTGCATCAAAGGCGCTTCTTCCATGAAGCGTCTTTTCTTATTTGCGAAACCAGCCCATTCGTTGTATAATGTTTAGAAGATTTGCTTCTTCACTTTATCATGAGGAAGTTTCCAGTAATATTAGGAGGTTATTTCATGTCCGTTTATGACGTATTAAAGGAACGTGGTTTTTTAAAGCAACTCTCCCACGAAGATGAGATCAAAGAGCTGCTGGAAAAGGAAAAAATCACTTTTTATATTGGTTTCGACCCCACAGCCGACAGCCTGCATGTAGGTCATTTTATTGCTTTGATGGTTATGAGCCATATGCAGCGTGCCGGACATCGTCCAATCTGTCTTTTAGGAGGCGGGACCGGTATGGTTGGCGACCCCAGCGGCAAAGACGATATGCGTAAAATGCTGACTCCTGAATTTATCTCTCATAACATAGCCTGCTTTAAAAAACAGATGGCACGCTTTATCGATTTTTCTGAAGGCCAGGCTATTATGGTCAACAACGCCGACTGGCTGCTTGAACTGAATTATATCGAACTGTTGCGTGATGTCGGTGTACATTTCTCAGTAAACCGTATGCTGACAGCGGAATGCTTTAAAAAACGTTTGGAAAAAGGCCTGTCTTTCTTCGAATTCAACTATATGATCATGCAGTCTTATGACTTCCTGCAGCTGTTTAAAAAACACGGCTGTATCATGCAGCTCGGCGGTGATGACCAATGGTCCAATATGCTGGCCGGCGTTGAACTGATTCGCCGTAAAGAACAGAAACCAGCATACTGCATGACCTGTAAATTACTTACTACCAGCGATGGCCGTAAAATGGGAAAAACAGAAAAAGGAGCCCTGTGGCTCGATCCGGAGAAGACTTCGCCATATGATTTCTACCAATACTGGCGTAATATCGACGACAGCGACGTTGAAAACTGCCTGTCACTACTTACCTTCCTGCCTATGGAAGAAGTACGCCGCTTAAGCTCCCTGCAGGATGCTGAGATCAACGAAGCAAAAAAAGTTCTGGCTTATGAAGTAACAAAGCTGGTACACGGAGAAGCTGAAGCTGAAAAAGCACAACAGGCTGCTGAAGCACTGTTTGGAGGAGGCGGCGCACTTACCGATGTCCCGACTATTGAAATCACTGCTGCTGACGCCGAAGGTAAAATAATTGATGTTTTGGCCGCAGGTAAAATATTCAGCAGTAAACGTGAAGCCCGGCAAATGATCCAGCAAGGCGGACTTTATATTGGCGAAAATACAGTGTCCGATCCTGAGGCAAGCTTTGCGCCTTCAATGTTTGATGCAGAAAAAAGCCTGCTTATCCGTAAGGGTAAAAAGAAGTATTTCCGCCTCATCATCCAGTAATTTAAAGGCTGCCTGAGGGCAGCCTTTACTTAATAGTAGAATTATCAGAATTTTATATCTATTCACGATGGGAGACTTTTTATGAAACAGAACCTGACGTTTTGGGAAATCTTACCAGTAGGGTTGATGCTCTTTTCGTCCTTTTTCGGTGCCGGCAATCTAATCTTTCCACCGGCATTAGGCCAAGCCGCAGGCGACCATTTCTGGTCAGCTGCTATTGGCTTCTGCGTTACCGGCGTAGGTATGCCGCTTTTGGGTATTATTGCTATGGCACTAACTAAAAACGATAACCCCAATGCCCTGGCAGATCCTGTTCATCCGAACTTTGCCAAAATCATAGTTATGCTGGCAGTACTGACGATCGGCCCGTTGTTTGCGATTCCTCGTACAGGTGCGGTGTCTTATGATGTCGGTATCAGACCTTTTGTCCCTGAAGACTACTATACCACAGGTTTGGCGATTTATTCGCTTTTCTTTTTCATCGTAACCTATGTCTTATCTATAAATCCATCTAAACTGGTAGACTGGCTTGGAAAAGTTTTAACGCCAATGCTGCTATTAAGCCTGGCTGTACTTATCATCAACGTTTTGCTTGCTCCAATGGGTCCTATGCAGCCGGCAACAGGCAGTTATATAAACCTTCCTTTTCTAAGCGGCTTTCAGGATGGTTATAACACAATGGATCTTCTGGCGACGCTTCTCTTCGGCGCAACCGTCATCAATGCCATTAAACTCAAGGGTATCACCGATGACCGTCTGCTGACAAAAATCTGTGTCTACTCCGGTTTGATCGCAGCATTTTTCCTAGCTCTTATTTATGTAGCATTGGCTTATACCGGCGCTACCAGCGTCAGCATTCTTGGAATTTCTCCTAACGGCGGTGTAGCTTTAGCTGATATCGCCAACTATTATCTTGGTGCGGCCGGCAATGTTGTTTTATGTCTAATGATCTTTTTTGCCTGTCTGACCACAAGTATTGGCCTGACAGCTTCTGCAGCCTCTTATTTTACCAAAGTAACACACGAACAGGTCCAATACCAGAGGTTTGTAGTGGCGATCTGTGTTTTCAGCTTTGCTGTTTCCAACGTTGGTCTGACTAATATCATCTCTTTTTCGATACCTATTCTCTGCGCCCTTTATCCGATTATTATTGCTTTAGTTCTATTGGGAGTAACCTCTAAGCTTTTCCATGGCGATAAACGAGTTTATCGCTGCTGCCTGTTCTTTACAACTATTTTTGCCTTGCTGGATGGACTAAAGGCAGCAGGTATCAAACTTTCAGCCTTAGAAACCATACTTGGCAACACAATCCCCCTTTATGCCGACGGCTTCGGCTGGATCGTACCTTCAGTCTGTGGCGCTTTATTAGGATTGCTTTGGAAACTTCTGGTTCCAGCACAAACTAAATAATCCATTTTCAAATTTATGCGCAGTTTTTTTAACTGCGCATTTTTATTTCACAAATAAAACAGCATCTATCAAGCAGGAAAAGAGTTATAATAAAGAAAAGGAGTGTGATATTATGACACAGACGAACGGCTTTTTTACTACCTCAGACCAGGCGCATCTTTATTATGAAGTTCATGGTAAAGGTCAGCCACTTTTTCTTGTACATGGCTGGCAGTGTTCTTCCAGATTTTGGCAGCACAATATTCCAGAACTTTCCAAGCACTTTCAGGTAATAGTTATGGATAACCGCGGGCACGGCAAATCCTCCAAAGGTCTGCAGGGCCAAATCGTTGCCCGTTACGCACAGGATATCCGCGAACTTTCTGAATTTCTGGGTCTGAAAAATTTTATCCTCATGGGCTGGTCTTTAGGCGGACCTACAGTGCTTTCCTATTGGCAGCAATATAAAACCGACAGCAATCTGATTGGTCTGGGGCTGATAGATATGACGCCATTCCCTTTCAGTCCTGAAGAATGGAACAGTCAGGGTTTGCGCAACTACAATATGGAAGGGTTCAATGCACAGGTCAACCGATTGGTCAACGAACGGGAAGAATATTTTGAATTTTTTGCAAACGCAATTTTTAAAGACGGCAAACGACCAGCCGGCACAGACTGGGTAATTGAAGAATTCCGCAAGCTGCCGCCCTGGCTCTCAGCAGCCATCTACAGCGACTATATTGCAACAGATTTCACTAACGTTCTGCCAACAATAACTGTTCCCACGCTGGTCGTCAACGCCGACGGACCTGTTTTTGCCTGGGGAATCAAGCAGGGCACTTACCTGACGTCTCTAATCCCCAATGGTAAATTTGTAGCTTTTACAGAAAGCGGTCATATGCTCTTTTATGAAGAAGCAGAAAAATTCAATCAAACAGTCAGTGATTTTATCAAAGACTGTCTGCCCCAGAATGTTTAACTAAAAAAACAAAAGGCTGCCGAAAATTCGGGAGCCTTTAACTTTTTAAAATCGGCGCAAGTGCTTCAGCAATGCTGCGCATCCCGCTTTGATCTCCGCATACGTAATTTCAAAATCACCAGTATACCAGGGATCAGCAATGTCACGCGGCAACTCGGTAAAATCCAGCAGACGATGCACCTTTTCCTGCGGGTCACTGCCTATGATCCGCAGAATATTACTGATATTGGCACGATCCATACCCAAAATAAGATCATATTTTTCATAATTATTGCTTATTCTTTTATTTACATAAGTAGTTGATTGCATTCAGAGTCATTTGCTCTACGTTGTAGTGGTAGTAGTCGACAGAAGTGTCTACGCCTTTACCGTACCAGTCGTAACAACCGGAGCCGATACAGATCGTGCGTCCGCTATTGGCGCGCGGCTCGAATTCGGCTATGATTACTGCACCGTCGTCTCCGCATGCCACATCGATTCCTCCTGTCAAGCTACGCCATGCGTTCAGATCCTCATAACCTCCCCAATCTGTTCCGATATGCCATTGTGCCGTACTATTGGTAGTCGCGTAACCAGCATCAAAGGTATAGACTCTTGTTTTGTCACCATCTTTCCATCTTAAATCCTGAAATAACGGATGCGACTCGTTGCCGATAATTGGAAAGCTCCATGCCCCATCAACGACTTCGGGTGAGTCTTCACTTCTTCCCCAACTGTTGTTGGGTACACGCTCGTCTTTTGCAATGCTAAGGTCCTTAATATAGAAAGTTGCATAGCGGGTCAGCAACAGGTTGCCACCGTTTTGATAGTAGACTTTAAATTTCTCTACGGCAGCTTTCGCATCATCCGGCAAAGGAGGATTATCGCCATTGTCTGCATGGAAATGCCACCAGATTGCAGTATATTTACCCAAATCCACTTTTCCGTCTACTACATCTTTGAATGAGATGTATTCGGACATGGATATATTATCCATCATCCACTGGGCAGCGGCTTTTTCTTCAGGACTTGTCAGTTGGCTCACAGAAGAAGCTGTGCCGATAAAGGCAGTCGGAATTACATTTCCTTGAGTAACTGTTACTACATAAGGAGTCACTGCCGAACGGTAAGTTGCCGTATAAGTGACAGGGTTGGTAAAGTCCTGGATGCTGCCGGATGCCGGAGTCACAGTGACTCCATCCGATCCAGTGAATGTACCTTTCAACTGGGTGATATCCACTGTCAGTGGAACAACTACAGAGATTGTTTTTGATAGCTGGTCTACTTTTCCGACATAAGTATCATTCAACTTAAAGGTCAGTATCTTTGCTTCGTCTCTCTTCACGGTAATCGTATAGTTCATCTGTACGTCGCCATTCTTCACGGTCAAAGATACGGGAAGAGAAAAGTCGATTGTTTCACCGACAGCGATGCTCGCCGTAGCACCTTCGGAAAGATTGATTTCACTGACGGCCATCCGGGTAACGTCATAGTCGTAAGGTACTCCCACTACGATTGTCTTATTCTGATAATCGATCGTCCCTGCGTATTCATCCAGTTTGATAGAGTTCACCCATACATCTCCGTCCAGACGAAGATTGGATTTGAAGTCATCGCTACATCCCGCAACTGTCAGGCATGCTACAGTCACCAACAGGATGGTATAGAGTTGTTTTATGATTGATTTCATTTTATTCTTTGTTTTAAGATTGATGATTACCAACCGAAATTCTGTGTATAATTTCCGTTACTGGCACTGATCTGTTCGAATGGGATTGGAAGGTATTCGTTCTTATTTTCCGTGAAACCTGCATTCTTGTAAATAGAACAACGGGCTGCTTCGGTCACATAATAAGCATTGATAACGTCTTTGGCTTCTCCCCATCTTACGAGGTCAAAGAAACGTGAGCTTTCCATACCGAACTCTATACGGCGTTCCCATTTCAGCATTTTCATGGCTTCGTCCTGTGTATATGCTTTCAGTTCATAAGGAGTTACTTTGAAGTTTACTCCGTACTCTTCTTTGTAATTGAAGATCAGCATTGTACTTCCGGCTGCACGGCTGCGTACATCATTGATGAGTGAAATGGCGTCGGCAATACGTCCGTCGTTCAACTGTATCAGGGCCTCGGCACGCATCAGCAATACGTCTGCATAACGAATAACGATATGATTCAGGGAACTTGCCCAATAAGAACCTTTCTTCAGGCAGTCACAGTCCGGGTCTACATTCTCTTTGAGCGAAACATAATATCCGTAAAGTCCCTTACTACGGCTCCAGTCATCATTCTTCTGAATCAGGTAGCCTTCGTTGTATTTATAAGGGAAGCCCGGCATACCTACCGTGTGGAATAAACGGGGGTCTACATTGTCCGTCGTAACCTCGTAGTTCTCATTATCGTAGGTATTGAACAACGGTTTTCCCTGCGAGTCGGTTTTGAAAGCGTTCACCAGATTTTGGCTCGGTTTGTGGAAGTCACAGCAGCCTAGTATCTGCGGAGTTGTCAGTCCCATTCCCCAGTTCAGGTTACCGTTGTATGTTCCGTCGTTGATAGAATATTGAATCGCCCATACAGACTCCGCGCCATTTTCATATTGAGGCAGGAAGTTCATGCTATAATCATTTTCCAATCCGTAACCGGCTTTGGCCATGATGAGAGGATCGGTATATTTCACTACCTGCTTCAGGTCCTCTTCGTCGATACCGGTAAGGTTGTTGTTCACTCCATCCTGACGGTAAGCCTTATACAAGTAAGTCTTTGCCAGGTAAGCGGCAGCGGCAGCTTGTGTGGGACGTCCTTTTTCTATCTGCACTTCCGGCAGATTGTCGTAGGCAAACTGGAAGTCGTCTGCTATCTTTTGCCATTGTTCGTTATTGGTATAGGTAGTATTCGAAAGCTCGTTGTAAGCATCCGGGTCCATGTTTTCATCGTCTACTATGACGATCTTCTTAAACAGTTCCTTCAACATGAAGTGGGCGTGTCCGCGCAGGAATCTCATTTCAGCAATGCGCTGGTCCTTCAGCGGATAAGTCTTTTCATCCATCAGGTCGAGTGACTGCAAGGCTGTGTTGGCACGGGTGATGCATTGATACAGTCTTTTCCATATATCGTTGATGTTCCAGTCGGTGGTGTTGATACCTTTAGAAATTTCCAGTGCGTTGAACACACCGCCGTCTTCCGTACCGGAACCGCCTTTATAACAATCGTCGGAACGCACGTCATAATTCCAAAGCGAGAAGGAAGAGTTGATGTCGTCACCTGTTGCCCAAATGGCGTAGGCTGAAATCACGAGGTTGTCCACATATTCGGGAGAAGCGATCTGATCGCCGGTCACAATACCCTGCGGAACCTGACGATCCAGAAAATCGTTGCAACTGCTTGTCAGCAAGGTAAATCCGATGGTTGCTATGTATAGTATCTTTTTCATGATAGTTCGTTTTATAAATGAAGTGAATTAAAATCCGATGTTAAGTCCGAAGGTGATATTCACAGGGATCGGATAAGAGAAGTTCGGGTTTTCGGGGTCTTCTCCCGTAAAGTCTTTACTCTTGATCGTCAGCAGATTTTGTGCGCTGCAATAGAAACGTAAACGTTCCATTCTCAACTTCTTGGAGATTACTGCCGGAACTGTATAGCCCAATTGGATATTACGCAGTTTCAGAAAAGAACCGTTTTCAACAAAGTAAGTGGAGACACGCTGTTCATTGTTTGTATCGCTGCGGGTCAATGCCGGAATAGTAGAGTTCGGATTAGTAGGCGACCAGGCATTGAGCAGGCGGGTTCCTTTGTTCAGGAAGCCGACGTTGGATGCACTCCAGAAGTCACTTTTCTTCTTCACGTCACTGATGATATCTACTCCCTGAACGCCTTGCCAGAACATAGTCAGGTCGAAGTTCTTATATTCCAGGTAGATATTCAATCCGTAGCTGAAAGCAGGAGTCGGATCGTAAATCCATTCCTGGTCTTTTTCATCAATCACACCGTTATGGTCGATGTCGCGGTAACGGATACGGCCTACGGCTGCACCTTCCTGCGTAGCGTGATTGTCCACTTCTTCTTGTGATTTGAAGATACCGTCGGCAATGTAGCCCACTTGTGAGTTGTATGTATGACCGACTACACTTTTTACTCCATTACCACCAAACTTTCCATTGGCAGCCACTGTCTCCGGCAGTTCAAGAATTTCATTCCGGTAAGTGGAGATGTTTCCGTTCAGGTCGTAAGTCAGTCCGAAGGCAGTCTTATTGCGGTAGCCCAAGTTGAATTCAAAACCCTGGTTTTTCATTGCACCCGAATTAATCCAACGATTGCCACCTTCTCCCAATACTCCCACTCCTGCCATTTCAGTCAGGATATCGGTTGTTTTCTTGTAATAGTATTCCAATGAACCATACAGGGATTGTTTGAATAGGCTGAAGTCGATGCCGACGTTCGTCTGTGTGGTTGTCTCCCACTTGATATTGTCATTACCAATCTGGTTACGTTTGAATCCGGAAGGCAGAGTACCGCCTCCGTTAGAACCTGTAATTTCGTATGCCGTACCGTAGCTTTGACCGCCAAATGAATCTGTTGTTCCATAATTAGGAGCGTAGATAGTGTAACGGGCAAGGTTGGAGATTTCCTGATTACCGGTCTGTCCCCATGAAGCACGCAGTTTCAGATCGTCCAACCAAGTCAGTTCCTTCATAAAGCTCTCCTGTGTGATGCGCCATCCCAAAGAAACGGAAGGGAAAGTGGCATAACGATGGTTTTTACCGAAGCGGGAAGAACCGTCACGACGGAGAGTCAATGAGTGTAGATATTTGTCTGCATAAGAATAGTTCATTTTGCCGAAGAAAGAGACAAGCGAGTAACCTTCGCCGGCACCGTAAGCCTGTGCTGTGCCGCTACCTGCATCGGGCCACATATAGTCGGGAGTAAGGATAGAGAAATCTTCTTTGTAGCCGGAGAAATGGCTGTCGTCTTCCCGGTTCAGCTCCATACCTGCCATAACGTCTCCACGATGCTTGCCTATTTCCAACTGGTAAGTGGCAATGGCATTCCACATCCATTTGGTCCAGTGTTCTTGTTTGGCTTCCACTGCACTCTTGCCGTTATTGGTCTGTGTTCCTTCCTGATAAGGATAGGTGAAGTAACGGGCTTGCTTGTTTGCGTAGTCCAGACCAAAAGTAGAACGAACATTGAATCCTTTGAAGAGGCTTAGATTCACATAAGCATCACCGAACATACGCCAGTAAGTGTATCGGTTGTCTTTATTGTATTCAAGTACGGCACGAGGGTTACGACGGTCGGGCCATCCGCCTACCGGTCCGCCCCATGAACCATCCGAAGCATAAACGGGGATAGCGGAAGGAATGTCCAAAGCAGTTTCAATAATTCCGCCGGGAGCTTGTACTTCCGAAGTACGGTTTAAGGTGAAATGCTGGCCGATAGTCAAGATATCATCTATTAATTTATAATCGCTGTTCATACGGGCGGAGAAACGGTCGAAGTCCGTATCTTTAATTACACCCAGGTTTTTGTAATATCCCAGAGAGAAGAAGGAAGAACCTTTCTCCGAACCGTTGCTGACAGAAAGATTGTATTGCTGGATGACACCTGTACGGGTAATTTCATCAAACCAGTCGGTATCTGCCACAGGCATTGTATTCTTTGAGTCCAGGTATTTGGAAAGACTCATACCGTATAGTACCGGATTTCCGTTGGCATCGTAACCCCAATTGTAGTTATATCCCAAAGCATTGCCGTTCGGGTTCTCACCATCGTTTACATAGGCTTGCCACATGGCACGTCCGTACTGTTCCGTATTCAACACATCCATCTTACTTTGATACATGGAAGCTGAAACCGAAGCATCAAAATTGATTTTAATCTGGCCTTTCTTTCCTTGTTTGGTAGTAATGATGATCACGCCGTTCGCTGCACGCGAACCGTAGATAGAAGCGGATGCGGCATCTTTCAAAACCTGAATGGATTCAATATCATTACCATTCAGTTCGTGCATACCGGCTTTGGTAGGAACACCGTCGATTATATAAAGCGGGTCGTTATTGTTCAGCGTACCGATACCGCGG
>OGIL01001859.1_pt1 | contig 10790 bp, 10 predicted proteins | sample 1571751 | NCBI WGS metagenome assembly OGIL01 (sample SAMEA2581964, study PRJEB24529) | metagenome | biome: Human gut stool | place: China | collected 2011 | reverse complement strand
GATGCCAACGTGCTTATCTTCGAGCGTACCAAAGAGGAACTCAAGAACGGCAAGAAACTCCGTCAGGCCATCTCCGAGGGTTACAGCAACGCCTTCTCGGCGATCTTCGACTCTAACCTTACTTCGGTCATCACCGGTGTGATTCTTCTTATCTTCGGTTCAGGTCCGATCAAGGGCTTTGCCACGACACTTATCATCGGTATCGTCTGCTCGTTCTTCACCGCAGTTTTCCTGACCCGCATCGCGTTCGACCTCATCACGAAGAACGGCCGCAACGCAGGCATGACATTCACTACCGGCGTCAGCCGCAACTTCCTCACCAACCCGAAAGTCAACTTCCTCGGCCAGTGGAAGACCGCTTCCGTGGTATGGATCGCCCTTATCGTGATCGGTATCGCTTCGCTCGCCATCCGCGGCATGAACCAGGGCATCGACTTCTCGGGTGGCCGCAACTATGTGGTGCAGTTCGAAAAGGATGTTGACCGCGAGGCTGTTCAGCAGAATCTTACCAAACTCCTCCAGGAGAAAGCCAATGACCCGACCGTTTCCGTTCAGGTCATCACCATCGACAACCCCTCGAAGCTCCGTATCTCCACCAGCTATAAAATCAACGAGGAGACCGAAGGCATCGAGAACGAGATCACTGATCTTCTCTATCAGGGCCTTCAGAGCGAGCTGACCACCAACGGCAAGGTGATGGACAAGAATGCCTTCACCGTAGCTGACGAAAGCCGTGGTATCCTTTCGATCCAGAAGGTAGGACCCTCTGTGGCTGACGATATGAAGCGTGACGCATACTGGGCTGTGGGCATAGCGCTTGTCTGCATGTTCCTCTACATTCTGCTCCGTTTCCGCAACGTGGCGTTCTCTGTGGGCGCTCTCGCCGCTGTGGCTCTTACCGCGTTCCTGATTGTAGGTTTCTACTCGGTATGCTGGGGCTTCCTGCCTTTCTCCATGGAGATCGACCAGTCGTTTATCGCTGCGGTGCTGACCATCATCGGTTATCAGATCAACGATACCGTGGTTGTGTTCGACCGTGTGCGCGAGATGATGAAAGACTTCCCGAAAGAGGATCGTTTCCTGACCTTCAACAAGTCGCTCAACACCACACTGAGCCGTACGGTCATGACTTCGTTCTCGACCCTGCTCGTGCTGCTCTGCATCTTCTTCCTCGGCGGTGACACGATCCGTTCGTTCACATTCGCCATGATCTTCGGTGTGGTCGTCGGAACATTCTGCTCGCTCTACTGTGCGGCTCCGATCGCCTACAACATCATCAAGCGCGGTGCGAAGAAAAACGTTGCCACCACCGATGGCAAGCCCGTCCTTGAAGGCAACCGTCGCTTCAAATAATCGAATAATATAATCCCGAATATACCGGGGGATGTCCGCACGGACATCCCCCGGTTGTTTTATATCTTCTCTCACAGCATCTCCTTCTTCCGACTGGGGCTCCGGCCGGGGTTGCCTCGGGAGAGGGTGGTACGTGGGTGAGACGAGGGGTAATGCCGGAAATTGGTTTATACGCGGGAATGTATTATCTTTGTAGATGAATATGTCTCGCTTAATGATGAGAACAGGGAATTATCCATATACGCTGATGCTACTGCTCGTCGTCTGCATGATGACGGGATGCAATAACCGTGCCCGCGAAACCAGTTTCGACGATATAGAGAGCCGTATCAGTACCGATCCTAAAGCGGCAGTGCTGTTTGTCGACAGTCTTGCCGCAGACAGCACGTGGAGCGCAGGAATGTCAAAGGCCGAACGTGCCCGCTTCGACCTGCTGCGCGTCAAGTCGGCCGACAAGGCATACGTGCGCCACACCTCCGACTCGCTGATCAGGTCGGTATTGGGATACTATGAAAAGCATACACGCTCGGAACAATATCCGGAGGCCCTCTACTACGGAGGCCGCGTCTACTCCGACCTCGGCGACTCGCCTACAGCCCTCCGCTACTTCCAGCACGCACTCGACGCATTATCAGGGGAAACGAATCTGCGTTTGAGAGCAACCGTATTGAGCCAGACCGCACGTCTGATGAACAGGATGCGTATGTATGATCAGGCCCAGACATACCTAAAAGAGGTGATTGCCATAAACAAACAGTCAAGGGATACCGCCAGTCTTGCCTATAATTATGAATTGTCAGGAGCGATATATATGCACACCGACAGTCTTGATCAGGCGCGTATTCTGTTCGACAAAGCCCTCGCGCTTTCAGAACCCGGTTCAGGCATGGAAGCCAGACAATACACGTATCTCGCCGCAATCCAATATGAAAGGGGAAATTTCAAGGACGCGGCCAGACTGATCTCGGGAATGCCCGGGAGAATATCAGGCACCTACCGGACAACATCCATGAGCTATGCCGCACAGATATATCTCGAGATCGGCCAATATGATTCAGCGATCTACTATGCGGATAAGATTCTCAATGAGAAGGATACCCGTAATCACAGGATAGCCTACGGCGTCCTTCTCTCTCCCCGACTCAGAAGACTTCTGCCCCCTGATTCCATCGCGAACTATTATCTGAGATATGGCGAAGAGATCGCGGAATTCGCCGACAACAACAACCGGGAGGCCTGTGCCATTGGCAATGCGGTCTATAACTACAGTATACATGAACGTGAAAGACAGAGGGAAGAGGTTAAGAAAAACAGATATGCCATAGCAGGGCTAATCCTGCTGACAGCTGTACTTGCATTATGTCTGACAATAGTATACATAAGACACAAGAACCGGCGCAACCGGCTTGATCTGTACGAGGCGCTTGAAAACATAAGGATATTGAGGGATTTATTAAAATCCGCCAATGCAAGGACCATCGGTACGGTAAAAGATGTGGCGACAGCGGAAAACGGGAACATATCTGCAGAACACTCCGGGAAGTTTGCCGGGATATTGCCGGCAATAAAAGAAGAGGAAAGACTGCGTCGGAAACTTAGGGCGGAGTTGCAGGAACTGATATCAGTCTCTTCCGGACACTCCCGTCCTTCGAGAACATGCATCCTTCCGAAAGAAATAACCGAATCGGAGACATACGTAAAACTACACGGATATCTGAACCGCGGAGAGGAATTGCCGTCCGGCGCTTCTTTATGGGAGGAGTTGACAGAACTGACAAATGAGATCTGGCCAGACTTCCATGACAAACTGAGTCTTCTCATCGGATCAAAAATAAATGAAAACGATTATCATCTCTGCCTGTTGATAAGACTCGGGTTCTCTCCTACGGAAATTGCACTGCTTCTCCGAAGGGCCAAAGGCACGATCTCCTCGCGACGGGCAAGACTTTGTAAAGAAATATTGGGAGAAAACGCGGGAGCGAACCTGTTCGATATCATAGTTCTTTCATTGTAAAAGGACATTTATTCTGTTTTTGTGCGATTTTTGTGCGATTTTTTTGTCTCTCGCACAAAAATCGCACAATATTTTTTTTGTAGCGGCCTGAAGGAGAGGTAAATTTGCAGCGTTAACAAAATTTAAATACTATGGCAGATTTAAAAGCTTTAGGATGTCTGGCACTTGCAGGCATATCATTCGGGTGTATGGCTCTGACTCCGGGAACAACTCAGACCGTTTATATGGTCAAGACAAATCTGAGTGCACATCCCGAAGAGGGGGACGAGGGACGCAGGATTCCCGGACATCATATCGCCTGTAGTCTGGATAGGGAAAATGGTGTACGATTCTTCGGACAGGAGACTCCCGACTTCATTTTGTATGAGATCTACGACAATAATAACATATGCGTGGGCGCATACGGAGACGAGCCGGAGTTTATCGACTCTCTTTTCTCACTGACCGGTGAATACCGCATAAGCCTCAGCACCGCGGAAGTATCGTATATAGGATATGTAATACTATAATCTATTACGACATCATTGTTTATATCTATTATTAATCTTCAAAAACATTACACCATGAAGAGATTCTTTCTACAGTAAATTTAAATTTGTCAAGGAATTCTGCAGTTGCTATCGATATAATAGATCTTGATGGGAATACGTTAGAAAGAATAATTGATAGTCAGGATTTAGAGAGAGGCTGTTATGATTATTTCGTATATGCTCCCATGAATGGTGTATATCTTGTTCGATGCAACATAAACGGACACATAGATGTGAAAAAAATATATGTTAAATAAATTATGTTAATTAAAGTATTATGAGAAAGTTTATACTATCTGCAATCAGCATTTCCTGTATTTCATTATACAGTTTAGACTGTGCCGCCCAGACAGCAACACCGATTGAATACAAGGATGCAGTGCTTGGCACAGATTGTGTTTGGATGGCAACAGGACATGGGCTTGTGCGGTATGACAAACAGACAGGAACATCCGAGACATTCAGTTCGGATAAATACTCGGACATTATGGCCTTGGCCCTTTCTTCCGACGGCTCACTGTCTGTAGGATGTGGCAAAGGAGAGGGTGTGGCATCTTTCGCTGACGGCGAGTTTTCGCAGATCGCACAACCGGAAGAACCTCTTCAGAATGTATCCGCAATGCTATACAGCAACGGTCTATGGGTTGGTTCATCACAATATCTCAACCTGCATGACGGGAATAACTGGGAATCCTGGCAATGCCCGTATCCAATGTCATCATATTGTCAGTTTGACGCCCTTGCATACGATGACAGTTCGGCAACGCTATGGTTCGGTATTGACGGCAACACACCTGACAAGAAATTAGGATCTGTAACATCCGAGGGAGAGATAAGTTATATCGACAAGGTCACATATGACATTTATGACATATGTGTGCCCGAGCCGGGTAAACTGCTTCTTGCCACAGAAGACGGCATGTACCAGTATATGGACGGTGAGCTTTCCATGCTGGAACATCCTATAAGTTCCATACCTAAGAAATGCAATGTCGTAACGTCTCAAGAAGATGTAATATGGTTCGCGGCTGGCAATACACTTGTGAGAGGAACAGGTTATTCCTACCGTTCCTTTGAATGCAAGACAGACAATGATGCGGATTATATAACTTCCATCTTGCCTGACGGCGATGTCGTATGGGTGACGCTCGCCTATGGAGGTCTTTACAGATTCACCGGCGACTCTTTTGAACAGGCTTCGGGAGTGGACGCCGTAATCCCTGAAACAGAGTTGAACGAAAGAGATGTGTATTTTCTGGACGGCACTGTGAACCGTACACCCAGAAAAGGGGAAGTATATGTAAAAAATGGCAAAAAAGTGATAGCTTAACTTAAGTCACTAAGGATCATTGAAGCCCGGCTACAGTCATCGAGACAGTAGACGGGCTTTATTGTCTCAGGTCATCAATTTGTAATCTTACCGGTTGTCCGTCAGGTTGTGTAAAAGAGAAATAATTGCTAATTTTGCGGTATGAATCAATCGTATAATTCTGTTTTACTGGACACGGCAGTCGCGGAATTGTCAAAATTGCCGGGGATCGGCCACAAGACCGCTCTCCGGCTCGCACTGCATCTTCTGCGTAAAGAACCTGAAACTTCATATGCATTGGGCAATGCAATCATCGAGATGCGCAAGGGAATAGCTTACTGCCCCGTATGTCATAATATAAGCGAGGGAGGCATATGTCAGATATGCAGCAATCCGCGGCGTGACCGGCAGACCATCTGCGTAGTCGAAAATGTCAAAGATGTGATTACCATAGAACGCACACACGAACATACGGGACTTTATCACGTGCTCGGAGGGCTTATCTCACCTCTTGACGGCATCTCGCCGGCAGATCTTGAGATCGACAGCCTCGTCAGACGTGCGGAAACAGAAAATGTAAAAGAAGTGATTCTCGCACTCAGTCCGACGATGGAAGGTGACACGACCAATTTCTACATCTACCGCAAACTTGCGGACCTTCCCGTCAAAGTCACTATGCTTGCGAGGGGACTGAGCATAGGCAATGAGCTTGAGTATACCGATGAACTGACCTTGGGGCGTTCGATACTCAACCGTACATTATTTTCCACAAACAGCGACGACTGATGACATTTCTCGAGGATGACATACTTCGGTTGCGTGCTGTCGAACCGGAAGACGCGGATATGATGTGGGAGGTGGAATCCGATTCAGGCCAGTGGCTCGAAAACGGAATGTCAGCGCCATATTCGAGAAAAAATCTCAGAGATTATGCGGAGACATATGACCCCGATCCGATACGAGCGGGCCAGTTGCGTCTCGTGATCGAAAGGAAAGAGAACGGAAGAAACGAGACAATAGGACTGATAGATCTTTATGACATATCCGGCCTATGGAGAACAGCCTATGTCGGCATATATATCCTGGAGAAAAACAGGAGAAAAGGCTATGGACGCCGTGCCCTCCGCATAATCGGGAAATACGCACGGACACTTCTCAACCTGAGAATACTCACGGCAAAAGTGGCGGAGTCCAACAGCGGGAGCCGGACAATGTTTGAAGACGCCGGCTACAGCCTATCGGGCGAATTAAAAGACTGGATACTCTCAGGAGAAACGACACTCAATCTTCTAATATACACAAAAAGACTTTCAGATTCAGTTGAGTGACGGATGAGCCGGTATATTAAGCCATGACCTGTAATCGGAACCTATACGGCCTACCTCCCTGCGCCAGAACTCTTCACCGCTTCCACGCAGGAGATCAGCGGCATCGGGATTGACATTGACGGCCCATGAATTTTCCAACAGTTCTTTTGTAAGCTGTGCTGTCACCCATCCGCTATAACCGATGAAGAAACGAATCATCCCATAGGTCTCCGCACCCGAAGCGATATAATCACGGATCTGGTCGGCATTGCCGCCCGTATATATTCCAGGCAGGATCTCGATGCTGTCATCCACAATCCGCCCGAGACGGTGCAATAAAAAGAGCCGGTCGATCTCGACGGGACCACCATTGAAAAGAGGCATGTTCTCCGTGCCGGGCCAATCAGCGATAATGGCGTCGACAGTCGCAGGCAATTCCCGGTTAAGGATGAGACCGAGATGACTGCCGTCATCCTCTCTGTCCAAAACAAGAATGGCCGATCTGTAAAAATTCGGATCAAGCATCATTGGCTCGGCCAGCAGTAGATGTCCGGGGTTGGGATCGACATCAGCCGGAGTCTTGTGTAGAAAATTATCGATATCCATATCTGTCCGGATTAAGAGAGTGATTCTTGTCTTATAACGTAAAATTATAACGTAAGCATATATTAAAAACGAGGTGAAATTACCGTTCACGAGCCATTTCGTGGTCCAGGCAATTCCACCCCGTCAATCTTCGGCCGGAACCGGTCAGTCATCTTTCTTGCCAAAACCGACGATCCCTTTTCCGCCGGTTTTGTCCTCTACGAAATCTTCAAGTTTGTCCTTGACATTGTCTACGACTTCCTTGCCTTTTTCGACATATTCCTTGCCTTCCCCATTCTGGAGCCAGTCCTTGCCTTTCTCAATCACATCCTTGCCCTTATCCACAACATCCTGCACTTTGGGATTATTAAGAAAATCCTGCGCCTTTTCCTGTAGATTCTGTGCCGTGTTTTTCAAATCATTTGTGTCCATAATATAAAAATTTTCATATGAGAAAGCGACAGAAATGCCATTTTCATAAAAGTGGGGGCACTGTCTTATGACTATGACCACCGTCCGGAGTTCAACGTCTTATGCTATGTTTCAACGTCTCGGAGAGACGCTGCTCCGATGTGGGAGACGCCTCTCCGAGGCGGTGATAAAGCTCACAGCAAGTCTATGCCGCATTCTCGCATTAAACTTAATGTGTGAGTCGAAAGCCGATTCACACTCTTTATAATATAACATCCCGACATGGTTTTCAAGCTTAAAATAGTGTTAATTTTTAACATATTGTGTTAAGCCGTGTAATATGCGGAGCGGTTTTTGCATTTATGTTTGTGAAACAAATTTTCAAAAACTGACAATACCATATTGCCGATTATAGAAAACACCAAATATATGCACATGAAGAAAACAAGCATCACTCTCGCGCTTCTGTTTGCCCTCGCAGGCAGCAGCTGGGCAAACGCCGCCGCTCCGGAATTTATCCGCACGGCGTCAACCCCTGCATTCGAGACAGACTTCACGGAAGCTGCCGAAAAAACCGTGAATGCGGTTGTCTGCATAAAAAGCTTTGCATCACGCCAACAGAACCCTTATGGCAATCAAGGCGGATATGATCCTTTCGGAATGTTCGATTTCTTTTTCGGCAATCCCGGAGGAGGCCAGCGCCAGCAACCACGCCAGCAGCAGAAACAGAAAAAATCGGAGCCTGTACAGACAGGTCTCGGCTCCGGTGTTATAATTTCCGAGGACGGCTACATCGTGACCAACAATCACGTGATCGACAACGCCGACAAACTGGAAGTGCTACTCAACGACAACTCTACATACGAAGCGCGCATCGTGGGTACGGATGAGGCCTCGGACCTCGCTCTCATAAAAATTGACGCCAAAGGACTCTCCCCTATCACCTTCGGGGATTCCGACGCAGTGAAGATCGGCGAGTGGGTACTTGCCGTCGGCAATCCTTTCGGATTCAACTCCACTGTGACCGCAGGAATCGTAAGCGCCAAGGCCCGCAGTCTGGGCACCAACAACAAAGGCGGCAACATGTCGATCGAGTCATTCATACAGACCGACGCCGCACTGAATCCCGGCAACTCCGGCGGCGCGCTTGTCAACCTCAACGGAGAACTTATCGGCATCAATTCTGCCATATACAGCAACACGGGCAGTTACTCCGGCTTCTCATTCGCCATTCCGACCACGATCGTCAAGAAAGTCATGGCCGACATCAGGCAGTACGGTACCGTGCAGCGCGCCATGCTCGGCTGCTCTGTAGTGGAGCTTGACGCCAAACTGGCAAAAGAGAAAGGCATCACCGCCGCAAAAGCCGGATGTCTTGTGGCATCGGTCAACGATATGAGTACCGCCAAAGAGCTCGGTCTGCAGGAAGACGACCTCATCACAGCGATCAACGGTGTGGAAGTACACAATTTCGCCCAGCTTGTCGAACAGATAAGCAAGTTCCGTCCGGGTGACAAGATAACCGTCACTTATTACCGCAACAACAAGGTTTACCAGAAAACCGGTGTACTCCGCAACTCCCAGGGCAACACCGCCATAACCAAGAAAGGCGACTTCTCCGAGCTCGGATGCGCATTCATGAAGATAACCGCCGAGACAAAACAGCATCTTGGAATCTCCAACGGCGTGCAGGTACAGGGTCTCAAAGGGGGAGCCTTCAAAGACGCCGGCGTGAAAGACGGATTCATCATCACGGAGATAAACGACACTCCCGTCAATTCGACAGATGATGTGGAATACATCTACAATCAGGTAATGAAGAACGACAACGAGGAGCATGTACTCTTCCTGAAAGGTCTTTACCCCACAGGCAAGAAGTATTATTACGCGGTCAATCTTGAAAACAATGAATAACGGAACCGATACAAAATCGGTCTGATATATCCAAGATAACGGTTGGGGACAGCGAAGCCCGGCAATGGTCATCGTGACCGTGCCGGGCTTTCAGTTTTATTATTATGTCAGTCAATAGTGGCGACGAGCGAACGGAATTCCTCTCTCAATCCGGGGTCAGTCTCGAACAGGCCGTTGTAATCATATGTCACGGTTGCAGAATCCTGCTTTTCGACACCACGCATCTTCATGCAGAGATGTTCGGCGGTGCAGCTGACGATCACCCCCTTGGTAGGCATGGCTTCGGAAAGCAATGCGCAGACCTGCGCGGTCAGACGTTCCTGGACCTGAAGCCGACGGGCGAAATTATCGACGATACGCGCAAGCTTCGAAAGCCCTATCATTTTGCCGTCAGGGATGTATCCGATCGATACTTTTCCGAAGAATGGCAGTATATGATGCTCGCACATGCTGTAGAATTCAATATCCTTGACAATCACCATGCGTGAACCGGCATGCTCGAAAACAGCCTGACGGGCGATAGCCAATGGATCGTTACGATAACCGGACGTGATGTCAAGCAATGCCTTGGCAGCACGGACCGGGGTCTTGACAAGACCCTCACGTGTCGGGTCCTCCCCTACAAGACGCAAAATAGCCTCATAATGCGAGGCGATCTCCCCGACAAGACGGGGATCATGTCTGCTGACTTCTGCCATTCTTTTATTTAATAACGACTATCTGACTTTTTACGACGCGCATCTCTGCCGCAAACTGCGGGAATGCACGTTTGAGTTCCGCAAGCGCGGCCGATGCTTCGGCCGATGTGCGGAAATTGCCGATTCTTGTATACCAGTTAGGCGAACTGGAAAAAGAATAGACCTGACCTCTGTATTTAGGGAATTTTGCGACAATGGCACTCCCGCGGGCCTTGGCACGCGATTCGAGCGAGTGCTGGTTGTGTCCGTCGCTGAAGACCTGAATACGAAAACCTGACAGCCTGTTTATGCCCGGACGAAGGACAGGATTGCTGCTTCTCTGGGTCTGGGGCTCCTCCTTGAGAATACGGTTCAGAATATTTTCGGGGATGTCGATGACGACATTGCCATTGGATTCTTCGACAATGCGTTCAACGGCATTATTCGCGCCGCCTGCCTCGGATTCCTCAGCAGGAGACTGAGCCATAGCCGGAAAAACAAGTCCTCCGGCTATGGTCAATGTCAGTATCAGGTTTCTTAACATTCAGTATCTCGATTAATCAAACGCCTCGATAATGCCCATGAAGTCCTCTGCCTTGAGAGCGGCTCCACCGATCAGACCACCGTCTACATCCGGTTTGGCAAAAATTTCCTTGGCGTTTGAAGGTTTGCAACTGCCGCCATAGAGTA
>OGIL01001856.1_pt1 | contig 10812 bp, 7 predicted proteins | sample 1571751 | NCBI WGS metagenome assembly OGIL01 (sample SAMEA2581964, study PRJEB24529) | metagenome | biome: Human gut stool | place: China | collected 2011 | reverse complement strand
AAATTCCCGTTGGCAGGGTTTAAGGAGAAATATTTGGAGCAATTCGTGTAAGGATCAACATTAAGATTCTTTAAAGTTTTTTAAGTATTTTAAAGAATTTTATTACATTTGTACATGCAAAAATTATATGAGATATGATAGAATCTCCTCCGAAAATACGCAAAGAAGATTTCGATAAAGCGCTCCGTCTGAGTTGTGATCCGAAAATTGCCGATGTGGTCAACGAGATCAATAGGCAGTACCAATATTGGACAGAGATTAAATATAAACATCTTCCAGATAAAGTGCTCGCACAAGATGTATGGGCTTGCGTTAAGTTGTCACGTATGTTTGCCAAAACATTGGAAATAGGCAATTATCGGTTCAAATTATATGTGACAGACCACATGCAGCAGTTGTGCCATGAATTTGACATGAATCTGGGCGGGTATTTGGGGACACAAAGTTTTATCCCCGAAGCAGATAAGAATCGTTATCTGATTAGTTCCAATATGGAGGAAGCAATTGCTTCCAGTCAAATGGAAGGAGCAGCTACGACTCGAAAAATTGCAAAAGATATGTTGCGGAAATCTATTTCTCCACGGACGCGGGGGGAACAGATGATTCATAACAATTATGAAACGATCCGTTTCATTCTTCAGCACAAAGACGAGGAATTTACGAAAGAGACATTATTGCATATTCACCAACTGATGACTTATAGGACATTGGATGATAGCAATGATGAAGGTCGATTCCGTACAGACAATAATGTGGTCGTTGAAGACGGGATTACTCACGAAACAATTCACACTCCGCCCGATTGCTGCGAGATTGAGGGACTGATTGACAGCATATGTAGACTTTTTAATGATGATGATTTTAATGGTGTATTCATTCATCCCATTGTTAAGGGAATCATAATTCATTTTTTAATCGCATTCATTCATCCATTCGTAGATGGAAATGGGCGTACTGCCCGTGCCATATTCTACTGGTATATGCTTCGTAAAGGATATTGGCTGACAGAATATCTCTCTATTTCTCGTATAATCAGTCGAAGTAAACGACAATACGAAAAAGCCTATTTATATACGGAATGCGACGGAAACGATTTAGGTTATTTTGTAGCTTACCATTTACGGGCGGTTAGTTTAGCTTATAATGAACTTCGGCAATATATTCAACGAAAAATAGATGACCAACAACAAACTTCTGATTTTTTGAAATTGGGTAATATAAACGCTCGCCAAGCTCAAATTATCAAATGGTATAACGACTCTCCTAATCTTTCATTCTCTGTTAAGGAAATTCAGACGCGCATGAATGTATCTTATCCGACGGCAAAAGGGGATTTAGAGGGACTGGTAAAACTTGGCTATGTCGACATTATACCTGTGAACAAAGTAAAAAGCATATATGCAAGGAGTATGAAATTTAAAGAGTTGGTAGATTAAACATTAAAATCCTTTAAATTTCTTTGAATTTTTTAAAGAATTTTACAGAAACAAAAGCAAAACAACATTCTTAAAAGGAGGGAACAGGGGAAAGGGTAAGATTTTCCCGCGCGTTTTTCTCGACTGATACGAGGACAGACTTTGCGAAAGGGGTATATTTATAGGCCCCTTTGTAAAGTTTGTCCTCTCTTATTCAAATATAAGATTATCAACTAATTCACTATTGTTTAACCAGCATTGAGTTTATGCAAATGTGTCAACCAATGTGTCAACCGAACGAACAGCCAGCGAAAAAAGATTTCCCAAAATGAAGCGAGGACTTGCAGGAATGATTTATTTATCATACATTTGCACTCGCAATTCAGCAAAAGGGGAGCTTAGCTCAGTTGGTTCAGAGCGTCTGCCTTACAAGCAGAGGGTCGGGGGTTCGAATCCCTCAGCTCCCACGACAGAGACCATCCAAAACAGGATGGTTTTTTATGCCGGGAGCATAGCTCAGTTGGTTTAGAGCGCCTGCTCGACAAGCAGGAGGTCTGCGGTTCAAATCCGCATGTTCCCACCAATGAAAATCAGACAGTTGCAGAAATGCAGCTGTCTTTTTTTATATGCGCTGTTTTCGTGGTTTACCACCGTTTTTAGCTGTTGAGTTAAACCGAGAGTTAAACCACAAACTCGCATGGCAACAGGTGTCAGCATTCTATGCTACAAGTCGAAAACGCTTGCAAACGGAGCGCATCCGTTGATGATTCGTCTCTGTAAAGACGGAAAAAAGAAATACGTCAGTCTTGGCGTAGCGGTTTTACCTCAATTCTGGGATTTCGAGAAGAATAAGCCCAAACGAAACTGTCCCAATAAAATAGTGATTGACAAACTGATTGCTTCGAAAATGGCGGAGTACAACGCATTGGTTGTCGATATGATGGCTGAACGCAAAGAGTATACCCCTCGATCGTTGGCACAGGCTGTTGAACAAAAGACCCAAGGGCGAACTGTTGCGGAAATGTACGGCAGGTTGTTTGCGGAGATGAAGAAGATGGAGAGGCTGGGTAATTTGGCGGTCTATAAATACTCCTTTAATTCGTTGATGAGTTACACGCGTAATAAACTCGATATTCCCTTTCGAGAGATTGATTGTGTGTGGCTGAAAAGATATGAAGAGTGGTTGCACGCCAGAGGATGTAAAGACACCACGATAAGCCAACTGTTTCGAACGCTCCGTAGCGTCTTCAATAAAGCCATAGAGCAGGACGTTATCAAGCAGGACGCATACCCGTTTAATAGATTCAAAATAAACAAGTTTGATATTCATACAGAGAAACGGTCGATTTCCAAGGAGGAGGTGCAAAGAATCCTCGCACTCGAACTTTCCGATTCTGGCTTTTATATGGGACTTGCAAAGGATTTATTTCTGTTCAGCTATTTTGGTGCAGGAATAAATTTCTCGGATATTGCATTGCTCCGCTTCTGCAATTTGAAGGATGGTAGGGTTTGCTATGTAAGGAAAAAGACAGGCAAGTCGATAAGTTTCCCACTGAATGACATTTCAGCTAAAATCGTAGAAAAGTATGCCAGTCCGTTTGGAAATGATCGCGATTATATTTTTCCAATTCTCGATGCTGCCGTACATAGGACTGAACAGCAGAAACGTGACCGTATCCGTAAGTGCCGCCGCGCGGGTCAGGATGATGTTGTTCTGACGGATGATGTAGGTGATGCCGGTTCCGCGCAGGGCTTCGTCGAGCAGCTGGGAAACCGATTTCGTCGATTTGGCGATTTTTACGGGGACGTTGTCCGCCAGGTTGCCCTGGTAGGAGATCCGGTAGGAGGTCTGCGATTCGATCTCCTGAATCAGTCCTTTCAGGCTGGTTACGTTTTCAACGCGGACCGAAGTCTGCTGGGGCGACGGCGCCGCCTGCATTTCCCCCCCCCACGGAATAAGGAGTGTCAGGCATGCTGCCAGTAGATACCAGGCATGCCGCATACGGAGTAACTTTTGTTTCATAGAGGTTTGGTTAAGATTGGATTATTTGTGAATGGTGATTTTTTCGCCGTTGCGGTTGAAACGGGTGTTCGTCGAAAGCGTCAGCACTTCGAGGATATGGTCGATCGGCATGTTGAAGTCGAGCGTTCCGGTAAACTGGATGTTTTTGAGCGCCTCGCTGCGGAAGGCGACGCCGATGCCGTAGAAATCCTCGATCACCCCGGCGATTTGCGCCAGGTCGACGTGGCGGAACGTGCGCAGCCGCGCGGCCAGCTCCGCCTCCACGTTGACCGTTTGCAGCGTCAGGTCGTTGTCCGTGGGGTTGTAGGAGACTTTCTGCCCCGGGTGCAGAGCCATGACGTGGTCCGCGGCGCGGAAATCGACGGCTCCCTCGACCAGTACGGTTTCGACATCGGAGCTGTCGTCGTAGGCTTTCAGGTTGAATTTGGTTCCGCGGACCACGACTTCGGCGTCGTGGACCGTGGTGACGGTGAACGGCGCGCCGTTGCGCTTGCTGACTTCGAAAAAGGCCTCGCCGGTGAGGTGCACCGTGCGGTTCCCGTCGTCGAACGAGGCCGGATAGTTGAGCTGCGAACTGCGGGTGAGCCGGATGACGGAGCCGTCGGGCAGCGTCACCGAGCAGTCGCTGCGCTCGGCGCTGACCGTGCAGATGCGGTCGTCCGGCCGGTTTTGGTAGAGATACATGCCTGCGACGATCACGCCCGCGACGAGGATGGCGGCGTAGCGCGCCGCGATCTGCCGCCATTGGGGCCTTGTTTTCGTGCGGCGCAGTTCGATGCGCCGCTGCAACGATCTGAAGGACTGGTCGGTGTTGACCGACGCGGCGGCACGGAGCCGGTCTCCGGCGAAGAGCACGAAGTAGAGCGCTTCGAGCCGGCGGCGGTTCTCCTCCGAGGTGTCGTACCAGTTTTCGATCTCGCGGTTGGCGGGTTCGTCGAGTTTCCCTTCGAGAAATTCGGTCAGCAGGTTGTCGTCGATCTCTTTCATAAGTTCGGTTTCTAACAGTAATACGATTTTGGGGAAATAGTTACTAAACGAAAACCCGATTTTTTTTCGGGCTTTCGTTTTTATTGCATATGGTCGGTTGCAGGGGGCAGGGGTTTCAGTTGTTCCCGGGCATTTCGAAAAACAGCGCGATCAGCGGCAGGTAGTCCTTCAGCGCGACGCCGAGGACTTTGAGCGCCTGGCCGATATGGTAGTTGACGGTCTGGGGCGACACCTCCATCTCGGCGGCGATCTGCTGGTGGGTCATGCCCTGGAAGCGGCTCATCTCGAAGATGCGCCGGGTCTGCTCGGGGAGTTGGGCGAGCGCCTCGCGGTAGAGCCGTGCGAGTTCCGTGCCGAGGTAGAAGTCCGGGGAGTCGAACTGGTCGGCGAATCTCTTTTCCAACTGCTGGTGGACGCGTGAATGGAAATTATGGCTGGTGATGAGGTCCAGCGACTTGTTGCGGACGATCATAAACAGAAGTCCTTTCAGCGAAAGTTCCTCCATCAGGCGGTCCCGGTTTTCCCAAATGTACAGCATCGTGTCCTGTACGATGTCCTCCGCCACGGGGAGGGATACCCAGCGCGAAGCGAAGCTGCACAATCCCTTGTAATAGAATCGGTAGCACGCTTCGAAACACTGCCGGTCCCCGGCGTTGAGCCGTCGGATGACCAGTCGGTTGTCGAGGATGTCGTATTTGGTGTTCAGGGACATAAACCGTCGTATCTCGCGTAATTGAAAGGTTAAAATTACAATTTTTTCCGGAAAACGGGCCGGATTCCCGAAAAAAGGGCCACCTTTGCAGTAAAATGGAACCGGGCTGCCGGGAAGTCCGCGCCCCGGGATCGTCGTTTTACATCGCTTATGAATACCGTCTGGATCGTACTGCCTGTATTGATCGCGCTGATGTTTCAGCTCGGCATCGAACTCGACCGGCAGGCCTTCGCCGGTGTGGCCCGCCGTCCGGCGGCCGTTGTCGCGGGGCTGCTGGGCCAATTGGCGCTGCTGCCGCTCATCGCCTTCGGCGTGGGGCTGGCCTTCCGCCTGCCGCCCGTCTATTTTCTGGGACTGCTGCTCGTCGCCTGCTGTCCGGGAGGCAGTTCGTCGAACGTCTTTTCGATGCTGGCCAAGGGCGACGTGGCCCTTTCGGTGACGCTGACCGCTTTGAGCAGCCTCATCACGCTCTTCACGATTCCGCTGGTGATGGGTTTCGCCGCGCGTTTCGTCGCGGTGCATGCCGGTGCGGCCATCGAACTTCCGGTCGGGAAACTGCTGGTGCAGAACATCGTCCTGCTGTTCCTGCCGATGATCTGCGGGGCGCTTTTCAGGCATTGGCGGCCCCGGGCGGCACGGCGTGTGCACGAGCTGCTGGGGCGTGTGGCCTTCCCGGCCCTGATGCTACTGGCGGCGGTGTTCTTCGTGCAGTACGCCTCGACGATTCTGGAGAATCTCGGCGTGCTGGGTCTGGCCGCGGGTGCGCTGATCCTGCTGGCGATGGCGGGCGGATCGCTGCTGGCCCGCCTGTTCCGGCTCCGGCGGGCGGTGCGCCGCACGATCGTCATCGAGGTCGGGATGCAGAACGCTGCGCAGGCGATCGCCGTCGCCACCTCGCCGCTGATCTTCGACAGCGGTGAAATGGCCGTCCCGGCCATCGTCTACGCCCTCGTGATGAACGTGGTTCTGCTCTCGTACCTGAAACTGCTGCCGAAATGTACCGATGAAACGGCGTCGGAAGGCGCCTGACCGAGTATTTTTGCCGTATGAAATTCCTGAAAGTCGCTGTTTTGTTTTTCGGCCTGGCCGCGGCGTTTGCCGTGCGGGCGCAGGGCGGGACCTATCCCGTCAGCGGGCGGGTGATCGACCGTTTGAGCCGCCGCCCCGTGGCCTATGCCGCCGTGGTGCTGGCCGGGCAGGAGCAGAAGGGAGCCTCGACCGACTCGCTGGGGAGGTTCCGCATCGAGCGCGTGAAGCCGGGCATCTGGCGGCTGGCGGTCTCGTCGGTGGGCTACAAGAGCCTCACGACGCCCGAATACATGGTCTCGGCCGCCACGCCCTTTATCGAAGTCGAGCTGGAGGAGGATGCCGCGCAGCTGGAGGCCGTGACGGTCCGTCCGTCGCCGTTCCGCGTCACGGCGGAGAGTCCCGTAAGTTTGAAGGTGATCGGCCTGCGGGAGATCGAGAAAAGCCCCGGCTCGAACCGCGACGTGTCGCGCATCGTGCGCTCGTATCCCGGCGTGGCCTTCTCGCCCGTGGGGTATCGCAACGATTTGATCGTGCGCGGCGGCGGGCCTGCGGAGAACAAGTTCTACATGGACGGGATCGAAATCCCGAACATCAACCATTTCGCCACGCAGGGGGCGACGGGCGGTCCGGTGAGCATCGTCAACGCCGACCTCGTGCGCGAAATCAGTTTTTATACGGGCGCTTTTCCCGCCGACCGGGCCGGGGCGTTGAGTTCCGTGCTGGACTTCAGGCTCCGCGACGGCAATGCCGAAAAGCAGACCTTCAAAGCGACGTTGGGCGCCTCGGAAGTGGGGTTGAGCGGCAGCGGGCACATCGGCGGCAAGACGACTTATCTGTTTTCCATCCGCCAGTCCTACCTGCAACTGCTGTTCAAACTGCTGGGGCTGCCCTTCCTGCCCAACTACATCGACGGGCAGGCGAAAGTCAAGACACGCCTTTCGGAGCGCGACGAGCTGACGGTGCTGGCCCTTGCGGGATTCGACAACATGCGTCTCAACGTCGACGAGAAGGGCGAGGACGCCGAATACCTGTTGAGCTACCTGCCCCGCATCCGGCAGGAGACCTTCACGGTGGGGGCTTCGTGGCGTCACTATGCGGGCCGCCACGTGCAGACCGTGACCTTGAGCCACAACTACCTGAACAACCGCAACCTGAAATACCTGCGCAACGATGATTCGTCGGAGGACAACCTGACGCTCCGGCTGCGCTCCGTGGAGCAGAAGACCACGCTCCGGGCCGAGAACCGCACCTATCTGGGCCGCTGGACCGTCCGCGAGGGCGTCGAGGTGAATTATTCCGACTACACGAACCGCACGCTGCAACGGCTCTATACCGACAGGACGCAGCTGTCGGACTACCGGACCCGGCTGGGAATCGTCGGCTGGGGGCTGTTCGCCGGGGCCGAATACGCCTCGGCCGACAAGCGGTTCACCGCCTCGGCGGGCCTGCGCGCCGACGGGTGCGACTACTCGGGACGTATGGCGCGGGTGTGGCGCCAGCTGTCGCCCCGGGCTTCGGTCTCCTATGCGGTAGGTCCCGGCTGGTCGGTGAGCGGCAGCGCGGGGCTTTACTGCCAGCTGCCGCCCTACACGGCGTTGGGATTCAAGGAGGAGGACGCGCTGGTCAACCGATCGCTCGATTACATGCGCGTCGGGGTCTTCAGCGCGGGCGTCGACTGGCGGCTGCGCGACCGGCTGATCGTCTCGGTCGAGGGATTTTACAAACGCTACGGCGATGTGCCGCTGTCGGTGGCGGACGGGATTCCGCTCTCGTGCAAGGGCAACGATTACGGCGTGGTGGGCAACGAGAAGCTGGTCTCCTCGGCGCAGGGGCGCGCCTACGGCGTCGAGGCGATGGCCCGCTGGCAGATTCCGGGGCGAGTGAACGTCGTGGGGTCGGTGACCGTGTTCCGCTCGGAGTACCGCAACGACCGGCAGGCCCCGTGGATCGCCTCGGCGTGGGACAACCGTTTCGTGGTCAACGTCAGCGGAACCTACGACCTGCCGCGCCACTGGAGCTTCGGTGCGAAGCTGAGCGCCGTGGGCGGTGCGCCCTACACGCCCTACGACGTGGAGCGTTCGTCGCTCGTCGAGGCGTGGGATGCGCAGGGACGGCCCTACTACGACTATTCGAAATACAACGCCGGGCGGCTCGACGCCTTCGCCCAGCTGGACGTGCGCGTCGACAAGGTGTTCTACTTCCGCCGCTGCATGCTGGGTCTCTACATCGACCTGCAAAACGTTGCGGGCGGTCGTTTGCGCCAGCCCGACGTGCTGATGTCCACGGGGGAGATCGAGAACCCCTCGGCTCCGGCTTCGGAACGGCGTTACCGCATGAAATACCTCGAACAGGTGAGCGGCACGCTGCTCCCGACGCTGGGCCTGACGGTCGAGTTTTAAGCCTCCGGCGTCCGCCGGGCGTTCCGTTTGTCCATTGAGAAACTGATGATGAAGGGGATCGCGAGGAAGACCGCCGTGCCGGTCACCACCAGCCACGTGTACGTCGCCGGACTGCCCACGGGCAGCTGCGAAGGCGGGAAGAAGGTGACGATGAACGAGAACAGCACGGCGAGGAACCCTACGCCTCCGATCAGCCACATGCCCGTGTTTCCGCCCGGCACGCGGTAGCTGCGGATGAGCTTGGGCTGCGTGTAGCGCAGGCGGATTCCCGCGGCGTACATCATCATGTACATGATCAGATACAGTCCCACGGTCAGGGCGCTCAACAGGAAGAACGCCACGCTGACGTCGTCCATCACGATGTAAAGCGACGAGAGGAGCGTCACGATGCAGCCCTGGATAATCAGTATGTTGAGCTGCACGCCGTTCTTGTTGGTCTTCTGGAGGAAGCAGGGCAGAGCGCCGTCCCTGGCCGTCCACAGCAGGCCGCGGCTGGGGCCCGAAATCCACGACATCACGCCCGCCAGCGCACCGAAGGCCACGAGCAGTCCCATGACGTTCGAGAGCCATCCCACGTGGTAACGTTCGAAAGCGATCTGGAAGGTGGTGAACAGCCCCGACTGGAGGTTGATCTGGTCGTAGGGGGTGATGATGGCCACGGCCAGCGCGCCCAGCGTGAACAGTCCGAACGAGATCAGCGCAGCGAGGAACATCGCCCGCGGGAACTGCGTCTGGGGTTTGGCCAGTTCCGGAGCGTGCACGGCGTGCACCTCCACGCCGGCGAACAGCAGCAGGATGCCCGCCAGGAACGCGATGTCGCTCATGCCCGCGATGTGGGGGAAGAGACGCGGGTGGACGTGCTGCGCGGCGTCGACGCTGACGATCTGCGAGACGCCGGCCGGAATCTCCTTCAGGGCGATTTCGTTGCCGCCGGCCATCCAGATGACCGCCATCACGATCACGACGACGCCCGGGAGCACCGTGCCGATCAGAAATCCCTTCGAGGTGATGCCCGAGATGGCCGACGTGCCGCGCAGGGTCACCAGCGTCGCGCACCAGTACATCGCAATCGAGAACAACCCGACGTACAGCCCGTTCTGCGCCAGAGCCGGAACGCCGATCATGTAGGCGATCGACGCGGCGGCGAATCCCAGTACGGTGGGATACCAGACGACGTTCTGAATCCATTGCACGAAGATCGCCGAGAAACCCAGGTGGCGGTTGAAAGCCTCCTTGACCCAGGTGTAGACGCCGCCGCCGTGGTCGGCGAAGGCGCTGCCCAGTTCGGCGCCCACGAGGGCCGCAGGAATCAGGAAGAGGAACGTCGCGAAGAAAATGTAGAAGAACATCGTCAGTTCCTCCTGGGCCATCATCGGGAGCCCGCGCAGGCTGATGACGGCTGCAGCGGTCATCAGCGCCAGCTGCGTCGTGGTGATATTTTTACGTTTTGCCATGGTGGGTAGGTTGGATTTTGCTGTTTTCCCTCGTCGTCCGCCGCACAGTTTTCGTGCCGGAGCGCATTGCCGCCCCGTGAAATCGGCGGCCGGAGCGTTGCAAAGAACCGATCGGAACACCGGGCGGCTTTTTCGTACCCTGCGCACGCAGAAACGGCGCGCCCGGCATGCGGATGCAAAAACAGCAGGGAATCTCGCGATTGCCTGCTGTCCCCGGAGGTCGCCCTCCTAAAACTACTAACCCAAACTTAAATAAATGAAGAAACCTCACTGCGGTTGCTGTGCCGCAGCTGACCGGAATAAGTACAAAGCGCGTGCCGAACCTGCAATCGCCGTCCGCCGGGGACCGTTTGGCCGATTATCGGGTCTTGTTGTGGAATTTTCACCGGAATAATTTTGGTTTTATTTCTTTTTATTGTTTTATTTGTGGCATATGCCTGATGATAGTGCCTTTAAAGGAAAATTCGCGGTCTTCGCCGTTGCGGGAGCCGATGCTACGCCCCGCGAATGGCTGCACGAAACGGCCGTCGCCTGCCGGGTGATCTACGACTGGCAGCGGGCCGACGGGACCTACGGCAAGCAGTTCGTGACGGACACCTACCTGCTGCCCGAACGCCAGCTGATCCTGGCGTCGTATCGTCTGGCCGCCGTGCTCAACGACCTGTTCGGTTAGTGATGCCCTCCGGGGATAAAAAAACAGCAGGGAATCTCACGATTGCCTGCTGCCCCCAGGAGGTTGCCCTCCTAAAACTACTAACCCAAACTTAAATAAATGAAGAAACCTCACTGCGGT
>OGIL01001852.1_pt1 | contig 10830 bp, 8 predicted proteins | sample 1571751 | NCBI WGS metagenome assembly OGIL01 (sample SAMEA2581964, study PRJEB24529) | metagenome | biome: Human gut stool | place: China | collected 2011 | reverse complement strand
GAGATAATAGTCAAAGTTCTTGTCTGTTTGAGTTTTCGGGTTGAGTCGAGACGGATTGATAACATTAGACAGCCACGGTACGAGATCGCTTGGCAATTGTCCGTTCTGTATTCCGCTAAGATCAGGCAGCCCGTTATCCATAACCCATGAGATAAGGTCGCAATAATCGGCAGTTGTTGCATTGGGAAAGATGTTTCCCAGTGAAGTGAATGCACCGTTCATGGCATCATCCAGATTGCCGTTGATAATTCCCGAACCGATACCGACCAATGCGGGGTATAGTGAGCTGTAATCGCCGTTTACGATATTTTTAATCGTATTCGCATCGGTTCCCATGTTTCCCAGAATATCTGTGGAATGTTGGGGATTTCCTGCTATATTATCGTGGATACATTCTTTATCTCGCAGGCGGCGGGAACGGACGGGATTACCGTATTGAATCTGGTGCTGCCGGTATATAACCTGATTTTTGCCATAGGATCGATGATTGGGGTAGGATCGGCAACCCGGTATACGATATTAAAAGCACAGGAAGATGACAGTGCAAAGAAATATTTTGCAAATGCGATTTTGTGTATCCTCATAATCAGCATTCCATTTGTCCTGTCTGGCATTTTTTCTCCGGATACGGTGATGCATATGATGGGGGCGGATGCCGGGATCACGCAGCTGGGCCGCACATATACGAGGATTTTCTTATTATTTACACCGTTTTTTATGATGAATTATGTGTTTTCTGCGTTTGTCCGCAACGACAATGCTCCGACTCTCGCCATGATTGGAACGATGATGGGAAGTTTTTCCAATGTTGTCCTTGACTATGTGTTTATGTTTCCGATGGGGATGGGACTGGCAGGAGCAGCACTTGCCACAGCAGCCTCTCCGATCGTCAGCATATTAATCTGCAGTATTAATTTTTGTCAGAAGAAAAATACGGTACAGTTTGCAAAGACCAGACCATCGGTACGGATGCTTACAGCATCCTGCCAGCTGGGGGTGCCGGCATTTGTGGGAGAATTTTCTTCCGGAGTGACAACAACGCTTTTTAATTACCTGATTTTAGGGCTTGCCGGAAATGTAGGAGTGGCTGCCTATGGCGTGATTGCCAACTTTGCACTCATATTTACCTGTATTTTTAACGGGATTTCCCAGGGAGCCCAGCCACTGGTCAGCCGTTATTACGGAGAAGGGAATGAACGTGCGGTTAAAAAGATTCTGCATCTGGGACTGGCTACGGGCGTTGTTTTCAGTCTTTTGATTATTTCGCTTGTCTGGGGATTTACAGACCCGATGGTAGCCTTGTTTAACAGTGAACATTCGGTAAAGATGGCGGAATATGCATTTACAGGAATGCGGCTTTATGTGATCGGATTTTTGTTTGCCGGTTTCAATATTATCGGAACCGGGTATCTGAGTGCATCGGAGCATGCAAAAGAGGCATTTACGGCCTCGGTTTGCAGAGGATTTGTAGCTATTGCGGTGTGTTCCGTGATATTGTCACGTATATTTGGAATCCGTGGTGTCTGGCTGTCGTTTATGGCTGCGGAAGCACTGACGGCAGGAATTACGGCATGGGCGCTTCTTAAAGATCGCAAAAAGGAGGCTATGGCATGAAGTATGATAAGAAAGAACCTGAAACGATGGATGCAGATCCGATGCGTCTTTTGGTTTCCGCCATACTGGCATTTACGGTGATGCTTTTTATCAATGGGTTTGTCGGAAGTATGGGTGGATTTCCTGCGTTTGTTGCATTTACGCTGGTATTTTTCCGGATACGAACCCGTGCGGGAATGGAAAACGGAGGGATGCAGCAGGAATTGTCAGATCGTCAGATCACAGGACGGCTGTTGTGGAAATATGCTGCTGGTTATCTGGTTTTATGGGGAATTTTAAGAATTGCGTTTCTGATCTCCCGGGTCACCGGCTGGGGAAATATCAATGGAGCTTCCGCAGTGGAATATGTACGGCAGATGTGGAACACATCGCTTTTGGAAAAATGGGCATATTTTTTTGCGGGGATGATCATGTTTGCGTTTGTGCTTTCACTGTTTCCGCTTGCTGTAATCCGGGAAAAGGTGCGGTGGATTCGCTATGCACTGGTTGATGGTGCGGTGTTTGCGCTGGTATGTCTTGGAATGAACGGCGTCTGTCGTTTGAAATTTGAACAGAAATCATCAGGCAGAGCAACATGTCTGATCGATCATCTGCTGCTTTGCGGCCGGATGCGGACCTGGCAGGAAATCACCTGTCTGTTGGCAATGGTTGTTTTTATTCTTGTCATCGGTGCATTTGTATTTAGCTATGCATCCAGACAGTATGCGGTTAAAAATATAGATGGAATACCGGCATCCGCCGGGGAAGAAGAATCGCGCAGACACCGGATGATCAGAAAGATTGTGACGGTTGGCTGCAGTATTGCGGCTGCTGCAATTGTTGTCGTGATAGTACTTCTGATGCCAAAAGATACCGCAGGGGATTATACGAAGGTTGCGGAATTTCTGACTGAGGATACGCGGATGGGACCGATGGAATATGGAGATGCGGTTTATGTACCGGTAAATGAGGAAGCGGATCTGGAGAAAAACGGAATTGCCCAGGGATATCTGGTAGAGCGTGGAGAGCGCTGCGACAGTCGGTTTTATCAGCTTGCGATTGCAAATCTTTTGTATACCGATCCGACCGGAAAAACAAATCTCGTACAGACAGCCGGAACCGATGGAGGAACATATGCACCGGTGGCATCGGTGGAAACAGATAAGGCATGGGAAACGGATGATGTGTTTCTTCTCTGGGATGAAGACTGGGCTTTGGAATCGGCATATTCGCATGAGCCGACAGGCTATGTGGCATGTCCGGCGGATCTGATACAGGGGCTTAGGATGCAGTTTCCGGATGTGACCTACCGCACAGCGGATTTTTCGGATTATGATGCCTATTTTACACTTCGGGGATATCAGGAGATGGAGCAGGCGCTGGAGGAAGATCCTGTGGATGGAGACTGGGTCGGATGTATTCTGGTGAAAGATAACAAATTTTATTTTGGAAGCTACGAAAATCAGATTACGGGTATCTGTCTGCAACAGCTGCGGAAAGTACTCGGAGGAAATGCAAAATAAAAAAGGAAATCAGGAATTCACGCAGAATATATAATATGTAGAGTTGTTTGAAATATTGTAAGGATTTTGGCGGTTTGTGCCGCAGAAATGAGCAGAATATGACAATTCGGGAAAGAATAGAACAGATAGAAGCAGATACTTTAAGTCCGTACGCCTGTCTGTCCATAAATTCAAAGGGCAGAGACAGGGAGGAACCGCAGTGTGATATTCGTCCGGTCTTTCAGAGGGACCGTGACCGTATCCTGCACAGTAAGTCTTTCCGGAGACTGAAAAGTAAGACGCAGGTTTTTCTCACACCGATGGGAGATCATTACCGGACGCGGCTGACACATACGCTTGAAGTATCGCAGAATGCGAGAACCATTGCGAAGGCGCTCCGGCTGAATGAAGATCTGGTTGAGGCGATAGCACTGGGGCATGATCTGGGGCATACACCGTTTGGACATGCAGGAGAATTTCTGCTGAATCAGGTGTATGAAGGCGGGTTCCGTCACAACGAACAGAGCGTACGTATTGTAGAAAAATTGGAAAAAGACGGAGAAGGACTGAATCTGACCTGGGAGGTCCGGGATGGAATTTTAAACCATCAGACACGGACGATTCCGCACACGCTGGAAGGAAAGATTGTGCGCCTGTCCGATAAGATTGCATATGTCAATTCCGATATTGACGATGCGATCCGTGCAATGATTCTGGATGAGGAAGATATTCCCGTGGAACTGCGTCGTACGCTGGGATTTACCACGAGAGAGCGCCTGGATCACCTGATCCACGATATCATCAGCAACAGTATGGGAAGAGACGATATCATTATGTCGGATGAGACCGCGGAGGCGCTGCGGGATCTGCGCTTGTTCATGTTTGAACATGTATACCGGAATCCGGTCGCAAAAGGCGAGGAAGTAAAAGCTAAGGCCATGCTGGAACAGATGTATTATTTTTATATGGACCATATCGAGCAGCTGCCGGCAAAGTTATTAAAAATGCTGGATGAGGGTGAAGACAAAGGGCGCATCGTCTGTGACTATATTTCTGGTATGACAGATAAGTATGCGATTACCAAATTTAAAGAAAATTTTATGCCGCAGGCATGGAAAGTGGATGGATATTGATGACTAGAGAAAGGAGGGGATTTCCACGCCGTATTTTTCAGATGATCTGATTGAGGAGGTACGTTCCCGCAATGACATTGTGGATGTGATCGGCGGGTATGTGCGTCTGCAGAAAAAAGGAAGTACATATTTTGGGTTATGCCCCTTTCATAATGAGAAGACGGGATCATTTTCCGTTTCTCCAAATAAACAGATGTATTACTGCTTTGGATGTGGAGCGGGAGGCAATGTTTTTACATTTCTGATGCAGTATGAGAATTATACTTTTACCGAAGCGATGCAGGTACTTGCCGATCGTGCGGGAATTGAACTTCCCAAGCAGGAGATGACAGGTGCACAGAAACGTGAGGCGGACAAGCGCACGAAGCTGCTGGAGATTAACAAAGAAGCCGCAAAGTATTTTTATAAACTTCTGCGCAGCCCGAGAGGGGAAAAAGCATATGCGTATTTCCGTAAGCGGGAGCTGTCGGATGAAACGATGCGCAAATTTGGCCTGGGCTATTCGGATCAGTACAGCGATGATCTCTATCGCTATTTAAGACATATGGGATATGACGATGCGCTGCTGAAAGAGTCGGGGCTTGTCTCCATCGATGAGGTGCGCGGAGGCCATGACAAATTCTGGAATCGTGCCATGTTTCCGATCATGGATGTACATAACCGGGTGATCGGATTTGGAGGGCGTGTCATGGGCGAAGGGGAACCGAAGTATCTGAATTCGCCGGAGACGAAGATTTTTGACAAGAGCCGGAATCTGTATGGATTAAATATTGCAAGGACAACCAGAAAACCGCAGCTGCTTTTATGTGAGGGATATATGGATGTCATTGCACTGCACCAGGCAGGCTTTGACAATGCGGTGGCCTCTCTTGGCACATCGCTTACCAGTGGACATGCCAGTCTGCTGAAACGCTACACCAAAGAAGTGTATCTGACATATGACAGTGATGGGGCTGGGGTAAAGGCGGCACTCCGTGCAATTCCGATTTTAAAAGAAGTTGGAATTATCACGAAAGTCATAAACATGCAGCCGTACAAAGATCCGGATGAATTTATCAAAGCACTTGGGGCCGAAGAATATCAGAAGCGGATTGATCAGGCGGAAAACAGTTTTCTGTTTGAAATCCGTATGCTGGAGCAGAATTATGATATGAATGATCCGGAGTCCAAGACGGCATTTTATAATGAGACGGCGCGGCGGCTTTTAGCCTTTCCGGAGGAGCTTGAGCGCAACAATTATATCCAGGCGGTCGCTGATAAGTACAGGATTGGCTTTGAGGATCTGCGGAAGCTTGTGAATAATCTGGCAATGGCAGGGAGCGGGATTAAAAAGGCGGCTCCGTTAAAGAGCGGTATCCATGAAAAAAAGAAAGAAGATGGCATGAAACAGTCACAGAAGCTGCTTCTGACCTGGCTGATCGAGGATACGCGGCTTTTTGACAGCATCAAAGGATGGATCACGGAGGAAGATTTCACGGAACCGCTGTATCGCAAAGCGGCACAGGAGCTGTTCACCCAGTATGGGGAGAGCGGACAGGTGAATCCGGCAAAGATTATCAGCCGGTTTCAGGAGGAGGAAGAACAAAAAGAAATTGCGGGGCTTTTTAATGCAAAAATTCATGAAGTAGAGACAAAACAGGACAAAGAAAAAGCATTAAAGGAAACAATTGAGAGAATCAAGGAAAACAGTATTGATGTTCGAAGCCGGCAGTCAGATCCGAATGATCTGACGGTCGTTATGCAGCTGATCAATGAACAGAAGGAATTGGAGAAGCTGAAGAAAACGCATATTTCTATTGATTAGGGACAAAATAGAAAGTAACCTGAGAGGACGAAACGACATGGCAAAGAAAAAAGAAGAGAATGCAGCAGTGGAAACGGAAGAAACAAAGGCAAAGTTCAGAGAAAAACTGAAAAGTCTGCTGGAACTGGGAAAAAAGAAACGGAACATTCTGGAGTATCAGGAGATCAGCGATTTTTTCAGGGATATGAATCTTGACGAAGAAAAGATGGAGAAGGTTCTGGATTTCCTGGAAGCAAATAAAGTAGATGTCCTCAGGATCAGTGACGGGGATGATGAGGATGATGATATCATTCTGGATGACGAAGACGAGGTAGAAGTAGAAAAGATTGATCTTTCGGTTCCGGAGGGCGTAAGTGTCGAGGATCCGGTACGCATGTACTTAAAGGAAATCGGCAAAGTGCCGCTGCTGTCTGCAGACGAAGAAATTGAGCTGGCACAGAAGATGGAGGCCGGAAGTGTGGCAGTTGAAAAAATTCCACTGCTCAAAGAGCGTCTGGCAGAAACCGGTGATGAACAGGAAAAAGAAGAAATACAAGCGGAGATCAAAGCATTGCAACTGGATGTCGACCGTGGATCAGATGCCAAAAAACGTCTGGCGGAGGCAAATCTTCGTCTGGTAGTCAGCATTGCCAAGCGCTATGTGGGCAGGGGCATGCTGTTTTTAGACCTGATTCAGGAAGGAAATTTGGGACTGATCAAGGCGGTAGAAAAATTTGATTACCGCAAAGGATATAAGTTCTCCACTTATGCAACATGGTGGATCCGGCAGGCAATTACCCGTGCAATTGCGGATCAGGCAAGAACCATCCGTATTCCGGTGCACATGGTGGAAACGATCAACAAGCTCATTCGTGTCAGCAGACAGTTGCTGCAGGAACTCGGGCGGGAACCTACGCCGGAAGAAATCGCGGAAGAGATGAAGATGCCGGTGGAACGTGTGCGGGAAATCTTAAAGATTTCACAGGAACCGGTATCTTTGGAAACACCAATCTGAGAACAGGAAGATTCCCATCTGGGCGATTTTATTAAAGATGATAATGTACCGGTACCGGCAGATGCTGCAGCTTTTACGCTGCTTAAGGAACAGCTGGAAGAGGTACTCGGAACACTGACCGAGCGGGAGCAGAAAGTGCTGACGCTTCGCTTTGGTCTGGAGGATGGAAGGGCGAGAACCCTTGAGGAAGTCGGAAAAGAGTTCAATGTAACCAGAGAACGAATCCGTCAGATTGAGGCAAAAGCGCTCCGTAAGCTTCGCCATCCCAGCAGAAGTCGTAAGTTAAAGGATTATTTAGAGTAACATGATGAAATTATCGAGGAGAATGAAAGCAGTGGCTTCCATGGTTACAACCGGCGGTATCCTTGCGGATATCGGAACAGACCATGCGTATGTGCCGATTGCACTGGTACAGAGGCAGAAAATAAAGGGAGCCATTGCAATGGATATTAATGAGGGACCGCTTGCCCGGGCACAGGAACATATCCGGGCAGCCAGGCTGGAGGAATATATACAGACCAGGCTTTCGGACGGAGCAGAGGCACTGCTTCCAAATGAAGCGGATTCCATTCTGATTGCAGGAATGGGTGGAGAACTGATTCTGCATATTCTGACGGAAGGGGAATCCGTCTGCAGTACAGCGAAAGAACTGATTTTGCAGCCGCAGTCTGAAATACATAAGGTCCGGGAATATCTGCGCCGGCATCAGTATAAGATTGAAGATGAAGATATGGTCTGTGAAGAAGGAAAATATTATCCGATGATGCGTGCCGTAAAAACGGAGCAGGATGAAACGTGGAACCGGTTGAACGATCAGACAATTGCAGTCTGTGATATTTACGGACCGCTTCTTCTGAGAAACGGAAATCCGGTACTGCGCCGGTTTCTGGTGCGTCAGCATGGACAGCTGACACAGATTCTGCAGACGCTTGAAGCACAGAAAGAATCGGAACAGATCATACGACGTATTGCAGAAGTGCAGGAAAAATTACAGCAGAATGAATCTGCGTATACGATTTTGGGGGCGATAAAAAGTGCAGGAATTTGAGATCACATTGGAGACTGCGCCGGAGAAAACCGAACTGGTTCTGATTCAGGAGCAGACAAAACTGGAACAGATTGCAAAACAATATCAGAAAAATTACAGTGACAGGATTGTACTGGCATGTGTAGATGGAAAACTGCGGGAACTTTCAAAAGTGGTGAAGGCACCCGGTAAAATTTCGTTTCTGACGATGACGGACAGGGACGGCAAACGCACCTATCGCAGAAGTATGACGCTTTTATTGCAGAAGGCGGTAGAAAATCTGTGGAAGGATCAGGTAAAAATCAGGGTATATTATTCTCTGGGAGAAAGTTATTACTGTGAACTGCATGGAACTGCAAATGATGCAGCAGCCGTGCAGGCACTGCGCGCAGAGATGCAGCGTCTGGTAGAGGCCGATTTACCGATCAAGAAATGCAGTGTAAAAACAGAAGATGCGGAACAGCTGTTTCATGATAAGGGAATGAAGGACAAAGAGCGGCTTTTACATTATCGCAGAAGTTCGCGTGTCAATATTTATGAGCTGGACGGACATCAGGACTATTATTACGGTTATATGGTTCCATCCACGGGATACCTCGGAGTGTTTGATCTGGAGTTATATGAAGACGGCTTTGTTCTTTTGTTCCCAAATAAAAAGGGAGATGAAGTGGAACCGCTTCATACCTCCAATAAACTGTACCACACATTAAAAGAATCACGCAGCTGGAGCCGTATGCTGGACGTTGGAACGATCGGTGCGCTCAATGATGCAATCGCATCCGGCAGGGGCGAACAGATTATTCTGCTTCAGGAAGCATTGATGGAGGAACGGATCGGTTCCCTGGCAGCACAGATTGCAGCAAAAAAAGGAATTAAATTTGTCATGATTGCAGGTCCGTCTTCTTCCGGAAAGACGACATTTTCCAACCGCCTGTCGATTCAGCTTCTGGCAAAGGGAAGAAAACCGCATCCGATCAGTCTGGATGATTATTATGATGACAGGGAGCGGTGTCCGAGGGATGCAGACGGAAATCTTGATTTTGAATGTCTGGAGGCACTGGATGTCAGACAGTTTAATGAAGATATGACCCGGCTTCTGGCAGGGGAGAAAGTAGATATGCCTTCTTTCAATTTCAAGACGGGAAAGAGGGAATACCGTGGCAGGACCCTGCAGCTTAAAGAAAATGATATTCTTGTCATAGAGGGAATTCATGGTCTGAACGATAAGCTGTCGTATACACTTCCCGCAGAAAGTAAATTTAAGATTTATATTTCTGCGCTGACACAGTTGAATATTGATGAACACAATCCGCTGTCCACGACGGACTGCCGTCTGTTACGCCGGATCGTGAGAGATGCCAGAACCCGTGGAACGACGGCACAGGAGACGATTGCGATGTGGAAATCTGTGCGAAGGGGAGAAGAAAAAAATATTTTCCCGTTTCAGGACAGTGCGGATGTCATGTTTAATTCCGCTTTACTGTATGAGGTTGCGGTGCTTAAAGTATATGCGGAACCGCTTCTGTTTCAGATTCCGCGTGACAGTGCAGAATATCTGGAAGCGAAGCGTCTGCTTAAGTTTTTGGACTATTTTCTGCCGCTTCCGACGGAAGGAATTGCACAGAGTTCTCTGGTGCGGGAATTTGTCGGAGGAAGTTGTTTTAATGTATAAAAACACGGTAAACTTTACGGCTTGAACCTTACTGGAAACTGTGTTATAGTGGAAAAGCATCTTAAGATGGAGGACAGGTGATCGCGGCTGCAGGTGTCGAAAGACCGCAGGTGAGGAAAGTCCGGGCTTCATAGGGCAGGATGCCGGTTAACGGCCGGTGGAGGAAACTCTAAGGACAGTGCAACAGAAATATACCGCTATAAGAGATGCATCACAGATGCACCTCTATAGTAAGGGTGGAATGGCAGTGTAAGAGACTACCGCCTCGCTGGTAACAGAGAGGGCACATGTAAACCCCATTCGAAGCAAGACCGAAACAAAGCGCTGACGTGGCCCGCCAGCTTTAGGTAGGTCGCTTGAGACGGTTGGCAACAATCGTACTAGATAGATGATCACCCAACGACATAACCCGGCTTATCGTCCTTCTTCTTAAGATGTTTTCCGTAAATATCAGCAGTATTCTTTGGAAATTTTCATTTTTCACGTCTATACCATTATAAATTTCCCGGATTTCTAAACACTTTATGAAAAGTGTATGAAAAGAAAATACGTTGCTTGACGATATGATTTCCCATGATATATAACTAATATAAGACACGAAAAATATCGACGAAACACAGAAAAGAGGAATTGTATGAGAGACAAATTGTATCGTTTTATGCAGGGAAGAAATGGCATGGATGAACTGGCACGGATGCAGTCCTGGCTTGTTCTGATTCTTTTGCTTGTCGGTATGTTTACACGCATCGGCCTGTTTTCCTTTGTAGCGCTGATTTTAATGATTTATATGTATTTCCGGGTATTTTCAAGAAATACATCCAAACGTTATGAAGAAAACCAGAAGTATTTGAATTTCCGTTATAACCGCACCGTATCGTGGAACCGGTTTAAAAAACGCATGGGACAGGCAAGGGATTACCGCTTTTTCAAGTGCCCGATGTGTAAACAGGAAGTCCGTGTGCCGAGGGGACATGGAAAGATAGAGATTACCTGCCCGAAATGCAGGGAAAAATTTATTCGCAGAACCTAAATCGGAGGCAGTATGTTCGGATATATTAATGTAAACGGCGCACAGCTGTCGGAAGAAAATAAAAAAATATATCAG
>OGIL01001849.1_pt1 | contig 10840 bp, 10 predicted proteins | sample 1571751 | NCBI WGS metagenome assembly OGIL01 (sample SAMEA2581964, study PRJEB24529) | metagenome | biome: Human gut stool | place: China | collected 2011 | reverse complement strand
TGAGAGAACGGCCCCCTTTGCCGCACCCCTGCGGGGACGCAGGGAAAAGCACGCAGCGCTGCCGCGCTGCATCACGCGTAGCGGAACGCTTCCACAGCCGCCCCATCCGCGCAGCGATACAGCCGCCCGCCCTTGGCGTAAAACGTCTCATTCCCCTCGTCGCATTCGACGTTCCAGCGCAGACGCCACACTGTCTCGGCTCCGTTTTCGTCATAGCCCTGCCAGCCGAAGCAGCTGACCTCGTTCAGCGCTTTCACGTTTCTCCCAAGCCGCAGTGTCACCGTGCAGTCGACGATCTTCGCGTTCGGATAGTCCTTTTCCGCGTCCGCCGCAACTTTCTCGTCACCGAAGACGACCTGGGTATTCCATATCTCCGGCGCGTTCAGCGCAAACGCCGTCGGCACACCGCGGCCGATATACCCGCCGAGCGCCGTCACCTTGTAGCCGTGCACTTCATCGGGAATGACGATCACCGCGCCGTCGCTCCCGTCCCAGTCAACGTCCGCCGCAAAGGCTTGATGCGTCACCGGGTTGCGGTAGTAGCGCTGCCCGTCTGTGTCTGTCCAGTCCGCCGCGCGGTATCCCTGCGCACCGGTCAGCATCCATAAGAGGACTCCGACCGCCGCGGCGATCAGCGCGACCGGCAGCGCGATCGCGCCCATCTTTCCGGAATGTTTCTTCTGCATGACAATACTCCTTTCTTCATCCTTGCAAAGGGTCTTTTCATTTCCATCCAAGTTGATTATAATAGACAGACACCGCATTTGTAAAGGGGGTCCACCGCATGGCGACGCTCAACACCGATATCCGCTATATCAAGGGCGTGGGCGAAGCGCGCGCCAAGTCGCTCGCCAAACTCGGCATCACCGACCTGCGCTCCCTCCTTTCCTACTTTCCCCGCGCCTACGACGACCGCCGCGCGTACAAGAAGATCGCCGACCTCATCCCCGGCGAGAATGCCTGTGTCTGCGCCGTCATCGCGGGCGAGCCCAAGCTCTCGCGCATTCGCAAGGGGCTCGACCTTATCAAGCTCCGCGCCGTCGACGAGACCGGCGCGCTTGAACTTACCTATTTCAACCAGTCCTACCTCAAAAACACCTTCCACACCGGCGACGCCTACGTCTTCTTCGGCCGTGCCGAGGGTACGCCGAGCCGCCCGCAGATGACCAATCCCCTCTTTGAGCGCGAGGGCGCGCACCAGATCACCGGCCGCATCATGCCCATCTACCCGCTCACCGCGGGTGTCAGCCAGTCGATGCTCTGCAAGGCCGTCGAGCAGGGCCTTGCCGCCTGCGTCGACGAACTTCCTGACATCCTGCCTGAGGACGTCCGCCTCGTCTACCAGCTCTGCCACACCCGCTTTGCCTACGAAAACATCCACTTCCCCACAGACGACGAAGCCCTCTCCGCCGCGCGCCGCCGCCTTGCGTTCGAAGAGCTTTTCCTGCTCGCGCTCGGCCTCAAGCTCCTGCGCGAGCGCCGCACGTTCGTCGCGGGAAAACAGTGCAAAAAAGTCGACCTTTCGCCCTTTTTCACCTCTCTCTCCTTTTCCCTCACCGGCGCACAGCGCCGCGCCATCGGCGATATCGCGCGCGACCTGACAGGTCAGCGCCCGATGAACCGCCTCGTGCAGGGCGATGTCGGCTCTGGCAAAACGATGGTCGCCGCCGCCGCCATCTACATGGCCGCGAAAAACGGTCTTCAATGCGCCCTCATGGCCCCGACAGAAATCCTTGCCGAGCAGCACTATCGCTCGCTCGCTCCGCTTTTGGAGCCGCTCGGCATCCCCTGCGCGCTGCTCACCGCCTCGACCAGGGCCAGGGAGCGCCGTGCACTGAATGAACGTCTCCGGTCCGGTGAACTCTCCCTTGTCATCGGCACGCACGCCCTGCTCTCGCCCGATGTACAGTATCAAAATCTTGGTCTCGTCGTCACCGACGAGCAGCACCGCTTCGGCGTCGACCAGCGCGCCGCGCTGTCCGCCAAGGGCGACGACCCGCACCTTCTCGTCATGTCCGCCACGCCCATCCCGCGCACGCTCGCGCTGATGATCTACGGCGATCTCGACGTGTCCGTTCTCGACGAGCTGCCTCCCGGGCGGCAGAAGATCGACACCTTCGCCGTCCCGTCGAGCTATCACGAGCGTATCTACGCTTTTTTGCGCAAGCTCGTCGCCGAGGGCCGTCAGGCCTATATCGTCTGCCCCATGGTCGCGGAAAACGACGAGCTCCCCGATGAGCGCAAGGCCGTCACCGCCTACGCAGAAATGCTGCAAAAAGAGGTCTTCCCCGACCTTCGCATCGCCCCCATCCACGGCAAGATGAAGCCGAAGGAGAAGGACGCCGTCATGCGCGCTTTCGCCGCGCACGAGATCGACGTGCTCGTCTCCACCACCGTCATCGAGGTCGGCGTCGACGTGCCGAACGCCGCGCTCATGCTGATTGAAAACGCCGAGTGCTTCGGCCTCTCCCAGCTCCACCAGCTGCGCGGCCGCGTCGGCCGCGGCCGGCACAAGTCCTACTGCGTCCTTGTCTCCGACAACAAGGGTGAGGAAAACAAGCAGCGTCTCAAGGTCATGTCCTCCACGAGCGACGGCTTCGCCATCGCGGAAGAGGACTTGAAGCTCCGCGGCCCGGGCGACTTTTTCGGCTCCCGCCAGCACGGCCTGCCGTCGCTGCGCGTCGCCGATCTCTCGTGCGACTTATCCCTTCTGCACGAGACGCAGTCCGCCGCCGAGCAGCTCCTCGCCGCCGACCCCGCGCTCAAAAATCATCCGCTGCTCAAAGCCCGCGTCGAGCTTCTCTTCGAGCTCAACGCCGATGCCATGAATTGAAATAAAAAAGTCAGGCCTGCTGGCTTGACTTTTTTACGCTTTGTAGTATGATTAGTATAATTAATCATACTTCAGGAGGTTGATTTTATGGAAGTACCTCAGGGCAAGCACGCCTGGATGGTCAAGATCGGCGAAAAGGGTCAGTTTGTCATCCCCAAGGAAGCGCGCGACATTTTCGGCTTTCACCCCGGCGACGAGCTGCTCGTCCTCGGCGACGACGAGCGCGGCATCGCCATCCTGCCCAAGGCCATGCAGCGGGAATATATGCTGCGCATCTTTTCCGAAATGGACAACGGGGGCGACAGCAAATGAGCAAGATCGTCTTTTTCTGCATTCCGGCCTACGGCCACACCAACCCGACGCTCGGCGTCGTGCGCGAGCTCACCGCGCGCGGTCACGAGGTCCGCTACTACTCCTACGAACCCATGCGCACGCTCATCGAAGCCGCAGGCGCGCAATTCGTCGCCTGCGACCCGTATGACTGCGAACAGCACCTCACGCCCGCCGACGGCGTGCGCGTCGGCAAGGACATCGCCTTTTCGACGCACATTCTGGTCGAGACCACCCTCGCCCTCGACGAAATGGTCTGCGCCGACATGCGCGCTTACGCGCCCGACTGTATCGTCGCCGACTCGATGGCTGTCTGGGGCAAGGCCGTCGCCAAAAAGCTCGGCATCCCGTTCATCTCCTCGACCACGACCTTTGCCTTCAACCGCTATTCCGCCAAGGTCATGAAGCAGAGCGGCGGCCAGATGCTCAAAATGCTGCTCGCCATGCCGAAGATCAACCGCGATCTCCAGCGCCTGCGTGACCGCGGCTATCCCATCAAGAATATTCTCGACATCATCCAGAACGACGATCAGACTGACACCATCGTCTACACCTCGCCCGAGTTCCAGCCCTGCGCCGACACGTTCTCAGACAAGTACGCCTTCGTCGGCCCGTCCATCCGCCCCGCGACAGAAACTGTCGAAAAGGCCCACGACGTACTCATCTACATTTCGATGGGCACAGTCAACAACGACCTCCTCCCCTTCTACCGCGCCTGTATCGCCGCGTTCGCGGACTCGCCCTATCAGGTCATCCTCTCCACCGGCGATCAAGTTAACCGTTCCGCCCTCGGCACACTTCCCGGCAACATCACCGCCCTCCCCCACGTCGATCAGATCGCCGTGCTGCAAAAAGCCGACGTCTTCCTCTCCCACTGCGGCATGAACAGTGCGAGCGAGAGTCTCTACTTTGGCGTGCCGCTCGTTCTCTTCCCGCAGACGAACGAACAGGGCGGCGTCGCCGCCCGTGTCGCCGAACTTGGCGCGGGCCTCAAGCTCGAAAAAGCCGACGCCGCCTCCATCCGCACCGCGGCCGACGCTGTTCTGCAAACACCGTCGTACCGCGCGAATGCGCAGAATATTCGTGAGAGCTTCCTCCGCTGCGGCGGCGCGAAAGCAGCGGTGGATAGAATTCTTTCTGTCGCTGACAGGAAATAAGTTCCCCATGCCGCATGGGGAACGGGGCAAAGGGGGGTATTCTCTTCGGAAAGAGAATACCCCCTTTTATTCGCGCCCCTGCACGGTGCAGGGATTTACCACCCTGCATGGTGCAGGAGAAACCTTATTTCTCTTCCTGAGCCTTCAGCTTAGAAAGTTCTTCTTCCTCCAGCTGGCGATACGCCACCTTACCAACCAGAGTCTTGGGCATATCCTCCTTGAACTCGATGTCATACGGCATGGCGTACTTCGCCACATTCTTGCGGCAGTAGGCCATGAGCACCTGCTTGGTCTCCTCGGTCGCGGGCACGCCCTGCGCAAGCTTGACGAACGCCTTGACCTTCTGCATCTTGTAGGGATCGGGCACGCCGATCACGCAGCTCATCTGCACGTACTCGTGCGCGTCGAGGATATTTTCGATCTGGCTGGGATAGACATTGTAGCCGGACGAAATGATCATGCGCTTGGCACGGCCGCGGAAGTAGATAAAGCCCTGTTCATCCATCACGCCCAGGTCGCCCGTGTAGACCCACGTCAGGCCGTCGGCGTGCGTGCGAAGCGTCTGCGCCGTCTCCTCGGGATTGTTCATGTACTCCTTCATCACGGTCGGGCCCGCGAGCAGGATCTCGCCCTCCTGCCCGTAGGGAACCTCCCGGTCAGTGTCCGGCTCGACGATCTTGATGTAGGTATCCGGGAACGGCAGGCCGATGGAGCCCTCCTTGAACATGTGCGGCGGCGTCAGGCAGCAGGCCGTGACCGTCTCGGTCGTGCCGTAGCCCTCGCGCACCTGAATGGACGCCTTGTGGTCATAGAGGAACTTGTCGAACTTCTTCTTCAGCTCGATCGACAGGCTGTCGCCGCCGGAGAATACGCCCTTGAGCGAGCTGAGGTTCGCCCCGTCCATGCTCGGCAGGCGCAGCAGCGCTTCGTAAAGCGTCGGCACGCCGGCGATGAAGTTGCACTTGTACTTCACGATCTGCTTGGCGTAGCTCTTGGCCGTGAAGCGCGGGATCAGGATGCAGCGTCCGCCCTGCGAGAGCATCGTGTGCACGCACACGCCGAGGCCGAAGCCGTGAAACAGCGGCATCGCCGCCAGCATGCGGTCGCCGGGGCGGAACATCGGGTTCGCCGCGATGACCTGCTGGCCGAGGGCGTTGAAATTCTTGTTCGTCAGCACGATGCCCTTTGTTGTGCCGGTCGTACCGCCGGAATAGAGGATCACAGCGGGGTCCGCGCCCTCGCGCTTGACCTTATAGGTCTTATAGTAGCAGGAGCGGGAGAGCTTCATGAAGTCCTTCCACATGATGACCGGCGCATCCTCGGGAATTTTCTCGATCTTGCGTCCCTCGGTGAGCATATAGCCCGCCTTGATCGTCGGGGACAGCGCGTCGCGCACGCTTGCGATGATCATGTTCACGACCTTCGTGCGCTCGCGCACCTTTTCAAACTTGTTGTAGAACTGGTCGAGCGTCACCGCCGCCACGCTTTCCGAGGCGTTCAGGTAAAACTCGATCTCCTTCTCTGCCGACAGCGGATGGATCATGTTCGCAATGCCGCCGACGAGGTTGACGGCGTAGAACATATAGATGGCCTGCGGGCAGTTCGGCATGGCAATGGTCACCTTGTCACCCTCGCGCACGCCGATGGTCTTGAGCGCCTTGGCGCACTGCTCGATCTCGCGGATCATCTGGCGGTAGGTCGTCGACTTTCCCATGAACGTAAAAGCGATGTTGCCCGGATATTTCTTAGCGATCCGCTCCACGGCCTCGAACATCGAGCCGTCGAAATACTCAAGGTGCATCGGCACCTCGCCCATGTAATCCTTCCAGGGCGTTCTGACAATGGAATCACTCATATTCTACTTCCTCCGATAGCGGTCGTTCCAAAAGGGCGGGGTGTTCTAACAGATATTTGAAAAGGCGCACGCTCTTTGCGTAATAGTAGCCATCGGCAATGCGCTCATCCACGGTGAGGCCGAGGTCGACCGTCTCCTGCATTTCGACAAGGCCGTGCTCGTCGTACAGCGGCGTCCACTTCTTTTCGCCGATGATGCAGAACAGCGAGCTCGTGCCCCAGTTCGTCAGGTGGTGGTAGCCGCTTTTGAGATGAATGGAACCGAGGTTGGAGATGAACACCGAACTGTAGTTCGGGTCCTTGCCGATCAGGAAATCGGGGCACCAGCCGTGCTTGTCGAGCCAGCGGATAAATCGCACCGCCGCCTTGGACAAAAAGCGCGGCAGGCTGTTGAGCACATTCATGCTGTTGTCGGTCGTGTTGACCTTCTTCTGCTCGCGGCAGGCCGCAACCTCCTGGTGGATCTCCTCGTGGATCGTGTCGATGGTGCTCTCAGGCTTTATCTCCAGCAGAGCCATGGCCTCTTCGCTGCCGTCGGCAAACTCCTTTTTGATGACAAAGCCCGCTGTCACCTTATTGCGCTGATAGTAGTTTTCATTCGCGTAAAAGCGGTTGAGCTTCGGCCGTAAAATGACCGTCTTAACGAGCGCCGTCAGGATCACGTGGAAAAACGTGTACTTGAACGGAATGCCCTCATAGTTTTTCGTCGCAATGTAGTCCTTGATGGGCTCTAAATTCACGCGCTCTGCGATATACGCCTCGTTGTCCGCGCGGTTGGGATAGATGATGCCCATGATAAAGTGCAGCGAATCCACATCCCGCAGCAGTGTTGCGTCGCGCCGGTCGCCCCAGCGTCTTTTCTGTTCTGCCATAAAACCTTCTTCCTTTTCTTTCGGTTTTGCTTCTTTTCCCCCACCCTTCCACAAGTGGGACCCCTCTTTAGGGAATAAACCGCTCAAAAATGGCGATCGCGCCCTCGCGCTCCGCCGTCTCCAAGTCTTCTTTCGACCGGATGGTCCAGTAAACGCCCTGCGCGCCGTAGAGCTTACGGCATAAACGCGGCGCCCAGTTTTTCTTATCTTCAAATTTGTAGGCGACAAAATCCGGCTGTGCCATGATGTTGCCCAGCAGATTCGTCGTCGCAAACGCCATCGGCAGGCTCAAATTGCCGCGGTCTTTCAAAAAGTCGCAGCTCAACTGCCCGCGGATGACCTCTGGCCGGTGCTTTTTCAGCCACGCCACGCACCGCGGGTCGAACGACTCCACGCAGTACTTGACGTCAAACTTGTCGAGTTCCGCCATCGTGCGCTCGGTCAGCTCGGCAAAGTTGTCGCGAAAGCTCTTGACCTCCACAATGAGCGGCAGGCCCGTCCCCGCAAACAGCGCGAGCACATCCTTGAACTGCGGGATGGTCTCCTTCGTCCCGTCCAGCGCATAGTCCTTGAGTTCGTCCGCGCTCAGGTCTTCGAGGTATCCCTCGCGGCCCGTCATGCGCTTCACATCGCTGTCGTGGAACACGGCAAGCGTCCCGTCGCGCAGCAGGTGCACGTCGAGCTCCGCGCCGAAGCCCCGCGCGATCGCGCGCGAGAATGCCGGCAGCGAATTTTCGGGAATGCCCGCCTCCTTATCGTAGAGCCCGCGGTGCGCATAGCGGAATTTCCGCAGCGCCGCCATCGACTCCGTTCCGCGCCGCGCGCGCAGCAAAACCGCCCACGCGACCGCCAGAATCAGGCAAATTCCGACAACGATCTGTAAAAATTTCACTTTAGATCACTTCTTGTATTCGATTTAGTCCGCATCCATGTCCTCAAACGCCGCAAGCCCGGCCTTGGCCTCCACCTTGCAGTCGCCATGGCGCACAAAGCACATCGTCACAAAGCTGCACGCCACGAAGAACGCCGCATACGGGAACAGCATGCTGTAGCTGATGTGCTTCAAGAGCGTGCCCGCCAAAATCGGCGTCACGACCTGCGCCGCCATCGAAAACGTGTAGTAGTAGCCCGTAAACTTGCCGATATCGCTGCCCTTGCACATTTCAACGACCATCGGCAGCGAGTTGACGTTGATCGCCGCCCACGCAAGGCCGACGAGCGCAAACACGACAAACATCACGGCGTTGATGCTCTGATAATGCGTCGTCAAAAAGTACGCCGACGCAAAGCACGCCGCAAGCAGGACGACGCCGCCCTGAATGGTCTTCTTGCGTCCGATCTTCGACGCCATCTGCCCCACGGGGATGTACGACACGATGGCCCCGCCCGTCGCGACGAGCAAACACGTCGACGCGCCGCCGAGGCCCTGCCCCATCACGCGCCCGACATACGTCGTCCACCACGTCGTCACGCCGTTGTAGCCGATATACCACAGCGCGATCGAGTTCAGCAGCATCACAAGGCTGCGCTTGACTTCTTTGGGCAGCTCCTCGCTGCCGTCCGGCTCCTCCTCCACGAGCTGCTGCTCGGGATGCTCGGCCTCGTATTCCTTCTCCGCCGCCGCGAGCTTCGGCTCGTTTGTCGTGAAGTACAGCACGATGACCGAAACCGCCATCAGCACCGACACGACGACAAAAAGCGGTTGGTAGTTCACATGCGCGGCCCCCGCCGTCCTGCTGTTCGGATACAGCACCGCCGCCACGATCAGATACGAAATGCCGCCGACCGCACCCATCAGGTTGATGATCGCGTTCGCGCGCGATCTTATGGGCTTGGGTGTCACGTCCGGCATCAGCGCCACCGCGGGCGAGCGGTAGGTCCCCATCGCCACGAGCAGCAGCCCCAGCGTGACGACGAACATCGCGAGCTTACCCGTGCTCGCGCCATTTGCGTAGCCGTTGTCAAAAAGCGGCAGCAGATTCATCAGGATCACCGCAGCCGCCGTGCCGCCGAGGATAAACGGCATCCGCCGCCCGATCTTCGTGCTCGTCCGATCACTCAGCGCGCCGAAGAACGGCAGCAAAAACAGCGCCAGCACATTGTCCGCCGCCATGATCGCGCCGGAAATGGTCTCGTCTAAGTGGAACGTGTTCGTCAAAATCAGCGGGATGATGTTGTCGTACATCTGCCAGAACGCGCAGATGGACAAAAACGCCAGCCCCACCAGCACCGTGCGCTTGTGGTCAAGCTTCATAGCCGTTCTCCTTGCAAAGAAAAGTCGATTTCCTTAGAATCACAGTAGAATATCATGTTTTCGCCGAAATAGCAAGCGCCCGTCGCCCGCCGCTCTGTCAAATCCCTGTAAAATGCCAATATTCCTTGCCTTTTCGTCCCGTTTTCGCTATAATGGAACAAAAATTGCGAAAAAGGAGCCCCCCATGCTGTTTTGGAAAAAGAAAACGCCCCCGCTCGTCCAGTCCTCCGCCTCCGCGTGGCGCGAGCAGTGGCGCGCGATCGTCCCGCCCGAGTGCCGCGATGTCCCCGTTACCGTCGGCGATAAGACCGTCACCGCCTACGTGCAGATCAACCATTTCGTGATGATGCTCCAGGACGGCTTACTCATGGAGGAGCACTTTTTCGACGTCTGCTCCCACTTCCAGCGCGCGGGCTACCATGTCATCTGGCTCATGCGCTGCACGCAGGACATCGAAAACGGCTATTTGAAGCTCAAAAAGCAGCGCGGCGACAAATGCCTCTGGAAGTGGCGCAAGCCCACGACGAACTTCGGCCGCTGGACGTCCGACAACCGCTACGTGACCATCCTCCTCCAATATAAGCCCGCGCCCGACGGCCCGCTCGAGCACTGCCCCGAGCACATTTTGCAGCGCGTCCAGTGGGCGGAGAGCTCGGACAACGCGCAGATGGTCCCCTCGCGCACGGAATTCGCCACCGTCGGCGTCCCCGGCACCCCCGCCGAGCTCGCCAACTGGCTCCGCGGCGGCTTCATGTCGGCCGATTTGTAAAATTTATCTGCATATTTAGTCATAATTTGACTTGCGAAATCCGTCATAATCTCAGTTATTTAGGGTTGTTTTGCTTCGTTGTACCGTTTCGCCCTGCATCTTTTTTCATGTTTGCGAAACATGAAAGCACTGCTTCGGCAGTGCTTTTTTATTTCTATCATAACGGAGGATTTTGCATTGAAACGTACAACCAACTACGCTCTTCCCGACTGGGAAAAACCGGACTTCATCCAAATGTCCGACTTCAACGACCTGACGCACAAGCTCGACACCGCGCTCAAAAGCCACGACGACACACTGAACACCAAGGCAGACACCTCCGCCGTCACCGCCGTGCAGCAGGAGGCCGCGGCGGCGCGCGAAGCCAACTGCCTCTTAAAGCTCGCGGGCCCGCTCGTGACGACGGCGGCCAACGCCGCGATGGAATTCGACCTCTCGCAGGTCGACATGACCAAGGTTGCGGCGCTGTTCGTCGTGTTCAGTGCGGGCGGCAGCGGAGAAATTAAATTATCCGCTAACGATACAGTCGTATCGTCAATTTGCAGCAACAATTTTTATAATAGCGCGGGTATTGCATGGTTCGTACCGATCAACGGCGGCCTATCCAGGGCAGCTATTCGGACGGCCGTCACCCGGACGGCGTGCGCTTTGTGCGCAGCATCCGTGAGGACCTCGCGCGGCGCGATTTCACGGTCGGCGCGATGGCGTGGCATCCTGAACGCGGGCTTTTTGACCCGTTCGGCGGTCAGAACGACCTGAAAAACCGCATTC
>OGIL01001848.1_pt1 | contig 10841 bp, 7 predicted proteins | sample 1571751 | NCBI WGS metagenome assembly OGIL01 (sample SAMEA2581964, study PRJEB24529) | metagenome | biome: Human gut stool | place: China | collected 2011 | reverse complement strand
ACCGCACAGCGCACCCCTTTTATTGTCGTCGTTTATAATTGTTTTTACGAAGAATTACTGCTCACCCGGAAGGAAAGTACTGTCAAAGCCGTAGGGCAGCAACTCCCGGAGGGTCAGCTCTTTGGCTTCTCCCTTGCCGTTGAGGCAGATGACCTGCATCTCCGGGGCGAACTCCTTCATAAACTGGCGGCACATGCCGCAGGGGTAGCAATAGTCCTCGCTGCGTCCGGCGATGACGATGCGGACGAAGTCCCGGTGGCCTTCGCTGATGGCCTTCCCCATGGCGGTGCGCTCGGCGCAGGTGCCTACGGGGTAAACGGCGTTTTCAATGTTGCAGCCGGTGAAAACCGTGCCGTCGGCACATTCCACGGCGGCGCCCACGGGGAAATGGGAGTAGGGACAATAGGCCCGGTCCAGCATGGCCACGGCTGCGGCCTTCAATTCGTCAAGACTCATGGATAAAGCCTCCTTTTCGCGGTCAGGACGCGGATTTCGGCGTCCACTTCACGCCCCGGTTGGGGCGCACGTCCAGGTCAATGATGTCTCTGGCATCGTAGAACTGGCTGTACCAGCCGATGACCTTGTCGCTGCCCCGGAGGGTGGTGCCATCCGGGTGGAGCCGGTCACAGATCACCGCGCAGATGTCGGTTTTAATTTTGGAATAGGAGCTGATGCCCACGGAGGCAAACACCCGGAAGCCCTGCTCCTGCAAATACTTGAAAATGGGGCCGGTGCTCTGGACATCATCCCCGTCGGGCCGGGCACCGTGGGGATAATAGAGAATGGGGGTGGGGCCGATCAGACTGCCCACCTCGTCCATCCAGCGCTTGGTGTCCGCCTTCACCCGCTCCAAAGAGGAGGACGAGAGATTGATGTGGCCCCAGGTGTGACTGCCGAAGGTCCAGCCGGTGCGCTTCAGTTCCGCGATGATGGGCTTTACAGCCTCACATTCCTTCAGACGGTTGGCCTCCAATTCATCATTCCAGACCTTGGTGTCCGTGTTGGTGCGGTAGCCTAAGATCCCCTGATAGCCGGTGAGGCTGAGGCTGCCCTTGGCGCCGAAGGGGGAAAAGTCGGGGTGCTCCCGGACAAACTTGTCCAGAATGGTCACGGCGTCCAGATCCTGAGAGATGACCTCGTTGCCCTGAGGGTCTAGCCCATAGCTCCAGATGAGACCGTCCTCTCCCAGGATCAGCTTGTAGGTAAAGCCGTCCTTGAGCATATAGTCATAGTAGTTCACATCGTCATAGGAGAAGATCAGGGGCTTTTTGCCCTCCGGGATGTAGAGGGTGTTCCGGATCATTACCGGCTGGCCGTTGGCGTCGGTGCTTTCACTCCATACGTCATTGATGTCCACCAGCACATAGCCCCGGTCATATACGCTTTGGAGAATTTTGTCATATTCGTCCACTGTGACCATCCAGTCATCGATGCCGTCGGCCTGACTGTCGCCGTCAAAGGCCAGCTCCGGGTAGGCCACGATGGGGTGGAAAAACAGATGCTCCACCACGCCGTCCCACGGTACATAGGTCACGCCGTCCACGGTGCCCCGGTCAACGGTGGGGGAGGAGATGACGTATGACTCCTGCTGGGGTTCCTCCGGCTCCTCGGCAGGCTCCGGGGCGGTGTCGGGGGTCTCCGTCTGAGAAGCGTCATTGCCGGTCTGGGCGGGAGGGTTCGGCTGGGCCGTGCTGCCGCAGGCGGTGAGGGAGAGGGTCAGTAAAAGAGCTAAGAAAAGCGTGGTGATACGCCGCATAGAAACCAGATCCTTTCTGTCGAATCGTAGATGTAAGTCTTATTATATCAGCTTTTTGACAGAAAAAGAAGAACAATTCGGTGACAATTTGCGGACAATGCGGGAAAAACCGGGAGTGGCTGTGCCGCTCCCGGTTTTCTTATCGCTTGTCTCCCGGCTTGAAGATCAGGGCCATCACCACGGCGGAGACTACCGCTGTGGTGATGCCGCCTGCTGTGGCAGACAGACCACCAGTGAGGACACCCAGCCAGCCCTGCTCCGCCACCGCCTTTTCAACGCCCTTGGCCAGCGCGTGGCCAAAGCCCGTCAGGGGCACCGTGGCCCCGGCTCCGCCCCAATCTGCCAATGGCTGATACAGACCCACGGCACTGAGGAACACGCCGGCGACCACATAGCCCGTCAGAATACGGGCGGGGGTCAGCCGGGTGCGGTCAATCAGAATTTGCCCCACAGCGCAGAGAAGTCCGCCGCAGAGAAATGCGTTAAGATATGCCATACGCCCTACCTTTCCGTGCTGACGCACACCAGATGGCAGATGCCGGGAATAGACTCCCCCTGAAAACTGGAGGTGGGAGATAGCAGCGCCCCGGTGGGGGCGAACAGGATGCGCCGCCAGCGGCCCTGTTTCAGGCCGGTGAGAAGATAGCCGTTGAATACCGCCGCGGAGCAGCCGCAGCCGGAACCGCCGGCGTGCATATCCTGCCGGTCCCGGTCATAGAGGAGCATGCCGCAGTCCTCATAGTTTCGGGTCATGTCCACGCCGTCTTGCCGAAACAGGTCCATTACGATCTCGTGACCCAGCTCTCCTAAGTCCCCGGTGAAAATGGCATCATAATCCGCCGGGCCGGTGTGCGTGTCGGCAAAGTAGGCCCGGAGGGTGTCATAGGCGGCGGGGGCCATGGCAGCCCCCATGTTGTTGGGATCGGTGATACCCTGATCCACAATTTTCCCGCAGGTGACGTGAGTGATATAAGGCCCCGGCCCTTGGGCGGAGAGAAGGGTGCAGCCGGCGGCGGTGGCGGTCCACTGGGCGGTAGGGGAGCGCTGGCTGCCATAGGGGACTGGCATCCGGTACTGCCGCTCGGCGGTGCAGAAGTGGGAACTGGCTTGGGCGGCGACGGTTTCCGCAAAGCCGCCGTCAATGAGCAGCGACGCCAACGCCAGTGCCTCGCCCATGGTGGAGCAGGCCCCGTACAGGCCGAAAAAGGGGATGCCCAGTTCTCGCAGACCGAAGGAGGAGCCGATACACTGGTTCAACAGGTCCCCCGCCAGTACATAGTCCACATCGCCCGGTTTCAGCCCCGCCTGCTCCAACGCCCGCCGTAAAACCCGACGCTGCATGGTGGCCTCCGCCTTTTCCCACGTTTTTTCGCCGAAAAAGGAATCGTCGCACAGCTCGTCGAAATATTTGGCCAAAGGTCCCTGGCCCTCCATCCGTCCGCCGATGTTGGCAAAGGAGAGGACTGAGGGCGGTGTCTGGAGCGCAACTGTTCGCCTGCCGATCCGTTTGCTGTTCATACCATGCCTCCCAGCTGAAAGTCATGCGAACAGTATGCCCCATTTGGCGGGATCTATGAGAGGGAGACGAGAAAAACCGGACTGCGCGCCGCACAGTCCGGTTTTTTCTTGCTTATGATATTTACGATTTTTTCTGACGGGCCTTCCGCAGGCGGCTCCGTATGGTTTGGCGGCCCCGCTTTTTGCGGATCCGGATCACCACCAGCATTAGAGCCAAAAGGATCAGAACTGCCAGCAAGACCCACAGCAGAGGACTGGCGGTCCGCTCCTGCACACAGAAGGTGACGGTTTCCCGGTCGGAGGTGAACAGCAGATAGCTGCCGTCCACGGTGCTGTCCTGCTTTTCCCAGCCGCTTTCCGTCTTGACCCAGAGGTCATAGCGCTTGCCGTCCTCCGGGAGCCGGTAGTGGACTGTGTAGGAGATAGCGGTCATATCCGGATCGTCCACCGTGACGGTAACGGCGGTGCCGGTGCGGGCAGTGCCCTTCGCATCTGTCCAGGAGACAGGTTCCGAGGTGTGGCTGACGGTGGCCCGGCTGCTGAAGCTGCCGTCCACCAGGATCTGGGGAAGGGTCTGGGTGTCATCCGTCAGGGAGGAGGTGTAAGGTGTATAGACGGCGTCCAGTGTTTGACTGGCGGTGAGATGGGTATAGTCCAGATCCGGCCAGACAGCGGAGAAACCCTTTTTCGCCGGGATCTCCGGCAGGCTGTCGATCCCCCGTCCGTACTGGAAGGGGACTACCGCTACCACCTTGCCGTCTGCCCGGAAGGTCAGTTCCATCTGGGAGAAGGTCTTGGGAACAGTGTCTCCTGCGCAGAGAACATCGAAGGCGGCGGGCTCTGCCTTCCCGGCGTAGCTGATGCCGTCGATGGCGCCCAGCGTTTCGTGGGTGAACAGGCAGCCGGTCACGGAGCCATCCTCGTCCACATCTCCCGCAATAGCACCGGTGTAAGCGCCGCCGTCCACGGTGACGAGACTGCGGCAGTCGGAAAGCGTTTTGCCATAACCGGCGATGCCGCCCACATAATCCTCGCCGGAGAGAGAACATTTAACCCAGCTCAGGCGGATGCTGCTGTCGGAGCGGCCCGCAATGCCGCCGACATAGCTGCCGTCGGTGGAGACGGCGCCGTAGCTCTGGCAGCCGGTGATCTGACCGATATACGCCTGCCCCACGATGCCGCCGGCATAGTCATTCCGCCCGGTGACAGCACCGCTGTTGGTGCAGCCGGTCAGAAGGGCGCGGGTCTGATAGTGGAAATTCAGGGAGTAGTCTCCCACCTTGGTCACATCACCGTCGGGGTCGAAGTCGATTTCGATTCCTACGGAACCCACAATGCCGCCTAAATTTGTGCTGCCGGTGATCTCGCCTTTGTTTTCGGAGGCGGAGATCCGACCGTCATGCTGCTTGGCGGGGTCGCAGGAATCGGACAGGTCCTGGAAATGATCCCGGATCTGATCTTCCTTGCTCTTGCTTTGATCCTGATTCCAGTCGCTTTTTTCGCTGCGGATCAGATTCGTAATGGAGCGGAACTGGCTGTTGATGGCCTTGAGGTCGGCGACGAGGGTGTCGGCAGAGTCACTGAGCAGTTGGTTCAGAGCTTCACCGCTGTCCAGAAGGGCGTCCATGGCGTTTTGAAGCTGGCTGCCTTTTTCCGTAAGATCAGATCCGATGGGATCTATTTTGATTTCAGGCTTGTCAGCCTGCTTCCGCGTTAGTTCTTCCAGACTGCGGACCACCTGATCCAGTCGGTTCAGGGCCTTGTGGGCAGCGTTCTCCACATCCCCCAGATCCTCCAGCGCTTTTTTCAGCCGGGAAATATCTGCGGGCAGAGCGTTCAGCGCCTGCCGCATCTGCTCCAGAGCGGTGCCGACCAACCGGAGGGCGGTGCTGTAATCACCCAGTACGTCCTTCAGATGATCCAGAGCTTCTTGAGGATCCTTGCCGCTGATGATGGCATCCAGAACATCTTTTGCTGCTGATGTGACTGCCTTATGGGTCTCCCGGGCAGCGTCCCGGGCATCCCGCAGATTGGTAAGGGCTTTCTGAAAATCCTCTGCCGCGTCATTGCCGCCGGTCAGATCCTTCCGAACTTTTTCCAGCGTATCCAGCAGAGCGTCCAATGCGTCCAGTGCACTGCCTGTGTCATCCAGAATGTCTGCCAGATCGTCCAGCGCCTGAGAGATCCGAGCGGAAAGTTCATTGATTTCGTCAATGTTGCCGTTGGCCCAGTCCGTCATGGCATCGGTCAGTTCCTTGGCGATGTCCTTGGTGTCCCGGACCTTGCCGGTGAGATCGTTCATCTGGGCGTGGACGGAGTCGGAAATGCTGTCAGCGTGGTTAGCGGTACGGTCCATGATATCCTGAAGCGTATCCAGCTGGGCCAACAGTTTGTCGAGGAAATCCTCACTGAAGGTCTGCAAAACCTCCGGCTCCAGCTGGCCCACGATGCCGCCCACGTCCTTCCGCCCGCTGACGGTGCCGGTGTTGACGCAGCCATCCAGCCAGCCGGTGCTGCGGCCGGCAATGCCGCCGATGTTATAGCCGATCTGGTCGTAGCCCACCGCGCCGCTGTTGGAGCAGCTCTGGATGGTGCCCTTGGAATAGCCCGCCACACCGCCGACGTCCGTATAAGCCGGGACGTTTTCCATGGAGTTCAGCTGGGCCAGATTTGTATAGTCGGTCTTGGGATCGTCTTCCAGATCGTGGGTGTTGATGCTGCCGCTGTTGGAGCAGCGGGTCAGGGTCCCGCGGTTTTCGCCCACCACGCCGGCGGTGGAATGTTTGCCGGTAACGCTGCCGGAGAAGGCACAGCCCACCAGCTCGCCGCCGGTTTCATTGATACCTACCAGACCGCCGATGCGGTTATCACCCATGACGGTGCCGGAAGCGATGCAATTCAAGATCCGTCCGGCGTTGCTGCCAGCCAGCAGGCCCAGATCATCCTGATGCCCATTGGGGTGGATGGTGCCCATGACCGTCAGATCCTGAACGGTGGCGCCGTTTTGAATGTAACGAAACAGACCCCGGACGTTGCCGCTGCCGGTGAGGGTCAGGCCGGAGATGGTGTGTCCGTTGCCTTGGAATGTGCCGCTGAAGGTGGGAATCGGAGTGAAGTCAATACTGTGGAGGTCAAGATCGTTCTCCAGGATCACGGTCTTGCCCTGGGACCAGGTATCCAGCGTGCAGTTCCGGGACAATTCGGCCAAATCCTCGGCAGTTTTGATGGTAACGGTGCTCTCAGCCGCCAGCGCAGCGGGAGCGGCCAGGGTAAACAGCAGGGTCACAGCCATGAGAAGGGCGGACCATTTTTGAATGCGTTTCATTGGGCGTCCCCCTCCTTTCCGGTGACAGAATCCGCAGGCGGCGTGTTCGGTGTATCCTCCGGTGACGGCCCTGCTTCAGGCGGTTGGCCGCTGCCTTCCGGCAGATCATAGCTGCCGGAGGACATGATGGCGGAAATATCGCCCTTGACTACGCCGTGGATCTCCGCGTCCACAAAGCCGGAGATCCGGCCCCGGACACGGCCATTGACAAAGGTGGTGCCGGAGAAACGCTGAGAAGCGATGGGCGTTGCGGGGAGCTTTACCTGGAAGCTGGTCTTTTCCACGATCCGGTCACCCAGCACCAAAATCTGAGGCAGGACGAACATGACCAGGAACATGGAGATCAGCGTGCCCCGGCTGAGGCACTGGCCAATGCCGACAATGGACGGCTCCGTGGTGATCTGCCCGATGAGGAAGCCCGCAGCGGACAGGATGGAGCCGGAGGTCAGTACCGTGGGGAAGGAGAGATCCAGCGCCTTGATCAGGGCCTCTCTGGGGGTCATCCGGGTCTTGAGGTCGGAATACCAGGTGGAAATGACGATGGCGTAGTCGATATTCGCGCCCATCTGGATGGAGGTAACGATCAGATAGCTCATGAAGAAGATGTTGGTGTGCAGCACCGTGGGGAAGGTGAAGTTGATCCAGATACTGCCCTGAATGACCAAGATCAGCAGAATGGGCAGGCCCACGGACATAAAGGTGAACACCAGCACCAGAACCACGAACACCACGGACAGGACGCTGATCATCACATTGTCTCTGGCGAAGGAAACGGACTGATCGTAGTCACTGGTGGAGTTGCCTACTAAGTACACATCGTCGGCATCGTAGTATTTCTCCACGATGCTGTGAACGGTTTTCAGGAAGGCGAAGGTGTCGGTCCCCTCCTCCGGCAGATTCAGGTTCATGACCATGCGGGTGTAGTTGGGGCCCAGCATCTGGGTCTGGGCGTCGGTGATCTGCGTATAGGCGTCATTGATCTCCCGCTCATCCTCGTCATCCAGCGTCACATAGCCCTTTTCCTTCTCCTGATAGATAAAGAGGATCATATCCATGGCGGATACGGTATAGCTGTCGATGCCGCCCACGATGGGGCCGTAGTTATCCTCCTGATCCGCTGTATAGGCGGCGTAGAGGATGCAGGCTTCCTCGTAGGAAAGACCCATCATCTCCGAGAACTGCCGGGGCGTCAGCTTGTCGGTGAGGAAGTAGCCGGGCTTGGCCTCCACATTGGAAAGACCCATGGCATAATCCACCTCATCCAGTCCGCTCAGCTCCTTCAAAACGGCCTTTTCACTGGCGGTGTCCCCCTTGGGGACCACCAGTGCCATGATATTCTGGGTGCCGAATTCCTTTTCCACCCGGTCCGTCGCTGCCTGATGCTCATTGCGGCGAACGGTCATGACGGCGTTGTCGCCATACACATAGGGACACTGGTTGGAGAGGAAGAAGCCTCCCACCACGCACACGATGAATACGGGCACGCCCACATGACGCAGGGCATAGACCAGCTTGCCCCAGCGGTCGATCTGGGGGATGAAGTTCTTGTGGCGGGTCCGCTCCATCGCCTTGGAGAAGAGCATCAGCAGTCCGGGCATCAGGGTGAACACGGCCAGCATACTCAGCAGGATGGCCTTGATGAGCACCAGACCCAGATCGAAGCCGATGCGGAACTGCATGAACATCATGGCGGCCAGACCGGAAATGGTAGTCAGGCTGCTGGCGGAGATAGAGGGAATGGCGGCGCTGACAGCGATGATGCAGGCCGTCCGGTCATCCGGGGCGTGTTCCCGCTCTTCCAGAAAGCGGTGAAGCAGGATGATGGAGTAGTCGATGGCCAACGCAAGCTGGAGCACCACTGTCACAGAGTCGGACACGAAGGAGATCTCGCCGAAGATAAAGTTGGTGCCCTTGTTCAGCAGCGCCGCCGCCACAAAGGTCAGCAACAGCACCGGCACCTCGGCGTAGGAACGGGAGGTCAGCAGCAGCACCAGCACGATGACCAGTGCGGCCACCACTAAGATAATGCCCATTTCCTCATTCAGCGTTTCGGATTTGGAGTAGCCCACATCGGTAGAGATGTAAGTGTCATAGGGGGCCAGCAGTTCCTTCACAGCGGCCAGACCGTCCTTGGCGGACTGGTCATCGTTTTCGCCCCGGAAGGTGACGGTGATGAGAGCGTCGGCGCCCTGCATGTAATCCTCATAGGTCTTGTTGGCAGCGGAGGGCAGGGTGGTATCATCCGCCGACTTGTCTGCGTCCCAGAAGTCCACGGAGGAGATGTTGTTCAGATCTTCGATCTGATCTGCCAGATCCCGTGCGATCTCATACGTCACATGAGACACGATGATCCGGGCGGTGCCATAGGTCTTCATCTCATCCTCCATCAGCGTCAGGCCCCGGCGGGTCTCCGTGGTCTCCGGCAGATATTGGGTCAGATCGTCGCAGACCTTTACCCAGCTCTGGGTGATCAGGCTGGCGATGATGGCGATAGCGTACAGAAAAAAGATCAGGTTTCGTTTATCCACGATAAACGTGGCTAATTTTTCAAAAAAATTGCTTTTTTTCGGCTGGTCGCTCATGGGAGTCCCCTTTCTATGGCGCGTTTCAACAGCACATTCACATGAAATCACTTGTATCATATCCGCGGACATTTGGAATTGCAACAGTCAAATTTGGTCATTTGTCAGAATTCTGCGATTTTCCAGTTTTTGACTGGACGGAGCCTGAAAAAACTTTTAAAATCTATGCAAACCGCCTGTAAATGAACAATGACAGCCCCCTTGACCTGTGCTATACTCTTAACAGAACTTAACGGAATGGGGCTGTAAGATGGGAAAAAGGTATAAAACCTCCGAGATCACTTGTCAGGCCATCAGCGGTGTGCTGAAGCAGCTCATGATCCAAAAGCCGCTGGAGCGGATCACCGTGGCGGAGATCATGGATACCTGCGGGATGCGGCGGCAGCATTTCTACTATTATTTTACGGACATTTACGATCTGCTGCGCTGGACCTTTGAAAAGGAAGCGCTGGAGCTTTTGCAGCAGCAACAGGGCGTGTCCCCCTGGCAGAACGGCTTTCTGCATCTGTTCCAATATATCAATCAGAATCGGGCGGTCTGCCTCTGCGCGCTGGACTCTCTGGGCAAGGAATCTTTGAAGCGGCTGCTGGAGGCGGATGTCAGCAGCATCGTGGACCGGGCCGTCCGGCAGACGGCGGTGGAAAACGGCCTGCCAGCCCATTCGCCGGAGGTGGAAGTGGTGATCTGCCTGGTGACCATTATGATGGCAGGGGCGGTGGAAAGCTGGCTCCGGGGAGAGTTGACCCAGACACCGGAGGAGCTGACCCGGCGGATCGATATGATGTTTCAGGACTATATTCGCGGCGTGGCCCTTCGGCTGAAGGTTCCTGCCGCTGTATACGCATAGAAAACGAGGAGGGTGTGTTCCTATGAAAAAGCATGTGATCGCATTGGGCCGACAGTTTGGCAGCGGCGGCCGCGAGATCGGACGGAAGCTCAGTGAGTCTCTGGGGTTTGCCTACTATGACCGGGAACTGCTGAAGCTGGCGGCGGAGCGGGCCGAGGTAGGGGAGGAACTGTTCGCCGATAAGGATGAAAAGGCCGGCAACCCCTGGCTGTTCAAGGCCTTCTATCAGGGCGGCCCCAAGGTCAAGCAGGGGCAGTCGGCGGAGGATGTGCTCTTTCAGATGCAGAGCGAGATCATCCGGGAACTGGCGGAGAAGGAGGACTGCATCATCGTGGGCCGCTGCGCGGATCTTGTGCTGACGGGGCAGAATGTGGATTGCCTGAGCCTGTTTATCTGCGCTCCCTTTGAGTGGCGGGTCCATCACCGGATGGAACTGGAAAATCTGGATGAAAAGGAATGCTTAAACCTCACTACTCCGATGACAAAAGATAAAGCTGTTTTAAATGCAGCATACCAGGCTGCCTCGAATCAGATTATAGAGCAGCTGGAACAGGGGAAGGATGTTGCCTGCCTCACGCTCGGAGATCCAACGATTTACAGTACCTATATTTATATCCATCGGGTTGTAAAAGCACATGGTTATGCAACTGAAATCATCAATGGCATTCCGTCCTTCTGCGCGGTCAGCGCCAAGCTTCAGGACAGTCTTGTTGACCGCTCAGAACAGCTTCATATTATTCCGGCTTCTTATGGGATTGGGAAAGCTCTGGAACTTTCAGGAACGAAGATATTTATGAAAGCAGGAAGAAAATT
>OGIL01001846.1_pt1 | contig 10841 bp, 10 predicted proteins | sample 1571751 | NCBI WGS metagenome assembly OGIL01 (sample SAMEA2581964, study PRJEB24529) | metagenome | biome: Human gut stool | place: China | collected 2011 | reverse complement strand
ACTTGTACTTATTTGGATTTTATTTTCATCTTTAATATGTCTGTTTGTTTATTGGAAATATATACCGCATACAGCAAAGGGAGCGGCAGAATGTGGCGGAAAAATACAGAAACGAGCAGCCGGTGGGCAACACCTTGTGTCTGGACATCAAGATGGAAACAGGCACAGGCAAGACATACGTATATACACACACCATCTTTGAACTGCACAAACGTTATGGCATAAACAAGTTCATCATTGCCGTTCCAAGCATTGCCATCAAAGCCGGCACAAGCACTTTTCTGAACGAAACGTATGTCAAAGCACATTTTAAAAACACGTTGGGCTATGATGCGGAGATAAACGTGGGTGTGCTGGAAGCTGTGAAAAAACAGAAGAAAGGCAGGAAATATTTTCCTACCGCAGTGCGTGCCTTCGTGGAAGGATCAAGACTGAACAGAAACAAGATATATGTGCTGATAGTGAACAGTGCTTTGCTCACTACCGGCAAGATGCTCACACGCAATGACTATGATGTGACTATCGAAGGATACGACCGGCCGTTTGACGCACTGCGTTCCACACGTCCATTCGTAATCATTGACGAGCCTCACACTTTCTCGCGTGACCAGAAGGCATATAAAGCCATCATCAGCGAACTGACTCCGCAATGCATCATCCGCTTTGGTGCAACCTTCCCGATGACTACCATAGGCAAAGGGAAAAAGAAAACAACAGTACGCGATTATGAGCATCTGCTCTATGACCTTAATGCACAACGTTCATTCTCTTCGGGACTCATCAAAGGGGTAATGAAAGAGCACTTTGAACCCACTTCAACCATCAACGAGAAGGTAAAGATATTGGATATCAATGACAAAAAAGCGACTTTCCAACATATCACTCAAACCTCCAAGGCCAGTCATGTATTGAGTGTCGGAGATTCGTTGTCAATCCTAAGTCCCGAACTCACGGGGCTCACCATTACAGGTATCACAAAAGATTTGGTTATACTCAGCAACGGCATGGAGAAGCACAAAAAAGACGAGTTTGATGTGGACATATACACATCGTCCTATCAGGAAAGCATGCTCCGCCTTGCCATACAACGTCATTTTGAAACAGAACGTGACAATTTCCATAGAGAAAAAGGCAGAATTAAGACACTGGCTTTATTCTTTATAGACGACATACTCTCTTTCCGCGGAGATGATGAGGGCAACAATGCCTGGCTGAGAGATTTGTTCGACAGGCTGCTTGAAGCACAATTGAAAACAGAACTTCAAAAAGAAAATTCGCCCGGATATGCAACATACTTGCGTGCAAGCCTCAATGATCTTGCCGCTTGCAGGGCCGGCTACTTCGCACAAGACAACAGTGACCCGGACGATGCAGTGAAGAAGGAAGTGGATGACATATTGCACAACAAAACTGAACTGTTGTCGTTCGTAAACAAGAAAGGACAACCCAATACACGCCGTTTCCTCTTCTCGAAGTGGACATTAAAAGAAGGCTGGGATAACCCGAATGTATTTACAATAGCCAAATTGCGCAGCAGTGGCAGCGAAAACAGCAAACTACAGGAAGTGGGACGAGGATTGCGCCTGCCTGTGGATGAATATGGCAACCGGGTAAAAGACGAATCGTTCTACCTGAACTACATCGTAGACTTTACTGAACGCGACTTTGCAGACCGTTTGGTGATGGAGATAAATGAGGATATACAGACGGGTAGTATCACACACATATCCCTTGAAGATATGCGAAGAGTTGCAGCACTGCGTGGAACGGGAGAAATGGATCTGTTCATGGAATTGTATCAGAAAAAATATGTTCTTGACTTGGATCGCACACTTGACCCAACAAAGGTGATGGACTTGTTTACCGAATATCCTGAGTTTAACAATGTTACAGGTAAGGTAAAAGACCGCAACAAAGGTACAAAGGATGTGGTGAAAATACGCAAAGCCCGCTATGAAGAACTAAAAGAACTGTGGGCGCAACTCAACCGTAAATACATTGTATTTTACCAAAACGACATTGACCAGCAGATTAGAGCAGCATTACCCGGTATTTTAATAAATGATGTTTTTATACACCAATCCATACAAAGCCTGCGCCAGCAAGTGACAACGGCCGATGGTCAAGTTGTGACGATGCAGCAGGCTGGCCAGCAATACATTCTGGCAGGTAAAGAGATGCACTATAACGAGTTCCTGAAGCGTGCATGCCGACAGACAAGCATACCGATGACTATGCTGCATTCCGCCATTTGTGAATATGCCAGAACGCACCCGATGGATGGATATATCAATGAATCATCACTGAGCGCATTTATCGCCAAGTTCAACGGATGGAAGATAAAGAACTTGCAAAACCTGGTGAAATATCGTCAGGCAAACCATTCGTCAAAATCAACAGCCTTTACCTATGCCGACGGTTCGCTGAAGGAAGAGGTGTTGCAGTGGACGATAGGCAAAAATGTACTAAACGCAGAACCTTCAAAAAAGTATCTGTATGACAAAGTGGTATACGACTCACCACTGGAAAAGGAGAATATCATGAATGAAGTCGACCATGTAATAGTGTATGGCAAAATTCCACAAAAGAGTATCTGTATTCCCAACATTACCAACGACCTTTACAGCCCCGACTTCATCTATGTGGTGCAACGTGCCGATGGCAAAAAAGAGCTGAACATTGTTATTGAAACTAAAGATATACCAAATGATGAAGCCAAGAGAACAGTCGAAGACGCGAAGATAAATAATGCAGAGCGGTTCTTCCAACAGTTAAAGATTGATGGATATGAAGTAAAATTCTGCCGCCAATTGCAGAACAAGAAAATGGCAAACATTATCAGCGAGTTATTAGAAGAAGACGCTTCGAACCCTGTATAAACGAACAGAGATACGGTATATGCCCTGACACCTGCCAACAAGGGTCAGGGCATTTGATTTATTATTGTGACAGACAGCCCCATACCATGAGGAGAAAAATACCTCCTCCCCGCATTAATAACATAAAAAAAACGGTTCCTCTTTGTAACAACTTTCCCGCTTCCCCCGTCTATCTGATTGAAAGCGCTTTCAAAAACAAATTCAGTTATGAACAAAAACAAAATAAAACCATGAAAAAGTTTGTATTTACTCTATTGCTAGTCTTAGGATGTCAGATTAGTCTTGCACAAAATTCAGCAGCACTCTTTGATGAGTTCCGCCGGGAAAAAAATGCTGAATATGTCAGTGCATCCCCTTTCCTCATGTTTATAGGAAAAATGTTTTATCCTTATAATGATGAGGGCAAAGAAATAGCAAGCAAAATACGCTCCGCCAAAATACTAGATCTGGATGAGTGCTCACCGGACGTAAAGCAACGCTTTTCACGACAATTCGAGGCATTGTCCAACAACGGCTACGAAACGCTGATGCAAATGAATGAAGATGGAGAACGCATACACATACAAATGAGAATGAAAAAGGAGGTCATCCGGGAATTGCTCATCGCTATCATAGAGGATGATGAATGCTCACTGATACAAGTAAACGGAAAAATACGCAAACAAGATATTGCCCAACTTATAAACGATCAGACAACAAATAAGAAGAAGCATGGACGCCGCTGAGTTTAAACAACAATTCCTGCCTTACCACCGCAAACTCTACCGGACAGCCTTCCGGCTGACAGAAAACCCTCAGGAGGCGGAAGATATGGTGCAGGAGGCGTATCTGAAATTGTGGAACAAGCGCGATGAGCTGGCGGGCGTGCTGAACACCGAAGCCTACTGCGTCACCCTTGTCAAGAACCTGTGCTACGACGCCCTCCGCAGGAGCCGGCCCGATGAAGACGGACATGCCCGAAGAGCTGAACCTCCCTACGGACACCAACATAGCGCGGGAAGTGGAACAACGGGATGAGGTGAACCAGGTACGCCGGCTCATCGGCAGACTGCCAGAGCAACAAAAGCGGGTGATTCTGCTCCGTGATGTCAATGACTGCTCCTTTGAGGAGATAGAGCAAGCCACAGGACTGAATGCCATCAACATACGTGTGTTGCTGAGCCGCGCCCGCAAAAAGATACGTGAACAATATAATGCAATAATGAACTATGAAAGTAAATGAAATAGAAAGACTATTGACCCGGTATTACGATGGAGAAACCAGCGAAACCGAAGAAAAGGAACTGAAACGCTTTTTTACCGAAGAGGACGTTCCGGCTCATTTACTTGCCGAGAAGGAAATCTTCATGCAACTGGCAGCACAGCCCGCTCCCGAAATACCGGAAGGACTGGAAAGCAGGCTGAGCCGCAAGATAGACCAATGGGACACAGGCGAAAGACGCACGCTGAAAATAAAAAAACATACACGGGTCCTCCGCTTGCAATGGATAGGGAGCATAGCCGCCAGCCTGCTCATCCTGCTCTCCGTAGGACTGTACCTATACAAGCCCTATCCGGCACCGCAAGATACCTGCGCCACCCCCGAAGAAGCATACGTACAGGCCCAGAAGGCACTTATCATGCTTTCCAGCAGCCTGAATAAAGGAATAGAAAAAGTGGAATCGGTGCAGGAAGCCACCGGAAAAATTCAAGAGAACGTAAACGAACAATTAAACCGATTAAATAACATAAAACAATGAAACGTACATATATCATTACCTTATTGCTCTCTCTGTGCTCACTGTTCACCTACGCACAGGACAGTTTTTTCGACAAGTTCGCTGATATGGACGGGGTAACCTCTGTCTATATCTCAAAAGCCATGCTCAGCCTGATGCCCGACATGAAAACGGAAGGGGTAAATATAGGCGAAGTAGCCTCCAAACTGGATAACATCCAGATTCTAAGTTGTGAAAAACCCGACATTATCGCCAAGCTGAAAAAAGAGACAGCTTTCATCAGTCCCAAGAACGGCTACGAGGAACTGATGCGCATAAACGATGAAGGCGAAAAGACCATCATTTATCTGAAACGGAACAAAAACAAAGAAAAGGAATTTGTATTGATGAGTCAGGAAAAAAATGAATTTACCATCATCGCCATCACAGGAAATCTGACCCTGCAAGAGATACAAGGCATCATCAACAAGGAGTAACTCCACACATCCCCCACCATAAGGCCTTTTCTCCCGCCTGCTAAGGTCTGAAGAAAGGATATATACTATCTCCATAGCACTATGGAGTTATCTCCAAAGCTTGCGGAGTTAACTCCAAAGGCTATGGAGATAACTCCGCAGGCTTTGGAGATAGTAACCGGACGGTCGGAAAGGCTTAACAATAGGGCTGCGAACGCTTACATTGTCTCCGGAAAAGGGTTATCCGCCCGCAGAAGCCCCGCCAATGAAGGAACTTATTTCTTTATTCGTTTTTGGGTAGGCAAAGTAAACTCATGCGCTTCGGTCACCGCCCCGTTGCTCTCTGTTGCAAAAACACGGAATTGCGCCTGGCCTGTTTTCAACTTCCTGCCTCCACGAATGGTGGCCGTGTACCTTATCTGATTCCCGACAGGCATATAGGCAATCTGAGCCGAAGGTGAAATCAAAATATGTTTCATGCCGCTCATTTCCTCTATCACCGGAGTAACATTGTAAGCGGGCACATCACCATCATTCACCACATCGAACACCAGTTTGCTGTCTTCTTCCGCATCAATAACATGGTTACGGTTATCATCGATAAAACGCAGGTTGATAATCCTCAATCCCGATGAAGGCTCATAAGAGGAAGTGTGCTCATACTGCGAAGAAGAAGGATAAGTCTTTACGTAATACTCCTCCGCCTGATAAGTTTCCTCCCGAGGTGTAGTTATGGCATTTCCCACAGCAGCCCCCGTTACAGTTCCCAGCAGGGCGCCGAATTGCGAACCGTTGTATCCGCCGGCCCTGTCACCCACAATAGCGCCTAATACTCCGCCGATGGCCGCACCGGCTTGTACTGCCGCCGGATTGCCTTGCATTCCGGATGGTGAGCAAGCCGAAAGCAAAGCGGTCGGAATGCATAAAATGAATATCATTTTTCTCATACCCCAAGTAGTTTATAATCTTTATCAGACAGACAAATATACTTTTTCCTATTGACAATGGGTTCATCGGCTATGTTAAAATTTCATTTCCTGTCATGCATCCTCATCGGTCTAACCGCCATCATTCCGGATGGAAGGCTCTTCTTCCTAAAATGAAAAGATAAGTCTAAATAACACAAGAAACAGAAGGAGACGTTTTTTTTTTCTATATATTTGCCGGAAAACAAATGAAAAGTTCTTCGCCATACCCTTGCATCGCCGCAGAAGGCTTCCCCTCTCCGCTGCAAAACCGCGCCCGGTATGGCAAGGAAATATTTATAACCTATCATTATGGAATTGAAAGCAAAATACGAACAGCGCATTGAACAGGCTGAGGCAGAACTCCGCCAGGTAAAAAATAAGATTCTCCGCATCAGCACGCTGAGGGTCTTGTTATTTGCAGCAGGGATTATAGGAACAATCTACTTCTATCAGGCAGGGACACCCACTATATGTCTAACCATAGCGGTCACTTTCGTTCCTTTTCTGGCATTGGTGAAGTATCACAACCGGTTGTTTTTCCGCAAAGACTGGCTGGAAACCTGCATACGGGTGAATAGTGACGAGCTTTCCGCACTGGCGGACAACTATGAGCCTTTTGAGGACGGAAAGGAATTCACAAACCCGGCCCACAGGTATTCTTTTGACCTGGACTTGTTCGGAAGACACTCCTTGTTCCAGGCCTTGAACCGTACCTGCACTTCATTCGGAAAGGAAAAACTGGCAGAATGGTTGCAAAATCATCTGGAGATAAAGGAAGAGATAATCCAACGGCAGGAGGCGACAAAGGAACTGGCTGCTTATTCCGATTTCCGGGAAACATTCCGGATCACCGGCCTGCTCTACAAAGGGGCGACAAGCGACCGCGAAGAAATTAAAGAGTGGACGGAAGCACCTGCCTATTTCAGCAAGAAATGGTGGAGCCGCCCGTTATTGGGAATCGTTCCCGGAGTCAACATCGTACTGGCTATGCTGGGAGTGGCGGGGGTCATTCCAATGACATGGTTCGGACTGGCCTTCGGACTGTTCGTGATAGGTAGTTTCGGACTGATAAAGCCTGTCAGCAACCTGCAAAGAGTGTATGACAAGAAATTACGTATCCTGTCTATCTATGCCGAACTGATCAGCCTGATAGAAAACCGGGAAATGAACGCTCCGCTACTCAGACACCTGAAAGCTGAATTCGGCATGAACGGGAAATCCACCACCCATATCTTGAAAGAGCTTTCACGGGAACTGGACAAACTGGACTTGCGCAACAATCAACTGCTATATGTCTTGCTGGAAGGTTCCATGTTCTGGCAACTCCGGCAGGTAATGCGCATTGAGCAATGGAGGCACAAATATGGAAAATATCTGCTCCACTGGCTGGACGTATTGGGTGACATTGATGCTCTTTGTTCTCTGGCGACATTTGCCGGCAACCATCCCGCATACACCTATCCGACCATTGCCGGCAAGCCTTTTGTATTCCTTGCAAAGGATATGGGACATCCCCTGATGCCTGCACGGCAATGTGTGACCAATGATGCCGATATCCCCTCAAGACCGTTCTTTGTCATCATCACAGGAGCCAACATGGCAGGAAAAAGTACTTATCTGCGTACAATCGGAGTGAATTATGTATTGGCATGTACCGGCTGCCCCGTATGCTGTTCCTCCCTTGAAATATATCCTGCCAAACTAGTGACAAGCTTGCGGACTTCCGATTCGTTGACAGACAACGAATCTTACTTCTTTGCCGAACTAAAACGATTGAAACAAATTATAGACCGCCTGAATAAGGGAGAGGAGTTGTTCATCATTCTGGATGAGATTTTAAAAGGAACCAACTCGATGGACAAGCAGAAAGGCTCATTCGCCCTGGTACGCCAACTGATGGAACTGAAGACGAATGGCATCATTGCCACACACGACCTGCTATTAGGGAAACTAATAGAATATTTCCCCAAAGAGATACGGAATTATTGCTTTGAAGCTGATATTACCAACGATGAACTGACTTTTTCATACAAACTCCGTGAAGGCATCGCACAAAATATGAATGCCTGCTTCCTGATGAAAAAGATGGGGCTAATCATCAACGACTAACCCCACCCGACAATTTATCACATTAACGTCTTAAGCAAATAAAGCAGACCTTCACAGGCACACCTTATTTCATAACATAAAGAGTCATAGAAAATCAAAATTCACTTGTTTCCAAGCAATGTACAAACGCACTTGCATCATCTCCCGTGAAATAAAACACAGAAGATGCAGGTTCGTATGTATAGGGGATGAAACGGAACAGCTGGGCCGCAACGAATTTCTTGTCCTGAGAAATCATATAGTCCATACGTACGTTTCCGTTTGTCTTTACTTTCACGTCATTCCTGGTTTCAAAACCTTTTTTCTCCAACGCATCCGTCAAAGCCTGTAAATCGCATACATCAAAGAAGCAGGTCCCTTCTTTAGCTACGCTGCCGGTAGGTGCATATACCCATTCCTTGCCTCGCCAGAAAAAGCGGAATACGGCCCACAGAAACAAAATGGTTCCACCGGCCATAAGCACCATGCTCATGGTGGATGAGGAATCCCCCATCTTTAAAGAGGTTGCAAATGCACCCGCACCTATCACACAAAGGATAGCGGATATGATAATAGAAGAAACACTAGTACGTTTTACGACATCAGGGTGTGTTGTTGAAAACAAGGTTGCTTCAGTAGAAACTGTATTACTCATAATAATTTAAATTTTATTCTTTACTAATTAAAAATACAATAATTCATACCAAGGTCACATCTCGCCAATCACCCGGCAAGACAGAACCATGAAAAACAAATTGGTAAAAGAATAAAAGCTAAATAAGAATGCGCCTCATACCAAAGATATAGTGCTCGCAAGCACTATCCCAGGGAAGGGAATAGGAAGAGGCATACACATGGGTATGACAGCTTGCAAGACTGGCCATCCGGGCGGCCATCTTACGCAACAAAATTTTGATAAATTGGGTAGTCTCCATGGAGGAAAAACGGTACATACGCTCTGCAGAGGCACTGACGCGATGTGCTAAAGTATGAGCGTCCCCAAACTCCATATCTGCTATTCCCTTATTGCTATCCAAGGGAATGACACGATCTTCATTGATGGAGTGCTGCGGAGTAGTATCCGTATGCTGTACAGTACATACCGTCATTGATGCAGCTGGAACTGCATCTACATATTCTGTTCCGGCAAAAGCCAAGGCAAACAGAAAAAATAATATGACTGTAACAAATCCTTTCATTGCTTACTGTTTGGTTTACAAAGATAACATAAATAGCGTTTTAGGTTTCATTTCATACAATAATTAACACATATCAAAGGTATTTTGTTTTAAGGGAGCTATGAAGGATTATCCAAAATTATGAAGGATCGGTTCTCAATTCCTTCATGGTTTCTTCCTGAAAAGCAACAGGTTACCTATCTATGACGGTTTTGAAGGAATTATTCGATGTTTCTAATTCCGACTTTAAATTAAAAGCTGTTCTTGTTCTGCATGCCTCGTCCGTATCAAAACTTTTGTAAACAGAACAAGTAATATGCATGTGGACAGAAGCCTCACAGCTTGTTTTCTCATTACTGCCGGTCAGGGCATAAAATAAAAAAAGCCACAGCTTTTATAGCTATGGCTTTTATATATATGATGATTACAGATTATTCAGCTTTAGGGGCTTCCTCTGTAGTTTCAGCTGCCGGTGCTGCAGGAGCTTCTGTAGCGGCTGCACTCTTCTTAGAACGACGAGTACGAGTTGCTTTCTTAGCAGTTGCAGTCTTAGCCATGTTTTCATCGTAATCTACCAATTCGATAAAGCACATTTCAGCATTATCACCCAAACGATGACCTGTTTTGATGATACGAGTATAACCACCCGGACGATCTGCTACTTTTACAGAGATTTCTTTGAACAACTCCGTTACAGCAAACTTATCTTGCAAGTTGCTAAATACAACACGACGTGAATTAGTTGTGTCGTCTTTAGATTTTGTAATTAAAGGCTCAACGAATTTCTTCAAAGCTTTAGCCTTTGCAACAGTCGTAGTGATTCTTTTGTGCTTGATCAAAGAACAAGCCATGTTAGATAACATAGCACTTCTATGAGAAGCAGTACGACCTAAATGATTGAATTTCTTATTATGTCTCATTTTTTATTCTTTATCTAATTTATATTTAGAGATATCGGTTCCAAACGACAGATTCAGACCCTCGAGCAAATCATCAAGCTCCGTGAGCGATTTCTTACCGAAGTTTCTGAACTTCAACAGATCTGTCTTGTTGAACTGTACCAAGTCACCCAATGTTTCCACATCGGCAGCTTTCAAGCAGTTCAAGGCACGAACTGAGAGGTCCATATCAACAAGCTTAGTCTTAAGCAGCTGGCGCATGTGCAATACTTCTTCATCAAATTCTTCATTGCCGTCCACATCGGATGTTTCAAGAGTAATCTTTTCATCAGAGAACAACATGAAATGATAAATCAATATTTTAGCGGCTTCTTTCAAAGCTTCCTTCGGGTGAATGGAACCATCGGTAGTAATTTCCAATACCAGCTTTTCGTAGTCAGTCTTCTGTTCAACACGGAAGTTTTCCACCTGATATTTTACATTACGTATCGGTGTGTAAATAGAATCGATAGGAATTACATTAACATCGGTACAATATTCGCGGTTTTCGTCGGCCGGAACATACCCTCTACCTTTATTAATGGTAATGTCCATCTGCATTGTTGCTTTTGAATCTAAATGGCAAATAACCAATTCAGGATTTAACACTTCAAATC
>OGIL01001842.1_pt1 | contig 10847 bp, 7 predicted proteins | sample 1571751 | NCBI WGS metagenome assembly OGIL01 (sample SAMEA2581964, study PRJEB24529) | metagenome | biome: Human gut stool | place: China | collected 2011 | reverse complement strand
TAGGTATCTTTGATCACGCTCGTCACATAATCACGGATTTCCATCTCTGCAGGTAGTATATCCTTCATGCCGTTGACCGGCTTTTTGCTCAGTGCCATTTGGTTTCCTCCATCTATATTAAAATATTGAATTCATTAGCTATTCTATTATACTTTTCGGTTTTGCAATCGTCAAGGGTTTATGGTAATTCATCCTACTGTGGCGGATTGCAAATTCCGCACGGAGACAAGCCCATGGATTTTGCTTCATCAAGCGTCACCTCTGTGTCACTCTTTTTCAAGGTTCGACAGCCCGCCCGGTGATATTTCTTGCCGGTTGCGGTGATATGAACCATCGTCTTACTGTTTGAGGAATCTGAAACGCTATTTTCTGCCGGTGAGGTGTCTGAGCCTGACGCCGCACTTCCTGTTATACTGCCTGAAGAGCCGGATTCTCCTGCCTCGCTTCCAGTGCTGCTCTGCGAACCTCCATTCTGCGCTGCACCCGTCTGAGCGCTCTGCTCCTGTGGGGTGGTGCCATCCAGCCAGCTGTCACCATTCTCATAGTTTATTCCGACTCCGGGCTGCACATTATAGCAATAGACATTAAAAAGTATGCCGCCACCGTTATCCTCAACCGACTTTGCCTCTATAAGCACACCATTTGCAACAAGATTGCTGCCCGAGAACATCGGAGTCACCCTGTAGAGCACATGATTGCCTGTATTGTTTACATAATCCGCTACCAGATTCTCAAACGGAAGCATCCCCTCCACATTCAGGTACCTCGTACCGGTAATAAGGTTCTTTGGATTGGCATTCTCGCCGGCAAGCTGATAGCCAACAAGATGACAGCGATTGTATAAATACCTGTCCTTTATCACATCATACTTCACCGTATGCCAGCCCGATGGCTTTATCATGCCTATCTTGCCACGCTCCTCAGTCGGCATGATATCCTTGCAGATATTGGCATAAGCCACGCCGCATCTGCCAAGTGAATCCAAATCACTGTAATTTTCAAAAGCAGTGGTAGTCATATCGCTGTCCATAAAAAAAGGCTCATTATTGTTGACAGCCACATATGCCTTTCCATCATATGCAGGAATCGCATCGAGAGAAACATAGGAATTATTGTTTACCAGCTCATCCTGCGGCTTTCCTGCATCCGACGTATCCTTGCTGCCTAAAGCACCGGATGAATCCTCACTCGCTACAACAGCTCCTGCGGCATGCCCGGCACCTTCCGTGCCGGATAAATCAGTGGAGGCACAGCCTGTAAAAATTGTAGCAATCGCAAGTAACTCACATAGTGCAATTGCTGTTTTTTTCCTTAACTTAAGCCATATGTTCATATAAAATCACTCTTTCTATCAAACGATTGATATTAGATTTTCCCTAATTACAATAAATTAAATGAATACTTAGATTACTAAACCTAATATACTTTTATTTCCTCGCTTCATTTATTATAGCAAACAATTGTTCGTTTTTCAATCCTTTCTTATTTTATCCCATCGCAGCCTCGTAGAAGCAAGGCGTAGGTAAAACCGTTGCCGGTTGCAACAATGTGCAACTCGCAACTCTCTCCTAAGCGGATTCCATTCACAGCGTAAGGGCCGTAAGCCCCGCCCGGCGGGGTGAACACGGACTCTCGTGAGAGCGCATAGCGAAGCTGTTTAGATACTGTAGGATTATGCCCATGAAGAGCAGAAATGACTTGCCAAGGAAGGCAAGTCAAGGAGAACCGCGCCATGGAAGGCGCGTTTCGACGTTTTCGTCAAGCCTATAAAAACCCAAAGGCATAATCCGTACAATATCTTAACAGCGCAGCGTAGCGAAAACGAGAGTCCGTGTGCACCACAACCGGGCGGAGCTTACGGCCCGAACCAACTAAAAAAGCCACCCCAGGCATAACACCCGGTGTGGCTTTTAATCATGTATTATTAAATTTTGTGAATCACCTAAGGTGAATCAACACTGATATATTGCAGAACAAATCTATTCGCAAAGCTTAGAAAACTCATCCGCAACAAACTGAACCTTGGTTCCGATAATAACCTGAACAGAATTCTTGCCAGGCTTCATAACGCCTGCAACACCTGCAGATTTAATCTTCTTGTCATCAACCTGAGTGATATCCTTAACCTCAAGTCTGAGTCTTGTGATGCAGTTGTCAATGCTTGCAATATTGTCTTTGCCACCGCAGCCCTCAAGAATAGTCTTTGCTACTGCTGTGTAGTCATTGTTAGAAAGCACTGCCTTCTTCTCTGCCTCGACATCATCGTCCTCTCTACCAGGGGTCTTAAGATCCCATTTCTTGATAGCGAAATAGAATACAATGTAGAATACGATAAAAGCTGCGATTCCAAGAGGAATGATGAGCCATGTCTTTGCTGCAGCCGGAAGTGAAGATGAGAATAATAAATCCATTGCACCGGCTGAGAATGAGAAGCCTGCTCTAAATCCAAGAGCTACTGTAATCATTGTGAAAATACCATAAAGTAAAGCATAAATCACATAGAGAACAGGAGCAAGGAACATAAATGCAAACTCGAAAGGCTCTGTAACACCACAGATGAATGCACAGATAGCTGCAGAAGCAAGGATACCGATGGCAGCCTTTTTCTTAGCAGTCTTTGCACACTTAACCATGGCAAGTGCAGCACCAGGAATACCAAACATCATACATGGGAAGAAACCTGACATGTACATTCCGAGGCTCCATGAAACATCCTTTGATGTCTCGCCTGCCCAGAAATGAGAGAGGTCTCCAAGTCCGATAGTATCGAACCAGAATACGTTGTTTAATGCGTGGTGTAATCCTGTAGGGATTAACAGACGGTTCAGGAATGCATAAATACCTGCGCCGACTACGTCAAGACCAACGATTGCTTTACCGATAGCTACAAGAGCACCGAAAAGTAATGGCCATACAAACAGTAATACTACAGATACAAGGATTGAAACAACACCTGCGATAATTGCTACGCAACGCTTGCCACTAAAGAATGACAGCCAGTCAGGAAGCTTTGTATCCTTAAATCTGTTGTAACACAAAGAACCAATAACACCGGCTAAGATACCGATAAATGGGTTTGCAATCTTGTCGAATGCAAGTGTCTTTGTAGCGCTGTCAGCGATAGATGGCATGATTGTGGTAACAAAGCCTGTAGACAGGAGTGTTGTCATCATCAGCCATGAAGCTAAAGCTGCAATACCGCCGGTACCGTCGTTCTTTTCTGACATACCGACACCAACGCCGATTACAAAAAGGATGGCCATGTTATCGATCAAGGCGCCCCCTGCTTTAACTAAAAACAGGCCTATTAAATTTCGCACACCCTCGATGTCACCACCCTGCATGGTTGCAGGACATAAAAAATATCCAATACCCATGAGGATACCACATATAGGAAGTACTGCTACGGGAAGCATTAAAGCTTTACCCAATTTTTGAAGAAATTTCATAAATTTCCCCTCCTTTACATTATATATACTAAACTGGAGATACTCCAATATAGTTCGTTATTATTACCCAAATCTACGCGAGACTTAAAATCTCATCACCGACGGATACATCACCCTCTTTGAGCATCTTTATCTCACTATAATCAGCAGTGTTGCCAATTAAAACCGGAGTGATGATATTAAGATCTGCTGCCTTAATCTGCTCCAGGTCAGCCTCCATCAAAAGATCGCCCTTCTTCACCTGATCACCAACAGAAATATGTGATGTAAAAGGACCACCCTTTAGTATCACCGTATCCAGACCAATGTGTAAAAGCAGCTCAACACCCTGAGTGGTTGTCATGGTAAAAGCATGCAACGTATCAAATACAGCTGTCACCTCACCATCCGCCGGAGCGTAAAACCTGCCCTCAGAAGGAATCACGGCCACGCCGTCTCCCAATATCTTATCAGAAAAAGTAGGATCCGGAACCTCTGTAATAGGAACCACTCTGCCGTTGCACGGAGAACAGATCACCTTTTCCTTTGACTTATTCTTAAAAAAACCTAACATGATATCTCCTTTCCGTCGATATACACACTCACAATATCCAAATCTTCATTGAGAAGCACAAAATCCGCTCTCTTTCCTGCAGAAATGCTGCCTGCTTCATCATAGATGCCAATCTCCTTAGCCGGATTGGCTGTAGCACACATAATTGCCTCCTCAAGCGGAATGCCTGCCTGCCTTACTGCAAACCGCATACAATCCATCAGATTGGTTGCCGAACCGGCAATTGTCCCATCATGGAGTGTGGCAAGCGGACCTCTGACCGTTACTGCCTGTCCACCGAGTGTATACTCACCATCCTCAAGCCCTGTGGCTCTCATGCTGTCACTTATTAAAATCATGCGCTTCGCACCAAACATGGCAAATGTAGCCCTGATAACCGACGGGTGAATATGCACTCCGTCACAAATGAGCTCCGCATGACACTTTTCTGAATCTCTCACAGCCCCGATAACTCCCGGATTCCTGTGATGAAGCGGTGGCATCGCATTATACAAATGTGTGGCATGGCTTGCCCCATGCTCAATAGCCTCTACCGCTGTGTCATAATCAGCCGCTGTGTGTGCTATTGAAACCACAACACTTCCTCTTACCTTGTCTATAAACTCAATCGCACCCGGCTCCTCCGGAGCGATATCTACAAGCTTTATCAAGCCATGGGCCGCATCCTGAAGCTCGCAGAAATAATCATAATCACATCGCATGATATTCTCTGCCGCCTGTGCGCCCTTTTTAGAAGGACTGATAAAAGGTCCCTCCATATTGATACCTACAAGATGTGCACCACCATGATAATTATAATCACCGGCATTTTTCATGACACTCAAAAGCTCATCCCTTTGAATGGTCATAGTAGCCGGACACACGCTCGTCACTCCGACAGAAGCCTCGTATGCTGTAATCACATCAAGTGCCTCTGTGGTGCCGTCACACATATCAGCTCCCTTGCATCCATGAAAATGAATATCCACAAGACCCGGTATCATGATAAGACCTGATGCATCTATAATCTCCTGCTGTGCGCTGTCAGCAGCCGCATCCGTGTCAGCTGTTCTCTCCAAAACGCTGTCAAAACGGCCATCCTTAACGACAACATCACCTTGCATAAAGCTGCCATCCTCTGTAAATACCCTTGCATTTTTTATTATCATATACATGCACCTTCTCAACTAAAAAACATTTACAGGCTACTCAGTGCAGCCTCATCCGCTACAAGCGTAACATCATTGTGCAGCTGCAATACAGAAGCCGGCACCTGTGGTGTAATCGGTCCAAAGAAAGCCTTGTGCACAATCTCTGCCTTATCCTCACCACTTGCAACAATAAGAATCTTCTTAGCCTGCATGATGGTCTTGATGCCCATTGTATAAGCCTGCTTCGGAACATCATCAGCCGATGCAAAGAAGCGCTTATTGGCCTCAATAGTAGACTCTGTCAGATTCACACAGTGTACCTGCTTGTCAAAAGACTCGCCCGGCTCATTAAAGCCGATATGACCATTGTGCCCGATACCAAGAAGCTGTAAATCAACACCGCCAAGAGACTGAATCAGCTCTGTATAGCGCTTGCACTCCTTCTGTGAATCCGGCTCCATGCCGTTCGGCAGGTGAGTATTCTCAACCGGAATATTCACATGATCAAACAAATTCTGATGCATAAAATAATAGTAGCTCTGGTCATTCTCACGGCTTAATCCCTTGTACTCATCAAGATTCACCGTCATGACCTCTGAAAAGTCCAAATCCCCCTTCTTGAACCACTCAACAAGTTGCTTATATAAACCGATAGGTGTAGAGCCTGTAGCCAGTCCCAATACACAGTTAGGCTTCATAATCACCTGTGCCGATACGATATTTGCAGCCTTTCTGCTCATATCTGCATAATCCTTAGCATGATATATCCTCATGAAAATCCCCCCAATTCGTAAAATATACCTAATACTATCTACACAACCTTCAAATGTGCTATTCGATTGCATATATGCATTTTACCTTATATAGGACATTTTGTCCAGTACTTTTTGTCACATTTTGCATATTTTGTAAAAAAAACATTAAATTTTAATGTGGTAAAGTGGTAAAATTGCATAAAAATCCGTCTCACCCGAATCTATAATTTTTCACCTACCACCCTGCATCTCTTTCTGCAGAACTAAAATAATCCGTTACACTTATATCTAGTATAGCGGATTACCCTGTAACATACAATTATTTATAATCTTGAGTGTCCAGCCACAGACCATCATACTGTCATTATTAAGAGAAAATGACAGAATATTTTTATCAGAGAGCAGTGAATTACTTTGTCCCATATGTCAGAAAGGCGGTCTTGTCTTCCGTGATTAGCATTGTAAGCAGATAAGCACAAAAGAAAACCCCGCAGGAATTTAGCTTAGTTAAAGCGTTAAATTCTGCGGTGGTTTTAATTATGCATTCTTTTTAATTTCTATATCCATAATACCAATACCAATATAACGCATTCACCAGATTTTTTAATTCCTCAGATGAATTTTCGCTATTAATGACCTTCTGTGAATAGCTGAACGGACCATAGTCCAGTTCGAAAATACAGGTCTTATTCTTTCCTGTGACTTTGCATGCATAATTACTATTCAGGTTGCGTGCCATTATTCCGTTTATATCTACACAATACACCCCATCTGAAGCCTTTTTAGGTGTCAGACTGACTTCATTGCCATATGCATTAACATAGCTGAACTTGTAATTGTTTATATCACAGCCTTCGTTCACCATAAAATAATGTCTTACTGTCATCTCAGACTTACATATCAGAGAGCTTCCGTAATATGTCAGTCCATTACTCTGACTATTGGCACTATCTGTTTTAATAACAGCCTTATATGCAGCAAAATCAGCTGCTGCTACAGCTTTATCTGTATCGCTCAAACCAGCATTTGCCGGCTTATCAGTGTTATATTTAAAGAAGTTCTGCGCTGCGGTTCCATAGTTTAAGAGTGCCTTCACCAGCTTAATTGTTTCTTCCGGATACTCGTTTGATTTTGACAGGAGCTCAGTGGCATATTCTTTTACACTGTAAGTGTACTCATTTCCACTATTACCATCCACCACCATTTTGGCTTTAACCGTATCTGACATCTGTGCAGCATTTAGCGGACATGAGAACTTATATATAACCTTTCCGTTTTTCTCAACATGGATTGCATCGTTTACGCTGACCTTATATGGCTGGCTATTATTCACCGTAAACTCCATATATGCGTTGCTGTTTGATTTGATACTTTCAGGAAGCTCCATATAGTAGTTCATATCAATATTATCTTTTAAAGTAAGGCTTCTGCCAACAAGCTTCTCAGAATCTTTTTCTACATTATTGGCGGTAAATGCTTTAATACAGAAATTACCATACACATTCTTATAATTCCAACTGTGGGAATATGCCAACCCTGTACCATAGAAATAATAGCTTGCCGTATTATCACTTGACGCATGATTCTCCCACACCATTTCATTATTATAATTTACATCACCGACCATCGCTGCCTCAAGGTCAATGGCAGGTATATCAGTAGTCACTACAACCGAATAGCTTGTCCCAGGCTTCAGATTAACCGCTGCTTTAAGTGGAATTGTATATACTCCGGCATAGGTTGTCTGCCCTGTAGTAGTAGCAGTCTCCTGCTTTGTTCCGCTAGTTGGCTTTGTCTTATCTTTTAAATCTGTATAAATCTCTATTGTATAATTCACATTCGTTTTAGATGTAATAGACAGGGAAACTGCTTTTAAGTCCTCAGAAGATACTCCCTGTTTTGTCTGAGTAGTAAAAACATTGGCCAATTTCCTATAACTTTCTTGACGGGCTACATTTAATCCTCCATCAACCTGATAGTTGTTATCATATCCATCATTAGCAGAAAAATCAAACACCCAAGCCGTATCGGATAAAGAAAACGTTTCATATGACATCCAGAAATAACTCTGATCATAATATGAACCGGTTCCGTCTCCCCAACTATTACGAATAAGCCATGCACCATCTTTTTCAGGTTTAACACCATCTCTGAAATTATCTTTAGAATAGTTATCATCCCATCCAACAGCCATTACCGCATGACCTGCTCTGTTATCTGTTTTATCATTATAACTGTTATTTATATAATGATATCCGGTATCATTATGACTATACATAATTCCCACTGCACCATATTTTTTTATGGCTTTTTTCACATCTGATGCATTTCCCTTGATATTAATCATGTATGTATTTTCCAGATGTGCCTTATCCTTTGAATATGCATATTCATCAGATAAACCTGTATTAAGAAAAGTATCAATAGTGCTTGCTGTATATCCGTTGCTTGCCACCTTACTATATGGTACATCACTCTCGCTTACCGGACCACACCACTGTCCCATTCTGCGTGCCGCCATCAAATAGTTGCCACCACGATTGAGATAACCATACTGAACACTTGTATTATTCATATAGTACTTTGCATAGTCCCCCACTGTTCCACCAAGCGGATCTAGCAGCGAATTATATGTATAATATGCCAGATGCAGTTCACTAAGATCTATATTTTTATCAAACGCACCATCATTAATCAGATCAAACTCTGCAAGGCCTATTGACGAAAATGTCCAGCATGTGCCAAGAGGATTTTGATTACGAACAGACGGATATTTCGCCTTGATATCGCTGACTCCATTTGCCGGATACCTGCTCTCTATAGTTTCATCTGCAGAATATCCCCAATCATCAGAATACGGCACCGCCTCATCCGGTTCATACACCGGTGTATTATAATCCAAATCACTCAGAATATATCCACTTGTAATGCTATTTTCTACAATTGGCTGTTGTTCTGTTTCAACGCTTTGTCCTGCTGACACCGGTTCTGCTGCCACCGGAACAGCCGCACCTAATATCATAGCCGCACTTAAGACCAATGATAAAAACTTTTTTGTCTTCATTCGACTTCCTCCATTGTATTAACTCCTCTTACGTTTCTTCTTCAAATGTAGGTAAAACCACAACTGACGTCACATTAGTCAATCGGTATAATTGGAAGCTCTATCACTCCGTTATCAGATTTCGGTTCATTATTATTAGTCATTCCTGAATTGTTTATTTCAGATTTTTTATCAATCTTATCACCTGTTTTATTTACATTGTCTGAAGTGTTTTCTGATTCATCATTTTTCATTATATCAGTCTCATATGAATTCCTGGAATCATTATTATCGGTGTTTTCTGATGAGCTCTTTGTATCACCAGATTTGTCCTTATCATCGACTACTGTTGCTTTGTCTTTTGAGGAATCTGATGAATTCTTATCCACATTACCAGTCTCTGTATTTTCTGTATCCAATATCATCTCTGTAGCTGATACTGCCTCTGTGGCTATTTCTGAGCTTGTTTTATTTTCAAGCACTATATTCTTTGCAGGCAGTGCTGCAACTGCAATTGCTACGCCAAAAATCAATATCACTATTGTGCTAACCATTTTTTTGTTAAAATTAAATTTCATTTTCTATATCCTAGTATAATAATGGTGTAGTCAATCAAGACTACTTGGTTAATAAGTTTCTGTAAATCAGATTACTAAAGAAGGGATTCTTCCTTCATCAGATGTTATCCATAATAATTATCATGTCTGACGGTTCCTGATAGACACCAGATAAAACATAAGGTATTATCTCTTAGGATAGGACAAAGAATGTATTCCTCCTTGGGAAGTCACTTCTGTGACTGATACCTACAAAAAAGTCAATTAGTCCATTCGACAGGGTTTTATGTTTTAGCTGGTTGGGAGCCGGAAGGCAATACCCGAATAACGCGCTAGGTTGTGTACCTGCCAGATTGGAAATGGATTCCTATCAGAAAGGAGCTATTGCTCATGTCAAACAAAGTTATTTTTAATCTTGATGAACTATTCATCTCTGTTGGTATTGATGTCGGTGCTGATTTTTCCTGGATGTCTATAGCACTTCCAAACCAACAATTCGTAGGAAAACCTTACAAAATCCTACATAACAGTATTGATTCCCTTACAACCGCTGTTTCTAAAATAAAAGAAGCAGAAGAGTTGTATTCTTTGGAAAGTCGCATTTTCCTCGAATCCACGGGAATTTATCATTACCCACTCTTCTGCTATCTTCGTGATAAGGGTTTTAACTGCTCGGTTATTAATCCTATCATCACTAAGAATAGCACAAACATCAACATACGAAAAGTACATAATGATCGTTTTGATTCTAAAAAAGCTGCTTTAGTTGGCTTGAAACCTGATTTAAAGGTTTCACTTATGCCATCAGACCTTGCTCTAAACTGCCGTAATCTGTGCCGTGAATACTACGATTTAATGGATAATCGCAGTGCCTATGTGAATAAGCTTCAGGGTGAATTACGCATGGCGTTTCCTCAGTATCTTGGCATCTTTTCCAAGGTTACTATCAACACTTCTCTTACATTGTTGGAAACTTATACATCTCCATCAGCTTTTCTTGAAGCAGACAAGCAAGAGATTATTGATATCATCAAATCAACAGCTCGCTTTGGGCTTACATATGCTCAAAATAAGTATAATGCCATAATTCAGGCGGCAACTGATGCAAATCAGTTTGGGTACATTATAGACAGCAACATCAAACGTATTCGCCTTTATATCAGCTTCATACGTAAATATGATGAAGAAATCAACAACATTCTTGAATCGCTCCATGAGCTTGTTGATGCTAATGAAGATGCCGACTTTGTCAAGCAGATTCATTTGATTGAAACATTTAAAGGTGCTGGTTTCTTGTCTGCTGTATCCATTATGGGTGAGATAGGTGACTTTTCAGCATTTTCAAAACCCAAACAACTTT
>OGIL01001839.1_pt1 | contig 10862 bp, 9 predicted proteins | sample 1571751 | NCBI WGS metagenome assembly OGIL01 (sample SAMEA2581964, study PRJEB24529) | metagenome | biome: Human gut stool | place: China | collected 2011 | reverse complement strand
GTGGACGTATCCGGCAGCGAGGGCCGGGACCCTGTGGCGGATTTTGACGCCATCAACGCCGAGCTGGAGCAGTACAGCCCCGATCTCGCCAAGCGGCCCCAGATCGTAGCCGCCAACAAGGTGGACATTATGACCGACCCGGAAAATCTGGAGCGGCTCCGCGCCCACGCGGAGGCCAAGGGCTTCACGCTGATGGAGATTTCCGCAGCGGCCCATCAGGGCACCCGGGAGTTGGTGGGCAAGGCAGCGGAGGCTCTGGCTTCCCTGCCGCCGGTCACGGTCTACGAGCCGGAATATGTCCCCAAGCCGCCGGTGGTGGACACCAGCGAGCCGCTGGACATCCAGCGCTTGGACGACGGCCACACCTGGCTCATTCAGGGCCCGTGGCTCCAGCGCCTCATGGCCAACGTCAACTTCGACGATTACGAGAGCCGCATGTGGTTCGACAAGGCCCTGCGGGAATCCGGACTGTATCAGCAGCTGGAGGAGCTGGGCATCGAGGACGGCGACACCGTCTCTCTGGACGGCTACGAATTCGAATATCAGTATTGACAAAATGCCCCCGGCCAATGGCCGGGGGCGTTCCGCCTTCCATTCGTTTTGATCAGCAGAAAGCAGAAGGGACCTGCGCAGATGCGCAGGCCCCTTCTGTTTCGTTTTAGAACATGCGCGTCAGAACTATGACCTTGGCTTACGTCTCAGCAGCGGCCTCTCCGGACTTGCTGAACGCCTCCATGGCTCTGGCATTTTCTGCCCGCTTAGCCTCGATAGCATCCTTCAGGAGCATATCCTTCACCTTCATCAGCCGGGTGGTGGTGGAACGGTCGTTCTCGTCCAGCTTCATGGTGATATAGCGGATGGCCTCCTGGGTGTTGGGGATCATCACATATTCCAGTGCGTTGACCCGGCGGCGGGTCTTTTCGATCTCCTCCGCCATCAGCTGGGCGGATTTTTCGATCTGCGCCAGCTTCAGCATCTTCCGGAACACAAGGCCCAGGGCCTCTACTGCATCGTCCAGCTCACCGGAGGTGGCGGCGAAGCCGTAGGGGTAAATGTCGGAATCCGACTTCGTTTTCGTCTGGAAATCGTACACCGGCACGTTGACGGACATGATGTTCTGGGTGGTGCGGGTGAGCTCCACGCTCTGCTTGGGATACAGCAGCGCCTGTTCCAGTGCCTCGGAGGACATGAGGGCAGAGGCCACCGTAAAGGACTTGTGGACCCGCATCAGGTCCTCCTCCACCTCGGCGCGGAGAGAACGCACCTCCCGGACCGTATCCAGGAACTGCTTCATCAGCTCATCCCGCTTATCCTTCAGCAGCTTGTGGCCCCGCTGGGCGGTTTTCAGCTTGCCCTTGAGACGGGTGAGCTCCATGCGGGTAGGGCTGACCGTGATATTTGCCATGGTTCACCCCTCCTTACTTCTGCTCGTCCTTTTTCGGCCAGTATTTCTCGATCAGCTCCGGCTTGATCCGCTTCAGCTCGCTCTTGGGCAGGATGCTCAGCAGCTCCCATCCCAGATCCAGCGTTTCCTCGATGGAGCGGTTTTCCTCGTAGCCCTGATTGACGTAGCGTTTTTCAAATTCGTCTGCAAACTTGGCGTACAGCAGGTCCGTGGGGGTCAGCGCCGCCTCGCCCAGAATGCTCATCAGCTCCTTGTTGTCCTTACCGGTGGCATAGGCGGCAAAGAGCTGGTTCATGGTGCTGGCGTGGTCCTCACGGGTCTTGCCCTCGCCGATGCCCTTATCCTTCAGACGGGACAGGGAGGGCAGCACGTCCACAGGGGGATGGATGCCCTGGCGGTACAGAGCGCGGCTCAGGATGATCTGGCCCTCGGTGATATAGCCCGTCAGGTCGGGGATGGGGTGGGTCTTGTCGTCCTCAGGCATGGTCAGAATGGGGATCAGGGTAATGGAGCCGGGATTGCCCAGACGGCGGCCGGCCCGCTCGTACAGCGTAGCCAGGTCAGTATACAGGTAGCCGGGGAAGCCGCGGCGGCCGGGGACCTCCTTCTTGGCGGCGGAGACCTCACGCAGAGCCTCGGCGTAGTTGGTGATGTCGGTCATGATGACCAGCACCTGCATCCCCTTTTCAAAGGCCAGATACTCAGCGGCGGTCAAGGCCATACGGGGGGTGGAAATACGTTCCACGGCGGGGTCATTGGCCAGGTTGCTGAACAGCACGGTACGGTCAATGGCGCCGGTGCGCTTGAACTCGCTGACGAAGAACTCGGATTCCTCGAAGGTGATGCCGATGGCGGCGAACACCACGGCGAAGTTGGAGCCTTCATCCCCCAGAACCTTGGCCTGACGGGCGATCTGCGCCGCCAGATTGGCGTGGGGCAGACCGGAGCCGGAGAAGATGGGCAGCTTCTGGCCGCGGACCAACGTATTCAGGCCGTCAATGGTGGAAACGCCGGTCTGGATGAACTCGTTGGGATAGTCGCGGGCGGCGGGGTTCATAGGCAGGCCGTTGATGTCCCGGTACTCCTCGGGGAGGATGTCGGGGCCGCCGTCAATGGGCTGGCCCATGCCGTTGAACACGCGGCCCAGCATATCGCCGGACACGCCCAGCTGCAAGGGATGGCCCAGGAAGCGGACCTTGGCGTCCGCAAGGTTGATGCCGGCAGCGGACTCGAAAAGCTGTACCACCGCCGCGTCGCCGTTGACCTCCAGCACCTTGCCCCGGCGGAGGGAGCCGTCATGCAGCTCGATCTCCACCAGTTCGTCATAGGTGACGTTTTCCACCATGCGGACCATCATCAGAGGGCCGCTGATCTCCTCAACGGTTTTATATTCACGGATCATTCGTCGTCCCCTCCTTTGGCTGCAATGGCAGCGATCTGCTGCTCCATATCAGACTGGATCTGATCGTAAACCGCCGCGTATTCCTCAGCAGGCACGCTCTTGGCGCGGCCGATCTGCTCACGGGCCGGGATCTGGAACAGCTCCTGGGCAGAAGCGCCCTTGGCGATAGCGTCCCGGCAGAGGACGTCATAGCTGAGGATCATGCCCAGCAGCTTCTTCTGCCGCTCGTAGTCGGAGAAGCTATCCACATCCATAAAGGCATTCTGCTGCAGGAAGTCCTCGCGGACCATACGGGCCACCTCCAGCGTCAGCTGGTCGCCGGCGCCCAGAGCGTCCTTACCAACCAGCTGAACGATCTCGTTCAGGCTGGCCTCGTTTTGCAGGATGCCCATAGCCTTGGTGCGGTCCCGCATGAACTCGGGGCCGAGATTTTCGTCAAACCACGGCTTCAGGGAGTCCAGATACAGGGAATAGGAACTCAGCCAGTTGATGGCCGGGAAATGACGCTTGTAGGCCAGAGAGGAGTCCAGTGCCCAGAACACCTTGACGATCCGCATGGTGGCCTGAGAAACCGGCTCGGACAGGTCGACGCCCGGAGGGGACACGGCGCCCAGAGCCGTCAGGCTGCCCCGGCGCTCGTCGGAGCCGATGCACTCCACGCTGCCGGCCCGCTCGTAGAACTGAGCCAGACGGGAGGCCAGATACGCGGGGTAGCCTTCCTCGCCGGGCATCTCTTCCAAACGGCCGGACATCTCACGGAGGGCCTCGGCCCAGCGGGAGGTAGAGTCGGCGATAACAGCTACATCGTAACCCATGTCGCGGAAGTACTCCGCGATGGTGATACCGGTATACACAGACGCCTCACGGGCGGCCACGGGCATATCGGAGGTGTTGGCGATCAGGACCGTCCGCTTCATCAGGCTTTCGCCGGTGCGGGGGTCCTTCAGCTCCGGGAACTCCCGCAGAACGTCGGTCATCTCGTTGCCGCGCTCGCCGCAGCCGATGTAAACCACGATGTCCACATCGGACCACTTGGCCAGCTGGTGCTGCACCACGGTCTTGCCGGAGCCGAAGGGTCCGGGGACTGCCGCCGTGCCGCCCTTGGCGATGGGGAACATGGTGTCGATGATCCGCTGACCGGAGCACAAGGGCCGCTTGGGGGGATACTTTTTCGTATAGGGACGGCCCACACGGACAGGCCACTTCTGGAGCATGGTGAGGGGGACTTCCCTGCCGTCCTCGGTTTTGAGGGTGGCGACGGTCTCCGTCACGTTGAAGGAGCCGCTCTGGATGGAGGTGATGGTGCCGCGCATGGTGGGCGGCACCATGATCTTATGGAGCACAACGGCCGTCTCCTGGACCGTGCCCAGGATGTCACCGCCGATGACCTGATCGCCCACCTTGGCCACCGCGTTGAACTCCCACTTCTTCTCGTGGTCCACGGCGGGGACCTCCACGCCGCGGGTGATGCAGGCGCCTACCTTCTCCACGATCTTCTCCAGCGGACGCTGGATGCCGTCATAAATGCCCTCGATCATGCCGGGGCCAAGCTCCACGCTCATAGGCGCGCCGGTGGTCTCCACCTCGGCGCCGGGGCCCAGACCAGAGGTCTCCTCATAGACCTGGATGTTGGCGGTGTCACCCTTCATGGTCAGGATCTCACCGATCAGGCGCTGGGGGCCGACACGGACCACGTCGGACATATTGGCGTCCGCCAAGCCCGTAGCCACCACCAGCGGCCCGGAAACTTTAACAACTTTACCGCTCAAATTCGATAACCTTCTTTCTTCAATTTTACAGAAGGAACAATAGAACTTTTCTGCTCCCCCCCGCCTTGGGCGGTGACGCCCGTTTGCGAACCGGCGAGAGAGAATCTAAAGGGGAAACAGCCGCAGCGCCGCCTGCGGCGGAACAAGCAAGGCTGTTTCGAGGCAGGCTCCCGATTGCCGGGTGCAAAGCACACGGGAATCGGATGAGCCAACGGTGCAAAATGGAATCTCCTCTTTAAATTTCTACAAAATATCCGCGCCCACAGCACGCTCGATGGCGCTCTGGATGTTTGACTTGCCGATGCCAAGAGACCCTTCCCGGCCGGGGATCAGGATAATGGCGGGCTGGATATTGTCCTTATAACGGTCCAGCACGTCGGCCATATCCTTGGCCAAAGTCTCTGTCAGGTAGATCACCGCGCAGTTGGTTTTGGCCAGGTCATGGACGGTTTTCCGGGCCTCCTCCACGGAGGTGACGGGATAGGTGTCCAAGCCCAAGGCCCGGAAGCCCATGACGGACTCCCAATCGCCGATGACGGCGATGGAATAGGTTGCTGCCATGTTCTCCCCTCCTTACGCGCAGGTCCGCCGCAGGCGGGACCGGATGACCTCCGGGCTCAGCCCGGCGGCGCGGCCCATCAGCAGGATGCGGATGTTGGTGTACTCCGTCTCCCGGGCCGCCAGATAAGCCAGCAGCGGAGCTTCCCCGAAGGGGATCATCTGTGCCCCGGCCAGATAGTCGCTGACAGCGTCATCGCAGCGCTTTTCAAACTCCGTCAGGGAGCCGCCCTTCAGGGCCGCCTCCCCTGCCTCCGCCGCCTGTGCGAACCGGGTGGGGCCGTAGATCTCGTTCAGACCGCCGGCGGTGTAATTCGCCGCCGCCAGGATCGCCGCCGGTTCCACGGTGCCACTCTCAAAGAGAACGCCCGCCATAAAATAGGCTTTTTTTCCCATCCGCAACGTCCGGATCAGCGCCCGGAGATTGGCGGCATCGATCTGGGTCTCCACATATCCCCGAAGGAACTGGCTGCCGGTATCCTCTGCTACTTGGGCCATGTCCCGGTACATCCAACGGTCCAGCACGATGTCGCTGAGCTGGGGGTCCCGGGTGGTATCCAGTACGGACTTGGCCTCCGCCACAGCTGCCGGCAGAGCACCGGGCAGTTTGTCCAGTTCTCCGCTTTCCACGGCGGTTTTCAGCTCCGCTGCTCCGATGCGACCCATATCCATCAGCATCCGGTCCGGGCTGGTACCCATAGCGGCTGCCTTCAGGATGGCCTTTGCATTGTGATAGTCGTATTTCAGCTTGAATATGTCGATATATCTGGGATCTGGCGCGCCGTCGCCAAGGTCGGTGAGCAGCTCCTCCCGGGCCTGAGACAGCGCCGCGTCCATAGCCTCCGGCCGGGCGGCGTCCAGCTCCGGATAGCCGCAGTCCTGAAGAAGCTTGGAGACTTCCTCATCGCTGCGGGCCTCCAGCAGACGCTCCATGCGCTCCGCCGTCAGCAGCGTGGTCTCCATGGCCCGGACACGGGCGGAGATCGCCAGATAATCCGTATCTTTGATTTTGTTAGCCAAGGTATGACCTCCCCTCAGCCGAACAGCCGCTGAGCCACCTGTCCCGCCGTTTCCGCCTTCTGCAAACGAACCAGCGTATCAAAGGCACAGTTGACCTCAACGTTGCCGTCCTTGAGGATGAAGCCCCCCTGAATGGGCGCGGTCTCACCGGAGAGGGTCAGCTTGCCGCCGGACTTTCCGTTGGCAGCGTCCACCGCGGCCTGCCCAACCGTTTCCCGGTCCTGGGCGGAGAAGAGGACTTCTCCCACACCATGAGGCGCAGCCTGAAGCAGCAGCTCCGTCAGCACCTCTACGTAACGGGTCTCCGACAGATTCCGCAGCTTTTCCAGCGCCTTGGCGTAGGTCTCCTCCATGACCGCTTGCTTGGCGGCCAGGACCGTTTTCCGGGCCTCCATCTGGGCGGCGCTGATGAGACGTTCCTCCCGCTCCGCCGCCAGACGCTCGTTCCGGGCAGCCAGATCGGCCACTTCCTTGTCCGCCTGGGCCTGATAGCGGGCGGCGACCGCCGCCGCCTCCTGGCGGGCTTTTTCCAGCAGGGCGTCCGTCTCCGCTTTCGCGTCGGTATTCAGCCGCTGGATAATGGTATCAATTCCGTTCATCATTGAATCCCCTTTCTTACAGGGATCAGGCGCTGATATTGATGATCATCAGCATGGAAGCCAGCAGGGACAAAATGGCGTAGAACTCCACGGTGATGCAGAGCACCATGCCCTTGGACCAGTCATCCGGCTTCTTGGCCAGAATGTTGATGGACGCAGCAGCCACGCGGCCCTGCGCGATGGCGGAGAACAGGCCGCCCAAAGCCATGGGCAGGCAGGCCGCCAGATACTGGAAGCCCTGGGCAATGGTCAGCTCGGGCAGGGAGCCAGACAGCAGGCCCATGCGGAAAATGGCGAAGAACCACACCACCAGGCCATACAGGCCCTGGGTGCCGGGGATGACCTGCAGAATCATGACCTTACCGAATTTGCCGGGGTCCTGGCACAGCAGGCCAGCGCCGGCCTCACCGGCCATGCCGGTGCCCTTTGCGGAGCCGATGCCGGAGAGAACAGCCGCCAGGCCAGCGCCCAGCAGGGCCAGAGCCAGACCGCCCCAGCTGCCGAAGAAAGTAGCACTCTGCTGCAATTCAAACATTTGAGCCAACTCAGTCATAATAGGGTTCCTCCTAAATAATGATTTATTTTGTAATGTCAACGTATTTGGTGTCCGCCATCAGGGGCTTGAAGGGCTTGCCGCCGTCCTCGTAGAACTTGCCGAAGTACTCCAGGCACTGGAGACGCAGGTCATGGACGTAGCAGCCCAGCAGGTTCAGGGCGAAGTTCAGGGCATTGCCTGCCAGCGAGATGATGAGGAACACGATGATGTTGCCGGGAATGGCGCCCAGGGTGTTGAACACCTGCGCAATGACGCTGCCCGCCAGCATCAGGGCCATCAGACGGGAGTAAGAGAGGATGTCTCCGAAATACCCGGTGATGTGATTGTACAGAGAACCGAAGATCCCGGTAATTTTGCCGAAGCCCTTGTTGGTCAGCACCGGTCCAAGGACCACCATGGCAAGGCCAACATAGAGGACCACGCTGGTCATGCCGGCGGCCATAAGGCCGATCCCGGCAAACACGACCCACCAGGTCAGCTCTTCCCATACAGCGTCCATCACCTGACCGTTTTTCAGCTTCCGCACGAAGCTGATGGCCATACCGGTGATGATCTGCACCATGCCAAGTGCCATGGCTCCGATGAGGATCATCAGGGTATCATCCAAGGGCGTGAACAGAGCCGGTAGAGTGAAATCGCCGCCGGTGGTGAGCTTGACCACCTGGGTCAGGAAGTCTCCGAAGAAGCCGCCGGTGAGAGCGCCCATGATAAAGGTACTGACGCCGCAGAGGGTCATCAGTCCGAACAGGTTCCCCGCCGTGCCCTTGGGCGCGTACTTTTTGCTGATGAGGAATCCCGCCAGGAACATCAGCAGGCCGTAGCCCATATCCGCCATCATGATACCGTAGAACAGGATGAAAAACGGTGCCATCAGGGGGTTGGGGTCCACATTGTCGTATCTGGGGAGGGAGTACATCTCCGTCACCATGTTCAAAGGTTTCGTGAGCCAGTTGTTTTTCAACTGCACCGGCACGTCGGGGATTTCCTCCTCCGTGGGGTCCAGCGTTTCCCAAGCGCAGCCCTTTTCCGTCAGGAACGCGCCTACCGCCTTTTCCTGCTCCGCCGGGACCCAGCCCTGGAAATACAGCACCGTTTCATCCGTCAGGACACTCTCGGCGCACTGCTCCTTGGCTGCCTCGGCCCGGAGCCGGTCGGCGTAGATCCGAAGGGCGTCCCGGTTTTCCGCACTGGCCGCGATGGCGGCAGCGGCGTCATCCTGAGTCTTTTTGTTTGCCTCCAGATCCCGTTCCAGAGAACGGATATTCTCCGCCGCCGTCCCGGTCATTCCCTGGAAAGTCACCGCGCTGAAGCCGAAGGGCCGCAGCAGCTCCTGTGTTTTCTCCTCATCGCCGCGGTGGACGATCACAAGCAGATACTTCTGTAATTTGTCGGCGCTGATCTCATACAGCTCCGCCGCCAAGCCCTCCGCTTCCATCTGAACGCGGATGGCGCCCACATCCGTCTGACCGGGGCAGACCCCCAAGCGGAAAATGGTGTGAGCGGTGCCGGATCGCTCCAGCGGAAGGTCCAGCGATTCCCACGGCTTCAGGGCGGCAGCGCGGCTCTCCAGCCGTCCAGCCTCGCTCTGAGCCTTGGTCAGGATCCCCAACTGCTCCCGCACCGCGTCACAGGCTGCCTGAGCCTTTTCCGCAGCGCCGGCATCCAGGAATTCCGCTTCCGTGATGGGATGGCGTTTGATGAACATGCCGTCCTTCAGTTTGGCGTACTGTTTGATGGCGTCCAGCGCTGTGTTGACGTCGGTGAGCTGTCCCTTACGCTCGGCGAGAGACGAGCCGCTCCGCTGAAACAGCGACGCCCATTGGGGGTCCGCAAGGACCTCCCCGGGTTCGCTGATCTCCACACAGCCCAGGTGCAGCAGTCCTTTCAGAAGTTCTTCCCTGCGATCTGCCATTGCAATAACATGGAGCTTTTTCATTTTGACAATGGCCATCTCAGTGTTTCACTACCCTTTCTACAATAAACTCGGCGGTCTCATCCAAATGCTGTTCCGCCTGCTCGCGCTGGCGCCGGCTCTCCGCCTCCGCCTCCCGCGCGATCTCCTGGGCCCGCAGCGCCGCCCGTTCCTCCGCCTGCCGCAGCAGGTCCTTGCCCTGTTCCGCCGCATCGGACCGCACCTTCTTTAAAAGCTCCGTGCCGTTCCGCTCGGCGTCCAGAACCAGCTGGCGTGCCTCCGCCTCCGCGGCGGCTCTGCTCTGCTTGTTGGCCTGTTCCGTTTCCGTGACTTGTCTGATCGCCTCTATGGACATCTCTCGTTCACCCTCCTTCCTGCAAAGTGCTACAGCAAATACCTGAAAATTCTATCTGCCGGGAACCTTCCAGAAGAATAGATTTTCTAAATTTTCGGCTTTTCCCTCAAACCGATGCTGTTTTTTTCCTCATTCATTGTTACGTTTACCAGTATAGGAGATTATTTCCAAGAAAACAAGAAAACAAAAGTAAATTCTGGCACTTTCCCCTTTTTGTACAAGAACCGCCTGGTTCAACCACCATATTTCTTGGTACTTTGGATATTACTTTTTCTAACTTTTTATGCTACAATGAACCGGACAGGAGAAAGTGCTTCTGTCTTTTTCTTTTTTGCCCGTCTTTTTGTCAATTTCACCAGACGTCCTTTTGTCCTCCCCGCGTTTGTTTGTTATATATCAATCAATTTTCGTCTGCATCGTGTTAAAAAAATCACAGGAGTGGAAGTTCACCCCTGTGATTTTTTTAACAGCATTTTGTTACTTTTTGTCACTTTTTGCATCAGTACCCTTTTCCAGAGCCGATGCCAGCCGATCCAGTTCCACGCCGGTCTGATCCATGGTCCTGGGAAGCTGTGCCAGCGTGACTTCCATTTTCCGCAGTTCCGCCGTCATGTGGCTGGAAGCCGTTTCAAATGTGCTCATCAAAATCTGGTACTGCTGCCGGAAGAGGTCCAGCGCCTTGTGCATCTGTCCCGCCGTGTGCTCCTCCAGCTCTGCTGCCCGCTGCCGGGCCTCGCACTCGATAGCCCCCACCTGACCGCGCAGCATGACATGGGCCTCCGCGTCCGGACGCAGCGCCTCCACCTGTTCCTTTAACTGGGCATTCTCTTTCTCCAGCGGCGCAAGACGCGCCATCTCTGCTGAAAGTTCTTCTCTGGCCTTGGTGAGTTCCTGAACCTGAGTCCTCAGTTCGTCTGCTTCCTTCTCCAAGCAGTCTGCTTTTTCCTGTAAAGCGTCCCGTTCTTCCCGGAGTTTTTCCGTCTCCTGTGAGAGCTGCTCGATATAGCGGGCAACATCTTCCTTGTCAAATCCTCCGAACGCCACACTCCTGATTGCGCTTCGCTCCATATCAACACCGCATTTCCGCGTTTTCCGCTGTATTTTTCAGATATTATAGCAAGTTTTCTGTTGATTTACAAGGCCCACAAAAAAAGTGAAAATTTTTTTAAAAAACTCTTGCATTTTCGTTTTGGGTATGCTATTATAAACAAGCTGTTTGGAGCAAAGCAGTACGCGCCGTTAGCTCAGCTGGATAGAGCGTCTGGCTACGGACCAGAAGGCCGGGG
>OGIL01001826.1_pt1 | contig 10897 bp, 8 predicted proteins | sample 1571751 | NCBI WGS metagenome assembly OGIL01 (sample SAMEA2581964, study PRJEB24529) | metagenome | biome: Human gut stool | place: China | collected 2011 | reverse complement strand
GGCGACCACCGAGATCTACGCTCTTTCCCTACACGACGCTCTTCCGATCTGCTGAGGGCTTTCATTTTTCGCTGCTGTTCATCGGCTACTGTGTGGCAAAGCCCTTGTCAAAGGATGACAGGATGGATTTATATAAGCATGAATATGCCCACTATATGCAATACAATATGGACATTCCTGACAAATACAACTGGCAGCCCGGCATCCACGGAAGTGCATGGAAATACTGCTGCTCACTTATCGGAGCAGCTCCCACTCCTTACTACAAAGCCGGTGAAGGACTTATTAAGCACGATTATGATAAGGTTCTCAAAAAGAAAATTACTGACAAGAGTATTCCTATCCGCGACACATATTCACGCGAACAGGAATACCGCAAAAAGAAAAACAGTACTGTAAAATTTAATATCAATGACGATGTCAATCATCCAAAGTTCGGCAAGGGCACCATTGAACATATCGAGCAACTCGAAGGCTCAGTTCGGCTGCATGTCAGATTCGGTGAAGATCTTAAGAAAATTGATCAGAAATGGCTGCTTCAGGCAAACTTGAAGAAAGCAGGTGCATCAAGGCACATATAGCGTTATGCTATATATGTCGATGCACCTGCTTTTCAAATACATGTGTGGTTAATTATTATCGCTTATTGTTCATTCATCTGAACAAGTAATTTTAAATGTTCCATCAATTACATTATTTCAAGTTCGTGAAAAATCCTTACTATCTCATTCCAGGAAGCTATGTTTTCTTTTAAATATAATTCCCCCTTTTCTACTATTTTATAATATTTTCTCTGTGGTCCCAATGATTTTTCACTGTAATATACTTCCGTCAACCCTCCTTTATTCAGTCTTCTTAGAATGGCATAAATAGTGCTTTCATCTGTATCTGGGAAAAGTCCCTGCAATATTTTAATTATATCGTATCCATATCTGTCTTCTTGTTTTAAAAGCTGTAAAATACATATATTTAAGATTCCTCTTTTTAGCTGTGAATCCATTTATGATTTCCTCTCAAATTTTAATTTTAACAACAAAATTGTCCCCAAAATCAGTGTCTGAATATACAATAAACTACTATATGCTATTATTTTTTCAAGCCCAAGCGTTCTTTCTATATAAAACATATGTAACTGATTTATAAAATACATTAAGCAGGTAATAATACCAAGTATATGAAATATCGTTATAAAACCCAATTCCCTGTTTATTATATATTTCTTTAAGATGATGTAAATAATAATACAACTCAGAATAATTATAGCTGTTGTAACTAATACCACATAATAACTCCCTAAGCCAGCCTCATTCTTTTTCATTACCAGAAATACTTCTGTTAATAAAATAAAAAAGAATAATCCAATTAATAACAGATGGTTTTTAAATTGCATATCACATGTTAATTTTGATTTTTTAAGAATAAACAAACCTGCAACAAATACCAGAACATTAGCTATCAGAGCAACCGGATAAAAATTCCAGCCGTTTTTATCAAAGTATCTTAACAAACTAACGCATAGCACATAATATATAACCAGCGTGGCAATTGTCTGTAATAAAACACTACTCTTCAATGGTAACGTATGCTCTTTTCCTTCTTTTGAATCTCTGTATAAATTTCTCGCGATATCAAACGGTTTTCCTAAGCCGGAACATATTTCGTGCTCGCTTTTTTCAGCCATTTCTTCATTTTCGAACCATTCTTCATAGTCTTTAATTAAACTATCACAGTCATCATCCCCAAAATAAAATGATAAGCTAATATAAAGTTTCTCCAAAAATTTCTTTTTTGAATTTTGCTTTTGCATTATAACACCCTCTCTACTGATTAACACTCTACTGTTTATTAGTCACTAGCTAAGTTTAATATATTTCATATCTTGCATTTTGTCAATACAAAAATCATGGGACTGCAATATATTGCAGTCCCATGATTCTAACTATATCTTATATTTATGTTTGTAACTATTTAAGTCACATTGAGAACAAGAAAATCTACAGCTCTATTGCAATCGTATATGACTTCTCAAATTTCTCACCCTTTGCCAGCGAATTACCATACTCCCTGTCCTTTAATTCTCCGGCAAAGCCTGCTCTATCGCATCGGCCATACCATGGCTCAATACAGATAAACGGTGCTCCCATTCCTGCCGGTGACCACAGACCAAATAAAGGCGCATCAAAGGACACCGTAAGGTATGGCTTCTTATCCGGTGTACACAGGCTCACCTTTGAAGCCTGTCTGTTTTCTATTATGAGCGCATCCTTATCAAACATATGCTCATCTATCTGACAGTATCCATCCACATCCACCTTAAGCAGATTATCATCCTTGTCCAAAAGTCCTCCGTCACAGATAAGTCCGTAGGTGATTGCTTTGTCTGTGTCAAGCTTCAGATAATAGTCTGACTGCTTTCCCTGCTCTGCGACCGGACACATAAATGCCGGATGACCACCGATTGAGAAAAGTAAATCCTTTTTCGCAGGATTAGTCACCCTCCAGGTCACTTTTATCTCGCTGTCTGAGAGCTTATAGCCGATTTCGAGCACAAACTCAAACGGATATTTTGCAAGAGTCTCTTCATTTGATTTAAGCAAAAACCATGCCTCATCCTTTGTCTGTGACACAAGCTCAAACTCCATATCCCTTGCAAAGCCGTGCTGTCCCATCGGATAATCTGTCCCATCAACGGTAAACTTCTTGTCCTTTAAGCTGCCGACAAACGGGAAAAGCACCGGTGCGCTTCTCTTCCAGTATTTCTCATCGGCATCCCACAGATACTGTGTACCTGTTTCCTTGCCGGTGATACTTTTTAGCTCTGCTCCAAAGCTGTTTATTGTGAGCTCAAGTGATTCATTTTCCAGTTTAATCTCCATCAAATATCTCCTTTTATATTTTTTGTAACTATTCAAAACCACCTTGAATAGTCAGTTTTTTGTTACATTAGCAGAAGTCCAATAATTCTTACAATAAATGCTGCCACCCATGCAATCGCACACTGCAAAAGCGCCACACTGACTGCCCACTTTGCACCCAGCTCTCTCTTTATGGAAGCTATTGCCGCCACACAAGGGCTGTAGAGCAGCGAGAACACCAGAAGAGATGCTGCTGAAAGTGTTGTGAGTGCTGTCGTGACCGTTCCGCCAAACAGTATCTCCAGTGTTGATACAACACTCTCCTTTGCCATGAGTCCGCTGATAAGTGACGTGCATATACGCCAGTCGCCGAGTCCCAGAGGCTTAAAGACAGGCACGATAACACTTGAAATAGCGGCAAGCATGCTGTCCTTTGAGTCTGTTACCATGTTAAAGTGTATGTCAAAGCTCTGTAAGAACCATATAAGCATTGTGGCAATAAGTATTACTGTAAATGCCTTCTGCAAAAAGTCCTTTGCCTTTTCCCAGAGGAGCTGGCACACATTCTTGGCGCCCGGCATCCTGTAGTTTGGCAGCTCCATGACAAACGGCACTGCGTCACCCCTGAACAAAGTCTTTCTGTAGATAAATGCGAAAAGTATTCCGACAATTATACCAAGGAAGTACAGTCCTCCCATAACAAGTCCGCCATTCTTTGGAAAAAATGCACTAACAAAGAATGCATAAATTGGCAATTTTGCCGAACAGCTCATAAATGGTGTGAGGAGTATAGTCATTCGACGGTCTCTCTCACTTGGCAGTGTACGTGTCGCCATGACGGCAGGCACTGTGCAGCCGAAGCCTATGAGCATTGGTACTATGCTTCGTCCTGAAAGTCCTATTTTACGAAGGAGCTTGTCCATGAAAAAAGCAACTCTGGCTATGTATCCGCTGTCCTCCATGAGGGATAAGAAAAAGAACAATGTCACGATAATCGGCAAAAAGCTTAATACACTTCCGACGCCCTGAAAGATGCCGTCTATTACCAGTCCGTGCAGCACCTCATTCACACCTGCCGCTGTGAGTGCCTTATCCGTAAGCGCGGTCAGTTCTCCTATGCCCTGCTCCAAAAGCCACTGAAGACCTGCTCCGATTACGTTGAAGGTGAGATAAAATACCGCAAGCATTATCACTATAAAGCACGGTATTGCCGTGTATTTGCCTGTAAGAACACGGTCGATGCGCTCACTTCTGATACGCTCCCTGCTCTCCTTCGGTTTTACCACGGTGCTCTCGCAGATTTTCTCAATAAATGTAAAGCGCATATCCGCAATCGCAGCGCTCCTGTCGAGTCCTCGCTCCTTCTCCATCTGGACAATCAGATGCTCTATTGCCTCTTTCTCATTCTCATCAAGATGAAGCTGCTCTAATATAAGTGCATCTCCCTCGATAATTTTGGTGGCTGCAAAGCGAATCGGAACTCCGGCGAGCTTTGCATGATCCTCAATCAGGTGGCTGACCGCGTGTATACATCTGTGCACGGCACCGCCAAAATCATTCTCATCACAGAAATCCTGTCTGCCCGGGCGCTCCTGATACTTTGCAATGTGTATCGCATGGCGCACCAGCTCATCAACACCCTGATTCTTTGCGGCAGAAATCGGTACAACAGGCACTCCTAACAGTCCCTCGATTTTATTTACATCGATTGAGCCTGAGTTAGCCGTCACCTCATCCATCATATTTAAAGCAATAACCATCGGTATATCCATCTCAAGAAGCTGCATGGTCAGATACAGGTTTCTCTCGATATTTGTCGCATCTACGATATTGATTATGGCCTTTGGCTTGTTATCGAGCACAAAGTTTCTCGACACAATCTCCTCATTCGTATATGGGCTCATTGAATAAATACCGGGCAGGTCAGTGATTGATGTGTCCGGATATCCTTTAATAGAGCCATCCTTTCTGTCCACTGTCACTCCCGGGAAATTGCCCACATGCTGGTTTGAGCCTGTAAGCTGATTGAAAAGTGTTGTCTTGCCGCAGTTTTGGTTTCCCACAAGTGCGTATGTGAGCTTCTCACCCTCCGGAAGGGGATTGCCACTGCCCTTCACATGGTATTTGCCCTCCTCGCCAAGTCCGGGATGGGCTGTGTTGCTTATCTTTTTAGGACCCTCATGCTTTCTTGAACGGCTGTCAATTAATTCTACCTCAATCTGTGCCGCATCATCAAGCCTCAATGTGAGCTCATAGCCGTGCACCTGAAGCTCCATCGGGTCTCCCATCGGTGCAAATTTGATAACTGTTACTTCGGCCTTTGGGATTACTCCCATATCCAGGAAATGCTGGCGCAGTGCGCCCTCACCGCCTACTGTAAGTATTCTGGCACTCTGTCCTATGCCAAGTTCTTTTAGTGTCATTTTATCGCTTCCTAGTGTATTTATTGATAATTTTTCTCAACTTATCACAGATATCTTACCACAAAGCGTGTGCCACTGCATTCATTTTTTTCATTTAATACATCTTTTGTACAATCCTCCACAAGGATATATCCATTGTCATGACGCACAATTGCTTCCGCCAGCGAAAGTCCTATACCGATGCTGTCCGCCGGCTGTCCGCTGCCGCTGTAAAAACGCGTAAAAATATGCTTTTTGTCCTCATCACTTATGGTCTCCCCATCGTTTTGCACTGTTATCTCTGCATACATCTCATACCTGTAAAAGCCTATCCTTACCTCACTCTCTGCGTGCTCCACTGCATTTTTTACTATGTTTGTAATGGCCTCACACTGCCAGTATGCATCAGCATGTATACAGGCATCCTTATCAGAGCCTTCATCTATAGACAGCCTTATGTCTCTCAAATCGCAAAGTGCCATCACATTGTCAGCAGCCGCAGCCACAATTTCAGACAGCAGCGTATCCTTCTCATCAAACTCCACAACATCCGCTTCAAGCCTTGAAAGCTTTAAGATAGCCTGCACCATATGCGATATATTGTCCACATCGCGCTTTGCCCTGCGCATTATCCTGTTTTGGTTTTCAGATGCCATATCAGGATTTCCTTCCAGATTTTCCAGATTTATCGAAAGTGATGTGAGCGGTGTCTTAAGCTGATGCGATATGTCAGAAAGCGCATTCTTTAGCAAAAGCTTGTCTGCCTTTGCATTTTCCGCAGACTCCCTCAAATAGATTGCTGTCTTGTAAAGCTCTCCCTTTAGTATAGAAAGCTCCCCCTCTGTGCTATCTGCCATAACAAGTCTGTAGTCTCCCTGATTTATGCGGCGCAGATAATCCGCAGCCTGTCTGACCTGTCTTTTAAAGCTAAATCTTATAAGCACAATGTAAAGGCAAAAGCCCCCTGCAAAAAGCACAACAAGAAATATGTCTAGCCAAAGCGCTCCTTTAAGCGCTTTTTCATTTGACAAAACCGCAGAATCCTTTTCCATATCAATGCCGTATTTTTTAAAGAGCGTCTCTGCGCTTTTTAAATTTGTATAATCGCTGCCTAAGCTGCTGTCATTTAGAATCGCAGCTATGCTGCCATCTGATACATCGGGATATTTTTCATGAATGAGTGCACATAACTTAGCCACTGTGATGTTATAGTTTTTCGTATATGCCCTGTACTGAAAAAAGACGGTAAAAGCCATAACCGTCACACATATACATGTATATATTATTGCAAAATACACAAAATGTTTTCTATTCTCTAAATTATATTTCTTCTTTCTCATGCTTTCCCCCGGGAACTGTCTCTGTCAGCCGATACTGTTTAAAGAGCTTCATCTGAATCAACACGATACCCGATTCCCTTCACAGTCTTTATCACATCCTCACCAAGCTTTGCCCTGATGCGCTTCATATAGACAGTCACGGTATGGTCATAGACATCGTTTCCTGTCGCCTCCCAGATGCAGTCAAGCACGGCATTTCTGGACACAGCCTTGTCATGATTGGTAAAAAGCAGATCAAGTATACGGTTTTCAAGACTTGAAAGAGCAATCACATGTCCAGCCCTTCTTGCTTCCTTTTTGTCCATGTCATAGCTTATGCTTCCTGCGTGTATGGCAGATGAGCTGTCAGCACTTTTTCTTCGCAAAAACACGCGGTTTACCCTCGCCACAAGCTCCCTTACTGAAAAGGGCTTTGTGATGTAATCCTCCGCGCCAAGCTCGAGTCCCTTTACTATATCGTTTTCCTCATCCCTTGCGGTAAGAAAAATCACCGGCGTTCTTTCTTTTTCCAGCCTTTCGCTGTAAAAATCAAAGCCGTTCCCATCCGGAAGCGACACATCAAGCAGCACAAGGCCGGGATGCTCACTCAAAAGCGCCCCAGCCTCCTTTAAATTGCCTGCTGTCAAAAGCTCATATTCAGGTTCTGTAAAGGTATCACACAGTCCCTCTGTTATTCCTTTATTGTCCTCTATGAGAAGTATTTTTTTCATATCAGCTCCCGCATTTCCTACAGATTTTCATTTTTGATCGTCTCAATAATGTTATTGTGTCTAAGCTTCGTCATTGATAGTTTCATGATAGCATAAATCAACATTATTACAACCACTATACACAATATAATTGCTTTATACGGCGGCTCATAAATGATTGCGCCATCCATCCTGTTCATAATAACACATAAGAGATAGCTGATTAAAATACCAAGCGGTACACCTATTACAAGAGCCTTTACAGATATAAACACACTCTCAAGTCTGACCATCCCTGCAAACTGCTTATCTGTCATTCCAATGCTTCTTAGTGTGGCGAACTCGCGGCTTCTAAGCTCCATTCCGGTGCTTAAGGTATTGATGATATTTGTGATTCCTATTAAGGCAATGACCACAATAAGTCCGTATGCAAATACTCCAAGCAGTGTAAAGAGTGACTTTTCATCGCGCATCTGCTTATCCAGATTGCTGACAGAAAAACTAATCTGCGAATACTCAGGATTTTCTTCCGTCTCTTTTTCTAATGTATCCTGATATTCATCTGCATTTTCTGCCACCACATATGCCGAATATGTCGCATTCCCCGGTTTGAGCTCATTGCCGCTCTTGCCGTCAGCCCATAAGCTTTCAAAGCCTTTTTGGTTCATAAACAAAAGCGTGGTATTGCCGTAGCCATTATAACATGTTGGTACCTTGTCTGTGACACCTGCAATAGTTACATCCAGAGTCTTTCTGACTCCGTTATTTATTGTTTCCTCATCAACATATCCACGGCTATCCTCCGTGCTGCTTTCAGTATCACCTTCCACGGCATTGTCATCAGAAGAAGCATCCTCATACACATTGTAGCCGCACCTGATTGTATCTCCTGCTTTATATTTGTACAGCTCCATCTCTTTTTTGACGTATTTCGAGCTTTTCTCATTATACACATCAAATGTGCATTTATTTACAAGAATTGCTCCTGTATCTGCATTTTTTATGCCTGCGTCAGACGCATACTTATCATACGATTTGTCATTTAAAACCGTGATAAAAAACTCTTGTGAGACATCCTCACTGTCATCATAAAGCTGCCCGCAATACTCTCCATATTCCTTTGTATACTCCGGCTTATCTACATCAAAATAATAACCTGCTCCAACCAGATAATCCTTTGCTCCTTCAATGCCACTCAAAAGCTCAGAGAGCTTTTCAATATCAAGGTTCTTTTTACATGACATATTTATTCCGATATTGTAATCTGTTGAAGCATATGACATCCCAACCATGCTAAAGGCCATAGACATAAAGTATGATATCACAATAAAGGTTACTGAGCAGATAACAATAGACGTCACTGTGGTTCTGTACTTTTTTTTGTTCCTCTTTATATTCTTATATGAGACAACGCCTCCAATGCCCCAGATTCTGCCTATAATCGCCGGTGTCTTAAGCTTTGCTGACTTTATTTTAATCTCCTTTGTGTTTCTTATTGCTTCAAGCGGTGTGACCTTTGCGGCCCTTCTTGCACTGCCTGTTGCAGAAAAATAAATGGTCGCTATACTCAGTATCACAGCAAGAATAAGTGCAGGCAGGGATGTGTGAAAGCTCAAAGCAAAGTTTAGCCAGCCTGCTGACAGCGCATTTACCACCTTAACAAGTATGAGCGATGCCAAAATACCACTCAAGGTACCCACCGGAATACCAACCACTCCAAGCATTGCAGCCTCTGTCTTAACGCTGCTTTTTATCTGGCGCCTCGTAGCACCCACGCTTGCGAGCATGCCATACTGCCTGATTTTTTCAGTGATTGATATGTTGAAGCTGTTTTTGATACAGTACACTGATGTCAGTATAATTATCAAAGCCACAACAGTGGCCACTGTAAACAGCGCTTTAAATGTGCCGTCAATCGGGAAAACACACTCATAGCTTATAAGGAAGCGATTTATATATATATCATATTTTGCATTTTCCATCTCTTTAAGAAACCTGTCACTCTCCTCAGCAGACATTTCAACAGATGAATTATTTGCTTTCTCAAACAGCTTTTCATCCACACCAATTATATCTGCAGTCACAGCATCCTTGTTCCTTAAAGCCTTTTGAGTGTATCTGCTGTACACTGTGAGTGTAGTATCAGCTTCACTTGCCTCACTCTTTGTGCCGTTATCAATTGCTGCCAGTTCATCAGAGTATGTGACAAATGTATATCCGGCGGCACTATAGTCCTCCATTCCATAACCCGGTCTTTCCATGATGCCGACCACCTTATACTGCTTTGTCACAGTATCAGTAAGTGTCTCTGCCTCATGCTCATATGCGATGTTTTCCCATATGACACTTTCGGTGCTTGAATCATATCGCTTTCCGATATCAAGTGTTATCTCGTCTCCCACCTTTATGTCGATTCGTCCGTTTGTCCTTAAGTGCCTTGGAATGACTATCTCATCCTCATTTTTTGCCATGCGCCCCTCTATCAGGTTAAAGCAGCCTCTCTCAAAGCCAGCCTCATCTGTTGCCATTACATACGCATACGGCTTATCCTCATTCTTGCAGCCGTCAAGCTTTGCAAAGCCCATCCCCATCGTCTCAAATGTACTTTCAATATTTCTGTTGTTTTTAAACTCCGAAAGCTCAGACATTTTCACACCCGAAAATTTCACATGAAAGTCGCCGTCTTTTTGCTTCTGGTATTCAATAATACTGTACTGAAAGCTTGACACAAGTGTGACAAGCGCTGACAAAAGCGCTGTTGCCAGAATTATTCCAACTATCGTGACAATAGTTCTTTTCCTGTTGAGCTTTAAGTTTTTTAATGTGAGTGTCTTCATCAAATTCATCTGATTTTACCATCCTCTATCATTATTGTGCGGTCAGCCGCCTTTGCAAGCTCCATATTGTGCGTAATCATGATAATTGTCTGGTTGAGCTCACGGTTTGAGGTCTTTAAGAGATGCATAATCTCGTTGCTTGCCTTGGTATCCAGATTTCCGGTAGGCTCATCCGCGAGCACTATAGACGGTCTCGTAATCAGGGCTCTTCCTATAGATGTGCGCTGCTGCTGGCCTCCTGAAAGCTCATTTGGCAGATGAGTGCGTCTCTCTGTAAGTCCAAGGCGCAAAAGCATGTCATCCATCTGTGCTTTTTCTACCTTTCTTCCATCAAGTTCCATCGGAATTGCCATGTTTTCCTCCACATTTAATATAGGTATCAGATTATAAAACTGATAAATGATACCCACCTGTCTTCTTCTGAATATGGCAAGCTCATCATCATTCATTGCAAAAATATCAGTGCCGTTTATATACACCTTTCCGCTTGTTGGTCTGTCAACACCTCCGAGCAGATGAAGCAGTGTGGATTTTCCGGAGCCGCTCGCCCCGACAATTGCCACAAACTCTCCCTTTTCCACGCTCAATGATACATCTTCCAAAGCCTTGACCTGATTTTCTCCGGCTCCGTATATTTTTGATAAGTGTTCTACTCTAAGCAGTTCCATTTAATTCTCCTTTTCTTCTCTATGCATTTTTGAGTGCTGTGCGGTCTGTCCTTTAAAGTGCTGCCGCCCCGCGATACAAGTGTATAATACATTATGTAAAGTTACA
>OGIL01001821.1_pt1 | contig 10907 bp, 8 predicted proteins | sample 1571751 | NCBI WGS metagenome assembly OGIL01 (sample SAMEA2581964, study PRJEB24529) | metagenome | biome: Human gut stool | place: China | collected 2011 | reverse complement strand
TTTCCCTACACGACGCTCTTCCGATCTTGCCTTTTCCATCATTTCCATGTCTTTTTCCACGCGGTCATATGGAAGGTATTCCGAGTAATAAGCTGCCCCGAAAAGTAAATGGTCTGTTTTCATATTGTCCCCCAAAAAAATATTTTCATGTTGACAATCAGTGTGATCTTCTATATTATCATCTGATAACGCAACCGATTGCGCAAACATATTATAACATCAGGAAAAACAAATGTAAATCCGATGTTGATGTGAAATATAGAATTGTTACCGGAACAGGGCATAAGTAAACAGAAACAAAAAGATTGTTTGGAAAATATATAAAAATGTCATTGCTTTTTTTCGAAAATAGGATGATAATAATATTGTTGCGCAAAGGATGCGCAGCAACATCAGGGCAGGACAAAGTAACATTGTGGCAGGATCGCAAGCGATACAGGAAGCCACAGCACAATTCAGGGGAAGTAACTGCTTTGAGGAAAGAAGGGCTTTTATGGGGAATGAAGAGAAGAAAAATATAACGATCGCAGATGTGGCAGAAGCACTTGGTGTTTCAAAAACCACTGTCTCAAGAGCCATTTCAGGGAAGGGACGGATCGGGCAGGAGACGAGAGACCGTGTATTAAAATATATTGAGGAGCATGATTATAAGCCAAACGTTATCGCCAAAGGGCTGGCGCAGTCAAAAACATATAATCTTTGTGTGGTCATGCCGGGAGAATATGATGTTGTGGATCTCACGTTCTTTCAGGAATGCTTATTCGGGATTCAGGAGATCGCCGGAATTATGGAGTATGATATCCTGCTTTCCATCTGTAAAAATAACGATATCTCCTCGCTGGAGCGTATTATCTCAAACCGTAAAGTAGATGGTGTGATCCTGATGAGGACGTTTGTGGAGGACCGGCAGATTGAGTATCTTCAGGAAAAAAAGGTACCGTTTGTCAAGCAGGTATATGAGGTTTATAAGAATAGTGATGTATTCGTTATGCCTTCGGTATCAGAACCTTTCGGTATTGCCCCGTTGGAAGCTATGCAATGCGGAACGCCTTCCATCATATCAAAGCAGTCGGGATGTGGCGAGATTCTTGATAAGGTGATTAAGACCGATTACTGGGATATTCATGCGATGGCCGATGCGATTTATTCCATTTGTACTAATCCGTCTCTTTTCCAATATCTGCAGGAAGAAGGAAAACGGGAAGTGGACGGAATTACTTGGGAAAAGGTAGGCCTGAGAATTCGTGCCCTTTACGAGGATGTGTTAAGAAACTATGGTAAATAACGAAACAATATACAAAAATGAGAACTATCTGTCTTTATTTTGAAATACATCAAATTATACATTTGAAACGTTATCGTTTCTTCGATATCGGTAATGACCATTATTATTACGATGATTACGCGAATGAAACGGGTATGAACGAGGTTGCCGAACGTTCATATATTCCTGCTCTCAGTACATTGATTGAGATGGCTAAGAATTCGGCTGGCGCTTTCAAAGTGGCGCTTTCTATCTCGGGCGTGGCTTTGGAACAGTTGGAGATCCATGCTCCGGCAGTAATTGATTTGTTGCATCAGTTGAACGATACCGGTTGTTGCGAGTTCCTTTGCGAACCTTATTCACACGGTCTGTCCTCACTTGCTAACGAGGACTGTTTCCGTGAGGAGGTGATTCGCCAACGTAATAAGATGAAACAGATGTTTGGCAAAGAACCGAAAGTGTTCCGTAATTCCAGTTTGATTTACTCGGACGATATTGGTGGATTGGTGGCTTCTATGGGCTTCAAAGGAATGTTGACGGAAGGTGCTAAGCATATATTGGGATGGAAGAGTCCGCATTATGTATATCACTGCAATCAGGCTCCCAGTCTCAAACTTCTGTTGAGAGATTTTAAGTTGTCGGATGATATCAGTTTGCGTTTCTCCAACTCGGATTGGGCGGAATATCCTCTGTTTGCCGATAAGTATATCAGTTGGATTGATGCGTTGCCACAGGAAGAACAGGTTATCAATATCTTTATGGAGTTGAGTGCGCTTGGTATGGCTCAGCCGTTATCTTCCAATATTCTTGAATTCCTGAAAGCTTTGCCGGAATGTGCAAAAGCGAAAGGTATTACTTTCTCTACACCGACCGAAATTGTGACGAAACTGAAATCTGTATCTCAGCTTGACGTTGCCTATCCGATGTCATGGGTGGATGAGGAAAGAGATACCAGTTGCTGGTTAGGTAATGTCATGCAACGTGAGGCTTTCAACAAATTGTATAGTGTGGCGGAACGCGTTCATCTGAGTGATGACCGGCGTATCAAGCAGGACTGGGATTATTTGCAGGCAAGCAACAACTTCCGTTTCATGACGACGAAGAATACGGGTATCTGGCTGAATCGCGGTATTTATGACTCTCCTTATGATGCGTTCACGAACTATATGAATATCTTGGCCGATTTCATCAAACGGGTGGATGCATTGTATCCTGCCGATGTGGATAGCGAAGAACTTAATTCTTTGCTGACTACGATCAAGAATCAGGGAGATGAAATTACCGGACTAGAGAAGATGGTTGAGAAATTGCAGGCAAAGGTGGCTAAGGAAACTGCTGCTAAAAAAACGACTGCAAAGTCGGCAACAACAAAGAAGGTCGCTGTTAAAAAGACTGAAACTGAACCGAAAAAGACAGCCGGAAGACCTAAGAAAACGACTGGAAAGTAAGAAGAGGTAAATTCTTGTTATACACAAAGCCGCGGACAGGATGCGATTCCGTCCGCGGCTTTGTAATGTGCTTTTATGGGGAATACTCTATGGCTATACAGAAACAGCGCAGGTTGCATTAATGCAACCTGCGCTGTTTCTGTAAGTTCTTTTATAGTGTTCTATTTATTGAAGTTTGTAGAAATAACTTCAAGTTTTAGTTTGTATTTATCTTGTTCATCCTCGGATAAAGTGGGATCTGTTGCATTAGCTCCCCCTTTTAAACGTGCATAACCGGGTTTTAAATCGTGTTGTATGCTGATTACATTGGACGAAGTTCCATAATTACTGTTTGCAGAAGAGTCTTTAGTTACAAGTACCGGAATAAGTACAAATTTGTTCCAGTCTTCTCCTTTATCTTTATCAGCCAGACAGTTGTTTACCATCTGCGTGATATTGTTGAATGTGTATGCGGTGAGATTTCCTGTAGAAGATGAATAATCAAACAGGGATGATTTTATACCGTCACTCAGTTCATTGTTTTTGAAGAAATCGTCTTTGTATTTTTTACGTATCAACAGGACACTTCGCGGAACGGACATTCCGAATTTCTTGTCGCTTGTTGCTTCATTGTAGATAGGAATGCTTAATTTAACGGCATTCAGCGTATCACTTCCAAGTGTGTTCGATATTTCTTCAATAGGAAGTGTTACCTCTGTGAATATTCCTGCGGGACTTTTTAAGTAAGTACAGTCTTTTTGGTCAATGCACTCTTCTATTTTCGTACCATTCTCCAATTTGTTTGCTTGAATAACTTCACGTGTGGATGTGAAAGAGCGGCCGGCATATACTACAGAGTCCTTCCCTAAGGATGTGCGCAATTTGGCACCTGTTATACTGTCTCTGGCGTGTTCCAGAAATGCTACATCCATTTGTACAGCGTTAACGTAGAGAATAGTACCGTCTCCGTAATCACTTTCGACATATAATCCGGGAAATATATCTTGAAACTTCTTATACAAGTCTTTCGTACGTCCTTCTTTTAATAATTCCTTGCCCAACTCTTCCGTTCTTGCCTTATCTAATGTGATTTTGACATAAGGAGTGTAGGTTGAAAGATTACGTATAGAATCACTGATGGATAAATCGACTGCCGTGTAAGATTTTCTACCTAATAAACTTGTCTCTTTATCATAATAGAGATCGGGGTTGATATTGGTATAGTAAGCATTAGGATCTTTGTACCAATATTCATTGGTACCTTCCTTTTTTTTGTCCAATTCATACATACTCAAGCGGCAGGCAGTCAAAGAATCTCCGAAGTAACTGTCATACCAAAGATAAATATTGATCTGACAGTTGCCGATAGAAGTCTCTCCGTCTTTAATAGTAGTGTAGTTTTTGTGTACGCTTTCTTCTACATTGTTGAAGTCTGCTATCATCTTTCCAGTACCACTATTGTAATCTCCTTTGAAGGCTTCAGGGAAAGTCATACCTTCCGGGCAGTTAAGCTGGACTAAAAAGCCTGCTTGATAAGTCCCGAATATTTCATCTGTAAACTTACCCACATACCCGATATTTGTTTTGGCATAAACTTCTCCAACGGGAATAGATTGGGTTGTTACATCAAATGTCGTTAGTTTTCCATTAATATTCTGGTCACTTCCCGGAAACATTCCCAGTCCTAATCCGGCTGTGTTATCATCACAGTTCCAAAAAGTGATTGCCAATAAAGCTATTAAGGCATATTTTGCTTTCATGATTGTCGTATCTTGAATTTTTTATTCTTCTTTGTTATTGTCGGCAGCGGCTTCCCATACCTGATCGTAGAATTCATTACAGGCGTCTGCATAGTTTTCCGGATTTTGGTAATCAAGTACCAGCTTGCCTGATTGGCGGGCATATTCAATAATAGATTCGTCCACTTTTTCACTGTTTTGTATTACTCCATCGGAATAATCAACAGCTAGTTTGCAGAGAGCAGCATAATCTACCGGTTCTTTCAAATCACCCAAGTCTTTCCTTGTGATACCTTTCAACATCAATTTAGTTGCAAAGTCATCGCTAAGTGTATTTTTAAAGTCGTCTTCATAAACCGAGAATACTACTTTAGCGTCACGGAAGGAAGGCTCGTCTTTGTAGGCTTTCTTAATATAAAGAGGAGCCAAAGCAGTCATCCAGCCGTGACAGTGAATTACATCCGGACACCAGCGCAACTTCTTCACCGTTTCCAGTACGCCGCGTGCATAGAAGATAGCGCGGCTGTCGTTATCATCATATTCCACACCGTTTTCGTCTGCTGTCTGCAAACGGTTCTGGAAATAATCATCATTATCGATGAAATATACCTGCATACGTGCAGATTGGATGGAAGCGACTTTTATAATCAGGGGATGGTCAGTATCGTCAATAATCAGATTCATACCGGAAAGGCGAATCACTTCGTGCAACTGGTTTCTGCGTTCATTGATGTTTCCCCATTTGGGCATAAAGGTTCTGATTTCACGGCCTTTTTCTTGGATCGCCTGTGGAAGGTTTCTACCTATATTGGCCATTTCGGATTCTGAAACGTAAGGTGTAATCTCTTGAGTAATAAATAAAACTTTATTCGCCTTTGTCATAATAACAATAGTTCTCTATAATATTGTGCAAAGATACGAAAAAAAAGACACATTAAATAAGATATTCTTTCTTTATGTGGCAAATATTAGTTTATTTTGCAGAGTTTTTGCAAACGAGTAAAACATAAACCAATAGACGAAAATGAAAGTAGTGCACACTATCAAGGACTTACAGGCCGAATTGTCGGCACTGAAAGTCCAGGGTAAAAAGGTAGGATTGGTTCCTACAATGGGTGCTTTGCATGCGGGACACGCATCTCTGGTAAAGCGCAGCGTAAGTGAGAATGGTGTAACTGTAGTGAGTGTCTTTGTGAATCCCACACAGTTTAACGATAAAAACGATTTAGAGAAATATCCGCGTACGTTGGAGGCTGATTGCAGCTTGTTGGAAGAATGTGGGGCAGCATTGGTCTTTGCTCCTTCGGTGAGCGAGATGTACCCGGAACCGGATACCCGTCAGTTCAGTTATGCTCCGTTGGATACTGTGATGGAAGGAGCGTTCCGTCCGGGACATTTCAATGGCGTTTGCCAGATTGTCAGCAAGCTGTTTGACGCAGTGCAGCCGGATAGGGCTTATTTCGGTGAGAAGGATTTCCAGCAGTTGGCGATTATCCGTGAGATGGTTCGGCAATTAAATTATTCTTTGGAGATTGTGGGTTGCCCGATCGTACGTGAAGAAGACGGGTTGGCATTGAGTAGCCGTAACAAACGTTTGTCTGCAGAAGAACGTGAAAATGCTTTAAATATTTCCCGCACATTATTTAAAAGTCGTAACTTTGCGGCCACTCATACGGTAAGTGAGACGCAAAAGATGGTGGAAGATGCGATTGAAGCTGCACCGGGCTTGCGTTTGGAGTACTTTGAGATTGTAGACGGAAATACATTGCAGAAGATAAATGATTGGGAAAATACTTCTTATGCGGTAGGGTGTATCACCGTATTCTGCGGAGAAGTACGACTGATTGATAACATTAAATATAAAGAATAACTAAAAAGACGAAACCTTATGATGATTGAAGTGTTGAAGTCGAAAATTCATTGCGCGCGCGTCACGGAAGCTAATTTAAACTACATGGGTAGCATCACGATTGATGAGGATTTGCTGGACGCTGCAAACATGATTGCGGGTGAGAAAGTGTATATTGCTGATAACAATAACGGTGAGCGCTTTGAAACCTACATTATCAAAGGTGAACGCGGTTCGGGCAAGATTTGCCTGAATGGTGCTGCGGCACGTAAGGTGCAACCGGATGATATTGTTATTATCATGTCTTACGCACTGATGGATTTTGAAGAAGCCAAGTCGTTTAAACCGACAGTTATTTTCCCAGATCCTGAGACAAACCAAGTGGTAAAGTAGGAAAGTATCTTTGATATTTGAATAATAAGGAAAGCCCCGTCTACATCAAGTAAACGGGGCTTTCCTTATTCTATTTTTATTATGCTGAAGCAAGCGTCGGCGGTTAGTTACCGGCATTTGCTTTTAGTTGCTCATTCATGGCAGCAGCAGCCTTGCGGCCGTCTCCCATGGCGAGAATGACCGTAGCTCCACCGCGCACGATGTCACCGCCTGCATAAATCATGGGAATGGAAGATTCCATATTGTCATTAACGGCAATCGTTCCTTTGCGTCCTAATTCCAGCCCTTTGATAGAACTCGGAACAATCGGGTTGGGAGATACACCTACACTGACGATGGCCAGATCGATGTCTATTGTTTCTGTTGCTCCGGGAATGGGTACAGGACTGCGACGTCCGGAAGCATCCGGTTCACCTAATTCCATCTTTTGCAGGACTACCTGTTTTACGCATCCCTGTTCGTCGGCTATGTATTCGATGGGATTATGGAGTGTCAGGAATTCTACTCCCTCTTCTTTGGCATGTTTTACCTCCTCGATACGTGCGGGCATTTCTTCTTCCGAACGGCGGTAGATAATCATGGCACGTTCGGCACCCAGACGCTTGGCGGTACGAACAGAATCCATAGCTGTGTTTCCGCCACCGATAACCGCTACATTCTTGCCGAAAGCTACCGGAGTGTCGGATTCTTCACTGGCTGCGTCCATCAGATTGACACGGGTGAGATATTCGTTGGAAGACATGATGTTGATCGAGTTCTCTCCGGGAATATTCATAAAGTTCGGCAGTCCCGCACCGGAAGCGACAAATATACCTTTGAAACCTTCTGCCTTCAAATCCTCCACGCTGATTGTTTTTCCTACGATGCAGTCCTTGATAAAGTTAACCCCCATCTTCACAAGGTTGTCTATTTCTACATCTACAATCTTGTTGGGCAGACGGAATTCGGGAATACCGTATTTCAATACACCACCGATTTCATGTAATGCCTCAAATACAGTTACATCATAGCCAAACTTAGCCATATCACCGGCAAATGCCAGTCCGGCAGGTCCGGAACCGATTACTGCTATTTTGATACCGTTCTTATCAGCGATGACAGGTACTGAAATTTGTCCGCTTTCGCGTTCGTAATCAGCGGCAAAGCGTTCCAAATAACCGATAGCGACCGGCTTCTCATTCATTTTCAGATGAATACATTTTGATTCACACTGTTTCTCCTGCGGGCAAACACGACCGCAAACAGCCGGAAGCGCACTTGTCTCTTTCAAGGTTTTGGCTGCTTCGAGGAACTCTCCGCGCTCGATATTTTTGATGAAACGAGGAATATCGATACCTACCGGACAGCCTTCGGTACATCCCGGATTAGCACAGTCAAGACAACGTTTGGCTTCTGTAACTGCCTGTTCTGCCGTCAAACCTTGATTTACCTCTTCTTTGCGGCTGTGTGAACGGTATTCCGGGTCAAGTTCATTCATCTCTACACGAGGAATCGCTGTACGCTCTTTGGGTTTCATTGATTTGCGCAACTCCTGTCTCCAGGCTGCATTACGGCTGTTTTCGTCTATTTCTTTAGTGGCTTCACATTCTGACTCCAGCTTGTGCATTTCTTCGCGTTCGATATTCTTGAATGCGCCCATACGTTTCAGCATTTCGTCAAAATTAACCTGGTGACCGTCAAATTCGGGACCGTCTACACAAACGAATTTTGTTTTTCCTCCTACGGTGATACGGCAAGCGCCGCACATACCTGTTCCGTCCACCATGATGGTGTTTAGTGAAACATCGGTCGGAATCTCATATTTTTTGGTTAGCAAGCAAACGAATTTCATCATGATTGCAGGACCGATGGCGAAGCATTTATCCACTTTCTCGCGTTTGATAACTTCTTCCACACCTTCCGTCACCAAACCTTTGCGACCGTATGAACCGTCGTCCGTCATGATGATTACTTCGTCGGAACTTTCACGCATTTCTTTCTCCAGGATGATAAGGTCTTTGTTACGTCCCGCCAATACGGTAATCACACGATTTCCGGCAGCTTTCAAAGCCTGTACGATGGGGAGCATCGGAGCAACACCTACACCACCACCGGCACAAACTACTGTTCCGAACTTCTCTATGTGTGTAGTCTGTCCCAACGGACCTACTACATCCGTAATGTAATCACCCTCGTTCAGCTCGCAAAGACGGGTTGAAGAAAGCCCGACTTCCTGTACTACTAAGGTAATAGTACCTTTCTTTACGTCAGAACCGGCTATAGTCAGAGGCATACGTTCTCCCTTTTCGCCTACACGCACGATGACGAAGTGTCCGGCCTTACGAGATTTAGCAATCAGAGGAGCTTCAATCTCAAATTTGAATACTTTCTCAGAAAAGCGTTCTTTGCTAATGATTTTGTTCATTATCTAATTATTTTGTTGGTTTTATTACGTAACTGCTATCAGAATGTTATAAATTTCGGCAAAGATACAGCTTATTTACGAAAAACAAAAAGAAAAGCCACTCTTTTGATGAGTGGCTCTTTATATACTTGCTCTTTTATTAGTCTATCATGTCAAAGCCGCAATATGGAACCAGTGCTTTCGGGATTCTGATACCTTCCGGAGTCTGGTTGTTTTCGAGCAAAGCGGCAACGATACGGGGGAGTGCCAATGCCGAACCGTTCAATGTATGGCAAAGCTCGGTTTTCTTGTCCGCGTTACGGTAGCGGCATTTCAGGCGGTTGGCCTGATAAGTATCAAAATTGGATACGGAACTTACTTCCAACCAGCGTTTCTGTGCTTCCGAATATACTTCAAAGTCGAAGCAGAGCGCAGCGGTGAAACTCATGTCGCCACCGCAAAGGCGAAGTATGCGGTACGGAAGTTCCAGTTTCTGCAACAGACCTTCTACGTGGTCAAGCATTTCCTGATGAGACTGCTTAGAGTGTTCCGGCTTGTCGATACGGACTAATTCTACTTTGGAGAATTCGTGCAGGCGGTTCAGGCCACGCACATCTTTGCCGTATGAACCTGCTTCGCGACGGAAACATTGAGTGTATGCGCAGTTCATAATCGGTAACTGTTTCTCTTCCAGAATTACGTCACGATAGATGTTTGTCACAGGGACTTCTGCTGTCGGGATCAGATATAAATCGTCTACTTCGCAGTGATACATCTGTCCTTCTTTGTCGGGAAGTTGTCCTGTGCCGTAACCGGAAGCAGCGTTGACAACTGTCGGCGGCATGATTTCGGTATATCCGGACTTGCGTGCTTCGTCCAGGAAGAAGTTGATAAGGGCACGTTGAAGTTGTGCGCCTTTACCTTTGTATACAGGGAAACCTGCACCTGTGATTTTTACACCCAGATCGAAATCAATCAGGTCGTATTTTTTAGCCAATTCCCAATGAGGAAGCGCATCTTTAGGAAGTTCTGTTTCCATGCCCCCCATCTTTTCTACGACATTGTCTTCTGCTCCTACACCTTCAGGTACACTGTCATAAGGAACATTGGGGATCGTGTAGAGCACGTTCTGCATTTCTGTTGCAGCTTGTGTCATGACAGCATCCAATTCTTTGTTACCTTCTTTCAGTTCGGCAACGCGGGCACGTGCAGATTCAGCCTCTTCTTTCTTGCCTTCTTTCATCAGTTGTCCGATAGTACGCGAAAGCGAGTTGACCTCTGCCAGGTTTTTATCTAATTGATTTTGTGTAGTACGTCTCTTGTCGTTTAAAGCAATCACTTGGTCGATTGTCTCTTTTGCATTTTTGAAATGCTTCTTTTCCAGTCCGCGGATAACCGCCTCTGTGTTTTCTGTAATTTGTTTAATGGTAAGCATATCTATACTTTTAATGAACTTTCGTTTAATGGATGCAAAGATAAAGAAAAAACAAAGAACCAAGCAATGAAAACTGACATAAAAAAGAAAGGAGATGTAATCACTTGGATTACATCTCCTTCTCTTGAATATTTTCTGTAATGCAATTACGCTTCAGTTGCAGGAACAACAGAAACATATCTTCTGTCTTCTTTGCCTACCTTGAAACTAACTGTACCATCTACCAAAGCGAAAAGAGTGTGGTCTTTACCCATTCCGATGTTTTCACCCGGATGGAATTCAGTACCTCTTTGACGAACGATGATGTTGCCTGCTTTGCAAGCTTCGCCACCAAATATCTTAACGCCTAATCTCTTACTTGCTGATTCGCGGCCGTTCTTAGAACTACCGACACCTTTTTTATGTGCCATTTCTTCT
>OGIL01001815.1_pt1 | contig 10924 bp, 10 predicted proteins | sample 1571751 | NCBI WGS metagenome assembly OGIL01 (sample SAMEA2581964, study PRJEB24529) | metagenome | biome: Human gut stool | place: China | collected 2011 | reverse complement strand
CCTCGACCGCACGTTAGCCTATTCTTAGACCAACTCGATCATCGCGGTCTCGGCAGCGTCGCCGCGGCGGACGCCGGTGCGAACGATGCGGGTGTAGCCGCCGTTGCGCTCAGCATAGCCGGGAGCGATCTCCTTGAACAGCTTCTTGCAAACATCCTCGCGGGTGATGAAGCTCATCGCCTGGCGGTAAGCTGCCAGATCGCCCTTCTTGCCGAGGGTGATCATCTTCTCAGCCACGGGCTTGATTTCCTTGGCGCGGGTGACCGTAGTCTCCATCTTGCCGTTATCCAGGAAATCGGTGACCTGCTGACGGAGCATCGCCATACGCTGATCGGTAGTCTTACCGAGCTTACGAGTTCCGGGCATTTCAGTTTCCTCCTTGTAAGGATATGCGCACAGGGGCGCGTTAGTTGTTCTCTTCGTCGGCCAGGGACAGGCCCATTGCCTCCAGCTTGCCGATGACCTCCTCCAGGGACTTGCGGCCCAGGTTGCGCACCTTCATCATCTCGTCCTCGGTCTTGGAGATCAGATCCGCCACCGTGTTGATGTTGGCGCGCTTGAGGCAGTTGAAGCTGCGGACGGACAGGTCCAGCTCTTCGATGGTCATATCCAGCACCGTGCTCTGGGGATCGGCGGACTTCTCCACCACGATGGGGCGGCCGTCCAGCGTGTCGGACAGATCGGTGAACAGGGCAAAGTGATCGCACAGGATCTTCGCGCCCAGGGATACGGCGTCGCGGGCGGAAATGGTGGAATCCGTCCAGACCTCCAGCGTCAGCTTGTCGAAGTCGCTCATGCTGCCGACGCGGGTGTTTTCCACCGTGTAATTCACCTTGTACACGGGGGTATAGATGGAGTCGATGGGAATCACACCGATGACGCCGGGCCGCTGGGCCTTGTTCCGGTCGGCGGACACATAGCCCCGGCCGTGGCTCAGGGTGATTTCCATGCTCAGGGTGGCACCCACATCCAGGGTGGCCAGGTGCAGCTCGGGGTTCAGGACCTCGACCTCACCGTCGCTCTTGATGTCGCCGGCCGTCACCTCGCAGGGACCAGCCGCCTCGATATAGACGGTCTTGGTGCCCTCGCAGTGCAGCTTGGTCAGCAGACTCTTCACGTTCAGAACGATCTCGGTCACGTCCTCTTTCACACCGGGGATGGTGGAAAACTCATGCTGCACGCCGGCGATCTTGATGCTGGTGGCCGCCGTGCCGGGCAGAGAGGAGAGCATGATGCGCCGCAGCGCATTGCCCAGGGTCGTTCCGTAACCGCGCTCCAGGGGTTCGATCACATATTTTCCATAGGAAGCATCGCCGGGCGTTTCGATACACTCGATCTGGGGCTTCTCAATTTCGATCATGCAGTACCCTCCTTCATTCTCGTTACGGTGCGGACAAGTCCGCACTTACTTGGATTCCTTTGCTTTATGAGGGTCTCGACCCTATTACTTGGAGTACAACTCGACGATGAGGTGTTCCTCAATGGGCATATCAATGTCCTCGCGGGCGGGCATCTTGGTGACGGTGCCCTTCAGGGCATTCTTGTCACGCTCCAGCCACTGGGGGACGGTGACCAGCGGGGCATCCTCGCCGGTCAGGCGCTTGAAGGCCACGGAGGAGCGGCTGCTCTCGCGGACCTCGATGACATCGCCAACGCGAACCAGATAGGAGGGGATGTTCACCTTCTGGCCGTTGACGGTGAAATGCGCATGGTTCACCAGCTGACGGGCCTCGCGGCGGGTCATGGCAAAGCCCAGACGATACACCACGTTGTCCAGGCGGCGCTCCACCAGGGTCAGCAGGTTCTCGCCGGTCTTGCCGGGCATGCGGGAAGCCTTCTCATAGTACATATGGAACTGCTTCTCCAGGATGCCGTAGACGAACTTCACCTTCTGCTTCTCGTTGAGCTGGATGGCATACTCGCTCTTCTTCTTTCTCATCTGGCCGCCGGGGTTGCGCTTGGTCTCCTTCTTGGAGTAACCCATGACGGTAGGAGAAATGCCCAGCGCCTTGCAGCGCTTGGCAATAGGCTGCATATTCTTAGCCATATCTTACTTATCCTCCTTGTTCCGATTACACACGCCGACGCTTGGGGGGACGGCAGCCATTGTGGGGGATGGGAGTGACGTCCTTGATCATGGTCACTTCCAGGCCCACGGCCTGCAGGGCGCGGATGGCGGCCTCACGACCCTGGCCAGGACCCTTCACGAAGACCTCAACGGTCTTCAGGCCATGCTCCATGGCGGCCTTGGCGGCGGTCTCGGCGGCGCTCTGTGCGGCGAAGGGGGTGGACTTCTTGCTGCCGCGGAAGCCCAGGCCGCCGGAGGAAGCCCAGGACAGTGCGTTGCCCTGGCTGTCGGTCACGGTGACCATGGTGTTGTTGAAGGAAGAACGGATATGGACCTGGCCCTTCTCGACGTTCTTCTTTTCACGACGGCGGCGGATGACCTTCTTACCGGTCTTAGGATTAGCCATATTCTATCTTCCCTCCTTACTTCTTCTTGTTGGCGATGGTCTTTTTGGGGCCCTTGCGGGTGCGGGCGTTGGTCTTGCTGCGCTGGCCGCGCACGGGCAGGCCGCGGCGATGACGGGTGCCGCGGTAGCAGCCGATCTCGGTCAGCCGCTTGATATCCAGAGCAACCTGACGGCGCAGGTCGCCTTCCACCTTGTAGCTCTGTTCGAGTTCCTTACGGACTTCGTTCAGTTCTTCAGCGGTGAGATCATCGATGCCGCGAGTCCAGTTGACGCCCGAAGCGTCAAGAATTTTCAAGGCCGTTACACGGCCGATGCCGTAGATGTAAGTCAACGCGATGTCCGCGCGCTTGCCTCTGGGCAGGTCAACACCAGCTATTCTGGCCACAGTCTTTCTCCTGAAGGCTAGCCCTGGCGCTGCTTGTGCCGGGGATTTTCGCAGATAACCCTGAGTACGCCCTTACGCCGGATGACTTTGCACTTCGGGCAAATCTTTTTTACGGATGGCCTGACTTTCATGACAAGTCTCTCCACAGGTTTCCTCGGCAGCACAAAATACTGCCGGAACAGGAAGCCTTAGCTCTTTTTTTACATGCTGTCAATGCACGACATGGTTTTCTTCAAGGAAGGTCCAGTATCTGGGGTCCACCCGGAAGGATAGCCACACAATGCTCAAAATGGGCGGCGAGACTCCTGTCTCGGGTCACCGCCGACCATTGTGAGGGCTTGTATGATAATCTGAAAGAAACATTTTAATCATATATTTAATAAAAACATAGAATTATGGGAAAGAAAGTCGTTACATTAGGTGAGATTATGCTGAGACTGTCCACTCCGGGCAATACTCGTTTTGTGCAGTCAGATTCTTTTGATGTAGTGTATGGTGGCGGTGAAGCCAACGTTGCTGTCAGCTGTGCCAACTACGGTCATGATGCTTACTTTGTAACAAAATTGCCGAAACACGAAATCGGTCAGTCGGCAGTGAACGCTTTGCGCAAATACGGTGTGAAGACAGACTTCATTGCACGTGGCGGCGACCGCGTAGGTATCTACTATTTGGAAACAGGTGCTTCTATGCGTCCCAGCAAGGTGATCTACGACCGCGCCCACTCTTCAATAGCCGAAGCAGATGCAGCGGATTTTGATTTCGATGCTATCATGGAAGGTGCAGACTGGTTCCACTGGTCGGGTATCACTCCTGCTATTTCGGACAAGGCTGCCGAGTTGACTCGTCTGGCTTGCGAAGCTGCTAAGCGTCATGGCGTTACGGTATCCGTAGACCTTAACTTCCGTAAGAAACTTTGGACAAAAGAAAAAGCACAGTCCATTATGAAGCCGTTGATGCAATACGTAGACGTTTGTATTGGCAACGAAGAAGATGCGGAACTCTGTCTCGGTTTCAAACCCGATGCTGATGTAGAAGGCGGTAAGACAGATGCAGAGGGTTACAAAGGGATCTTCAAGGCAATGGCTAAAGAATTCGGTTTTAAATATGTGATTTCTACACTGCGCGAATCGTTCTCAGCAACGCACAACGGCTGGAAGGCAATGATCTATAACGGCGAAGAATTCTACGAATCAAAACGCTACGACATCAATCCGATTATTGACCGCGTAGGTGGTGGCGACTCTTTCTCAGGAGGTATCATCCATGGTCTGCTGACGAAGCCCAATCAAGGTGCTGCCCTCGAATTTGCGGTTGCGGCTTCTGCCTTGAAGCACACTATCAACGGTGACTTCAACTTGGTTTCTGTTGAAGAAGTAGAAGCACTGGCAGGCGGTGATGCAAGCGGCCGCGTTCAGCGCTAAGACACTTTCTTCGTATGAAGAAGTTGAATATAAAGTTCTTTCCTGTATCATTAAGAGCGAAGAGAAGGAATTAAATAAATTAGGAGATGAAGGCTGGGAGCTTGTTTGTAGTTATTGCTTGGGTCTTTATCTGATTTTGAAAAGAGAAAAAATATAAATATGGCAAAGTTCGATAAAATAGCCGTATTGAACAAAATTGGTTCAACCGGTATGGTTCCTGTATTCTACCATAAAGATGCAGAAGTGGCAAAGAAAGTAGTGAAAGCCTGCTACGAAGGTGGTGTTCGCGCATTCGAGTTTACCAACCGCGGTGATTTCGCTCACGAAGTGTTTGCGGAAGTTGTGAAATTCGCTGCAAAAGAATGTCCTGAAATGGCTATCGGTGTAGGCTCTATCGTAGACCCTGCTACGGCAGCATTGTATCTGCAATTGGGTGCAAACTTCATTGTAGGTCCGTTGTTCAACCCTGAAATAGCCAAGATCTGTAACCGTCGTTTGGTGGCCTATACTCCGGGATGTGGAAGTGTTTCGGAAGTAGGTTTCGCACAGGAAGTAGGTTGTGATCTTTGCAAGATATTCCCCGGTGACGTGCTGGGTGCAAAACTTGTAAAAGGTCTGTTGGCTCCGATGCCTTGGTCTAAGTTGATGGTGACCGGCGGTGTAGAGCCGACACAGGAAAATCTGACCTCTTGGATTAAGGCAGGTGTATTCTGCGTAGGTATGGGCTCCAAGCTCTTCCCGGGTGATAAGGTTGCTGCCGAAGACTGGGCTTACGTTACAGAAAAATGTAAAGAAGCTTTGGCTTACATTGCGGAAGCAAGAAAGTAATTAATATATTTCATTTTGTTTAAAGGTGTTTAAAGGGGACAACCATCGAGGTGCTATGGCACTTCGGTGGTTTGTTTTTATGTATAGAGAGGAGGAGTGGAGAGGGTTGATTAGTCACTGTCATAGCCTTTTAAGTGTTTATAAGTGTAAAACTGACGCTTAATATCTAAAACAATGTTATAAGGTGCACGATTTTTACTTCTGGTGCTTGCGCATACAGAAAAAACACTTACCTTTGTAGTGCAGTTGTGAAATTGCTTCTAAATAAATAAGAAATAAAGTTTTCAGTACAAAAGGTAATTAGTTAAAAGGTAAAAAGATTGATAGCTTCATAAGCTAAGAATTTAGATTGAAAATAGGTAATTAATTGAGGTAAAGGTAAAAGTTAAAACATTAAGTGTTTTTGATAGGTAATTGAAGTTTGTTTTTTAGAGGTAAAAAGAAAGATTGATTTTTGGGTAACAATTTGATGTTAGTAAAAAAAGAAAAGCCTTTAGGCTTTTCTTACACGAGGCGAGGGGTTCGGGAGAGCTTGCTCGTTTTTTTTGTTTTTTGCTTTTCGCTTTTTTGTATAATTTGTCCAAATTCTCCCTGTTTTTTGTATCTTTGTGACAAATATCCATATAAGGATAATGTTAGGGGCATAAACAGGTAAATAGTTGAAAAATTGGAACATATTTTGCATATAGCAGATTGGATAATATATGTATTGTTTGTAATAAATATATTATATCTATTAATTTATAGCCTGGCATCGTTACGTCATAAACCCATTAAAGCCTCTCCGGCTAAAGAGTTTAAGCGTTTCGCCATCCTCATTCCCGCTTATAAAGAAGATGCTGTGATATGCGAGTGTGTACATTCCTGCCTGCAACAGGATTACCCGGTCGACCATTTCGAGACGATAGTTATATCAGACCGTATGCAGCCTGAAACAAATGCTTCTCTGGCCGCTCTTCCTATCCGTTTGGTAGAGGTGCATTTCGAGAAAAGCACCAAATCTAAGTCTCTGAATGTTGGTATGGCTGCCATAGGTGATGATTTTGACATTGCATTGGTTCTTGATGCAGACAATGTTATTCCCAGTGATTATTTGAGCGACATTAATGATTTGTTTGCTAACCCTGATGTAGAAGCAGTACAGACGCATCGTATAGCTAAGAATATGAATAATGACATGGCGTTGCTCGATGCCGTCAGTGAGGAGATTAACAATACAATATTTCGTTTGGGACATGCCAAGCTCGGTTTGTCCGCTGCACTTATCGGTTCCGGTATGGCATTCCGTTACGATCTTTTCCGCGATACGATGTTGAATATTAAGGCAGTGGGAGGTTTTGATCGTGAGTTGGAATTGACTTTGCTTTATCAAGGCAAGCGTTTCTATTACCTGCCGAACACTTTCGTATTTGATGAAAAAATCCAGAATACGAAGGACTTCTCCCGTCAGCGCCGTCGTTGGCTTTCAGCACAGTGGCATTATTGCAGGACATTTGTAAAATACTTGGGAAAAGCGCTTGCCGCCCACAACTGGGATTTTTGCGATAAGATGTTTCAACAAGTTTCAATACCGCGTCTGCTCCTGTTGGGCTTTACGTTTTTTCTTGCTGTGCTCTGCACATGCTATCGCTGGATGTGGGGGCTGAAGTGGTGGGTGCTTTTTGCCTTACTTGTCGCGGCTTTGCTGATAGCTGTCCCGAAGCGCTTCTATACCAGGCGCCTTGCCGTAGCGTTGTTGTCCCTGCCATATACGTTCTTGCTGATGGCAGCCAATATCTTCAAACTACGAGGAGCTAATAAGAATTTCATACACACAAGACATGGTGTCGGATAATGACACTTTATGCGGGAAATAACATCTCATATTGAGAAATATATACAATAATAGAAACATATACTAAAAACATACAAATGATATATGGCAAACTAAGTCTCAAAGATTGGCGTACGGCTCGTGTAGAGGGGGAGACTCCTGAGTCTTCTTTTGAGAGTTATAATTTTCGCCTTTTCTTTTTCGGCACTTTATATAACCGGGACCAGCTTCAGAGCTCTCTTGCCGATAGTAATGCAAAACTTGTCGCGGATGCCTATCTGGCGGATTCGAACTATGGATTTTCCCGTTTGGACGGTTCGTTTACGATAGTCTATTATTCCAAGGAGGAATGCGGTATTGTGCGCGATCATCATGGTACGCATTATTCCATTTACTGCACTCCGGAAGGAGATTTCGCAAGTTCTTGGACCTATCTTGAGAAGCAATCGGGAAAGCCTTTCAGCTATGATCCCGGTGCATTGGGCATTTTCCTCCGGCGCGGACTTTTGCCACAGGGATTTGGTTCTATGGCCGACGCCTCACTTTTGGGTGGAGGAGAGCAGTTTCACATGTTTACGGAAAACGGATTTATAACATTTATAACATCCGAATTGCCGGAGGAAGTGCGCTCGCTCTCTTGGAATATGTTGAAAGAAAAATCTCCGGAATTTAAGGAGATAGTGGAGGAAGGATCTTTCTCCTTGAAGCGTGACCACATTTTCAGACGCGATCCTCAGATTGTGACCGACATAACTCCCGATGTCGAGAGCTATTCCCGTCGTTACGGCGAGTTGCACCGTCAGGCCATCCGCCGGCGAATTGGTGACAGTCATAGGGTAGGTGTTCTATTGAGTGGCGGCTACGATTCGGGAGCCAACCTTGCTGCGCTTCGCAGCATTTACGATGGTCCCGTAGACTCCTATTCCGTTGGATTCAAGGGTGATGCGTGGACCGAGCTTCCCATGGCGCGACTGATGTCTGAAACTTTCGGAACCTGCCACCACGAGTATGAGATAGACGGTACGGAGATAGCTTCGCTGCCCGATATTGTACGTTTTCTGGGAGAGCCTTTCGTTGAAGGCGGACTTATGGTAAACTATTGCGCCATGCGTATGATAGGCGATGACAAGCCCGATGTAATCTTGGGCGGTGACGGCAGCGACCAGTATTTCGGCACGTCCGGTCGTGAAGTTGCCCTGCATTATCTGGCGGCGCGTACGGGTACTCGTCCGTTGATGCGTGGTGTACATAAGTTGTTAAGTTGTAAGACTTTCGATACAGGCGGTAAACTTTCGCGCATCAATTTCCATTTAGGCAGGATACTTCATATTCTGGAGGGCGAACAGTTCGGTTTCTCCGACTCTTCGTTGCGTGAGATTATGCTTCATCCGGAGTGGATTGCATCCTCCATGAAGACTTTTCCGGCAGATACCCGCAGCTTTGAACATCTTTATACGCAGCATGCGTTGTTGTCCGATCTGGAGACTTCTATCAATTACGTTATCCTCTACAAAGCCTCGCGTATGGCGCAGATGTTCGGCAACAACCTTGCTTTTCCTTTTATGGATTTGGATCTGTACAATTTCCTGCAGGAGTTGCCGGTTGGTTTGAAGTGCAAGGGAGACAGTGTGCCGGATATAGCGCGCGGCCGTTTTGAGTCTAAATATCTTTTGAAGTATCATTACAAATCTCTGCTTCCTGCAGCCATCACCTCCAAGAGGAAACAGGGTGGATTTGCACCTATGCCCCTTTTCTTCCAAGATCCTTTGCAGCGTGCACATCTCAAGGATTTCATTCTTTCTGCTGACATTTACGAGGATTTCCTCAATCGTGACGGTGTGGAACGGTTCCTGAATGAGTACGACCGCGAGGCATCCCGGAAAGGCGGGTGGTTCTGGTACAAGCAGAACAAGGCTTTGCAGTATTTCAACTTGTTGACGCTTGTCACTTGGTGGGAGGAATTTATAGAAGGGAAAGAAGTGAAGTACTGGTGATTGCAGAAAGTAGGTTCGTTAAAAAAAAGAATATGTAAAAATGTCGATAAAGGAGCAAGCTGCTAAAAGTGTGTTTTGGAGTGCAGCGGAGCGTTTTTCCGTACAAGGCATCCAGTTTGTGCTGACTCTCGTCATCGCCCGTATCCTGTCGCCGGACGCATACGGGTTGGTGGCAATGCTAGGCATTTTCATGGCTCTTTCTCAGGTGCTGGTCGACAGTGGATTTGCCAATGCTCTTATTCAAAAGAAAGACCGTACGGAAACCGATTACAGTACTGCTTTTTATTTCAATGCCGCAGGTTCATTGCTGATTTATCTGTGTTTGTTTGTCTGTGCGCCTTTAATAGCCCGTTTTTTTGCCGAACCACAGCTCACTGTTATTGCTCGCGTGATAGGTCTGACTCTGATCATAAACTCTTTGGGCATTGTGCAGCAGGCGCGGCTGACGGTGGACTTGGACTTCAAGCGTCTGGCGCGGGCTTCGCTGGGAGCGGTGGCTATTAGCGGGGCTGTCGGCATCTGGCTGGCCTATCATGGGTTCGGTGTATGGACTTTGGTGTGGCAAAGCCTTATGAACAGTCTTCTTCGTGTCGTTTTCTTATGGATATTTTCCCGTTGGATGCCTCGCCGGATTTTTTCATGGGAGTCGTTTCGTCTGCTTTTCTCTTTCGGTTCCAAACTGATGCTGGCCAATCTGCTGCACACTTTTTATGTCAACTGCTATTCCCTGATTATAGGAAAGTGCTTTTCGGCTTCCCAACTGGGGTTCTTCAACCGTTCCTACACATTGGCGCAGTTTCCTTCCACTAACTTCACGAATATTGTTGTTCGTGCGGTCTATCCCATTCAGTGCCGTTATCAAGATGATATGCCCCGGTTGCGCAGCATGTTCCTGAAATATATGCGCATGTCGTGTTACCTGATTTTTCCTGTTATGGTGGCAGTGGCAGCATTGGCAGAGCCGCTGGTGGAAGTTGTCTTGACGGACAAATGGCTTCCGGCGGTTCCTTACCTGCAGATTCTTTGCATAGCCTTTATGTGGGATCCGGTGATGAAAATCAATCATAGCGTCTTGAACGTGAAAGGGCGTACCGACTATTTCCTGTATGCCGAGATATGGAAGAAGCTCATTGCGTTTGCCATATTGTTTGTCACGATTCCTTTAGGGGTATCGGCCATGTGCTGGGGACTGGTGCTGTATTCCTTTGCTGACATGGGAGTGATTATCTGCTATTCCCGCAAGCTGATGAAGGCCGGTTACCTGCGTCAGCTTTGCGAATTGTTGCCGGTGCTGTTGCTGAATGGCGCAATGGGGATGTGCCTGTACCTGATTACGCTTTTGCCATTGTCCGCATGGGGACAGCTTCTTTTAGGTGTGCCGTCGGGACTGGTAATTTATGTTGCGGCCTCCTGCGTGTTTCGCATGTCCGAATGGCAGATGCTGCTTTCGGTTCTGAAAAAGTAGAGAGGACGCTCTTCTCTGTTTTCCACTTTTCCGTTGCGGTTTAGGTCGGGGTGAACATTTATTCTAAAAAAACTGCGAAGGTAATATCTTTTGTCGGTAATGGAAGAAACTTTCGGGGTTGGAGAGCAATCTTGTGTTTTTTATTTCGTATCTTTGTTTTATGGATAGGAACAATGTATTGCGTGGGGAGATAGTAAAGTGACAGCCAGAAAGAACTTATCTATTGAGACCTTGCGGGGGATTGCCATTCTGTTGGTAGTGGTGGGACATGTCATCGGTTCTGCGCCCGACGGCGGAATGAAGATTGATTTTCCGCATCCACTACGTTATTTGTATTTGTGGATAGACTATATACAGATGCCGCTTTTCACAGCCATTGCAGGGTGGGTGTATGCTTTGAAGCCTGCCGCTTTGCCGGGTAGTTTCATGAAGTTTGCACGCAAAAAGGCGATGAGGTTGTTGGTGCCGATGGTTGTGGTGGGGACGCTTTATTTCGTGATACAGTATCTTGTACCGGGAACCAACAACAAGGGAGATATTACCC
>OGIL01001802.1_pt1 | contig 11022 bp, 10 predicted proteins | sample 1571751 | NCBI WGS metagenome assembly OGIL01 (sample SAMEA2581964, study PRJEB24529) | metagenome | biome: Human gut stool | place: China | collected 2011 | reverse complement strand
AACGGGTTCCAAGTTTTTGTTACTTTTTAGCATAAAAAGTAAGAAAGAAAGCTTCTGTTTTGCCAAAATAGTTCTAAACTGGCGAATTTCTGATGTTGTCCAAGCAAAATATTTGGCTCGAATGAGCCCAATCGGCGCTTGCGCCGCTAACTTAGACGCTCCTGCGCCGCTATTTCATTCCCCCAAATCGTGAATAAATAACCCACTCCGCAGCTTCGGCTCAAACCATGTCGATTTCGGCGGCATCGTCATATCCTCATCTGCCACATCCATCAGCTCCTCCATGGAGGTGGGGAACATGGAGAACGCCAGTCTCATCTCGCCGCTGTCTACTCTGCGCTCCAGCTCACCCAGTCCGCGAATTCCGCCGACAAAATCAATCCGCTTGTCGGTTCTGGGGTCGCCGATGGCAAGCACAGGCTCCAGCAGCTCCTTCTGCATGGCGAGCGCCTCCTCGGCGTTTTTCGGCTCGCCGGTCATGGCGGAGCCGTTGTCGCTCATGTAGCCCATCTTGTCATTGTTCTTCGTGCCGCAGGCCGACAGGGCCAGCACCATCAGCACGGCAAAAGTCAGTGCAAAAATTCTCTTCCTGTTCATTTTGATTCCTCCATCGTTGTTTTCTTTATTGTTTCTTTCCCGTTGCCGAAGCCGTAGCGGAAGCACACGGCGTTCGTCGGGCAGGCGCGGACGCACATTCCGCAGCTCATTTTTCATCACCCTTTCCGATTTTCTGCCCCCATCATAGCGTAGGAGAGTTAAAGTCTCTGTTAAGAACGAAAACTTAACGCAAACCTTATCTATTTTTGCTATAATGAAAACAACACAAAAACGGAGAAATAAAAAGGAGGGCTCTCATGCACCTTTTAGTAATTGAAGATGAACGCGCCCTGTGCGAGACCATCGTCCGCAGCCTGCGGCGGCTGGCCTACAGCGTGGACTACTGCTATGACGGAGAAGAGGCGCTGGCGCTGCTGGGCGTGGAACGATACGACCTGGTGCTTCTTGATCTGAATCTGCCGAAAAAGGACGGCATGACGGTGCTGCGCACCCTGCGGCAGACCGACCGGGAGACGCGGGTGCTGATCCTCTCCGCCCGCAGCGAAGTGGAGGACAAGGTGCAGGGGCTGGATGCCGGGGCGAACGACTATCTGGCAAAGCCTTTCCACTTGGCGGAGCTGGAGGCCCGCATCCGCAGCCTGACATTGCGGCAGTTCACCCAGCAGGATGTGCTGCTAAGCTGCGGAGGCCTGACCTTTGACACCCGCTCCCGTACCGCCGCCGTCAACGGGCAGACGCTGACGCTGACCCGCAAGGAAACGGGGATACTCGAATACCTGATGGTGCATCAGGGGCGGCCCGTGAGTCAGGAGGAGTTGATGGAGCATGTTTGGGACAACAGCGTGGACAGCTTCAGCAATTCCATTCGCGTCCACATCTCCGCCCTGCGCAAAAAGCTCCGCGCCGTGCTGGGCTATGACCCCATCCGCAACCGCATCGGCGAGGGCTATCTGATGGGAGGCGAGGAGGAATGAAGCGGCTTTCCCTGCAGTGGCGCATCACGCTGATGTCCGTCCTGCTCATCGGCATCACCTGCGTGGCCATGAATTTGCTGCTGTGCTCCTCCGGTGTGTACTATATGGACACCATTGCGGACAGCTTGCAAGGCGGCGGCACGGTGATCCTGAATGATGGCGGAGCGGCGAGCTTTGACCCGCAGCTCATAGCGCCCAACGAGGAGTTGACCATCGTCGTCGATGGGGTGCAGGGGCGCTTCCGCACCACCAACTGGTACATCACGGCGGCGGTAACGCTGCTCAGCGGCATCCTCGCCTATTTCGTCAGCGGACGCGCTCTCAAGCCCCTGCGCAGCTTTGCCTCGCAGGTGGAGCAGGTGCAGCTGAACAATCTTGCCGATATGAGGATCGATGAAGACGCTATTTCGGAGTTCCGGCAGCTGAGCCGCTCGTTCAACCAGATGCTGGAGCGGCTGAACAACGCCTTTTCCGCCCAGCGGCAGTTCACCGGCAACGCCGCCCACGAGCTGCGCACGCCACTGGCACTAATGCAGGCGCAGTTGGAGCTGTTTTCCGCGGAGCATCCTGATGTGCGACCGGAGACGGCGGAGTTCCTCACGCTTTTGCGTGAGCAGACGGAACGGCTGATACAGATGACCAGGACACTGCTGGAGATGAGCAATTTGCGGCAGGTGGCGCGGAACGAGCGGATCCAGCTCGCTCCCATGATCGAGGAGATCTTCACAGATCTTGCGCCGCTCTCAGATAAGCTCGGCGTCACGCTGACGGCGGAGGGCGACGGCATTATGACCGGCAGCGATGCACTGATCTACCGGCTGATTTTCAACCTGACGGAGAATGCTGTCAAGTACAACCGGCCGGGCGGCTCGGTACGGGTTTCTGTCACTCAGGAGTTGGAAAAGCTTCTGCTCCGCGTCTCCGACACCGGCTGCGGCATCCCGGAGGAGTATCAGCGCAGTATCTTCCAGCCCTTCTTCCGGGTGGACAAGTCTCGCAGCCGGGAATACGGTGGCGCAGGACTGGGGCTCTCACTGGTATGGGAGATCGCCGACCTCCACGGCGGCTCCGTTTGGGTAGAGAAAAGTTCGGAGAAGGGCACTACCATTGCGGTGGAGCTGCCGGCAGGGGCGGAAAACGATTCCTCCGGCGCGGATATCCCATAATAGTCCTCGGCGGTTTCATGATGATCGTTTTTCAACCTCCACAATGTTATCGCAGCAGCTCTCAATCAGCTCCCTGTCGTGGGTGATCACGAGAATGGTTCTGCCGCTCCGCACCTCGCTTTTCAGCCTTTCTGCGATCAGGCGCATAATTCTGCCCGTCAAGACCGCTGGGTGACTCATCAAGAATCAGTATCCTTCCTTTGAAGCATTCTCCAAAGCTATTGCTGATTATATCGACTATTACAATAACAGCAGGATCCAAGCGAAAACAAAATGGATGCCTCCCTCTAAATTCAGGGAAGCATCCATGATGGAAGCTTAATTATTCAATTTTGAACCGGTGTCCAGAAAACCGGGTACATATCATTTCATAGAAAGCTCTTTTGCATTTTCACAGTCCAGCTGTAAATAATTTTTTCCGTCTTTTTGGAAAAGCATGCTGCTTTGTTCCATAAATACCCTCCTTGCTGCAAGTAATAAAACCATCTCTATATGGTGATATTCTCAGAATTTCATCTGTCTGCATATTCTGGCACCATTGACATAAATGTCATTTGCCAGTTCTGTAACAAGCCGCATATCCTGCCAGGTTTCACACTTATTCCCCATAAAAGTAATGTTATCAAAATGGACATCATGGACACGTACTTCTTCTGTCGGTGTCTGATACCCCCGGATCATGGAGACCGGGATATCTCCGTTCAGCACCTGGATATTATCAAAATAGATATCATTAATCTCTCCTTTGGCAAGCTGTTCCGTATATCTGCAAAGCAGAACCTTAATATCGAACAGTTTCTGTTCTGCCTGCTCTACTCTGATATTTTTATAATGTATATCATGAACATGGCCGCCATCTGCCTGATGGATGGAAAGCGCCGCACCACCCATGTTTCCTTCATACTGGCAGTGTATAATATCACAATCCTCAAATACTAGGTCGTGGATTTCGCTCTGGAGGGCATAACCAAGCTCTATGGCATTACCGGGTTCTGCATTCCAGATCACGTTATTGTGAACACGCACTTTTGTTACGTCACGTACCGTTGACGGATCTTCAAACAATCTTTGGGATTTGATGCAGATACTGTCGTCTGTGGAACGGATAAAGCAATTTTTTACCTCTACGTCCTGGCTGCTCGTAATATCAATACCGTCTCCCGTTACAATCCTCGACATAATATTCATATCATCAATCACAACATGGTCACACGCCGCAGGAACTACATGCCAGGAAGGTCCGTCTACAGCAGTAAAGCCTTTTAAGAGTACATTATTACACCACTTGGCATAGATAAAGAAACGGTGTGCATTACTGTCCGGCAGATGCCAGCAGGCTCCGTTGATAATTCCGTTTCCTACAATGGAAATATTGTCACAATGGTCTGCGTATACACACCCTGATACAACAGCACCTTCCTCTATGTAAACCGTATCATTGGACTTTAAGGTAAGAACTCCTACATTATATACCTTGCCCTTTTCAAAGCAGATGGTGGTATCTGCCGGCTTCTCAATCCTGTGCGAGCAAAGCACAAACAATGCATCATGAAGACCACCATCTGTCTCTACAGTAAACTTTCTCGGTTCATCAAGATGGATATGGACTGTTTCTCCTTTTACAGAAGGAACTATGCCAAAGCTGGACGGACGGATTTCAAGTTTTTCATATGGTGTATGGATTGAAATCTCCAGATCATACGCTTCGTTATCTACTACTACAACATAGTCAAACGAATCTGTATGGTATACCACACGCTCTGTTCCATTGCAGGTAACACTGTATTTTGTTGATTTTTCCAATTCATCTACGGAATTTAAAATAAATCTCGGTTCCTTGACCGGGTCCGGATTAGGATAATAAATCAAATCATTTTCAAAATCCTTCATGTCTCTTTTCTCCTATGCTTGTATAATGTTCTCAGAAACAAGGTGGTCACTACTGTTTCCAATACTGATACGCAGTTTCATTCCGCTGCTGACGGTTTCCATGTTTTTGCCATAATATGAGAATTCTTCCTGGTCAATAAAGAAATCTACATCCTTCTTCTCCCCCGGCTCCAGGAAAACCTTCTGAAAACGGACAAGCTCTTTCTTTGGACGTACTACAGATGCATATAATGTTTCATAATAACACTGGACTACTTCTGCTCCCGCAACATTTCCTGTATTGCATACATTGCAATGTACATGTACTTTTTTATCCTGTCCTATCTGCACATCAATGTCCGAAATAGCAAACTCTGTATAGGACAATCCATAACCGAATGGATATAACGGCGTATTCGGGATATCCATATATCTGCTGGTGAAACGGTTTTCTGAATTATCTTCTGTAAGTATATGTCCGGTTTTTACATCCCAGTAGCTTATGGGCACCTGTCCCACACACCATGGAATACTCACAGATAATTTGCCGGAAGGGTTTATTCTGCCATACACAATATCTATGATTGCTTCAGCTCCCATAGTTCCTGGTCTCCATGCCATAATGACAGCCTTGGATTTTTCTGATATCCTCCGCAGATCCAATGGTCTTCCTGCAATTACCACAGTCACGATATTACTTGTACGTTCTGCTATTTTTTCAAATAACACCTGCTGCTCTTCCGGCAAAGTCAGGAATGCCCTGCTGGCAGCCTCTCCTGACTGGGATTCATGTTCCCCCAGTACACATACGACCGTACCTTCATGGGTTATCGTTTCCAGCCACTGCTCATCCCTTGGCTTGTCAGACAATTCCTGTTCCACCTGCCATACCTTACACTCTGCATCAGAAAGAATATTGCATCCTGTGATACATTCTGCTTCTATCTGCTTTCTTTGTAAAACATCTTCTATTGTTTCAACTGCCTCATGTTCTCCAAAAATTGACCAGCGGCTTAATAATTCTCTTGACGCTGTATAAGGACCTGCCCATATAACTTTCTTCTTCATGCTTAATGGCAGTATCTTATCATTTTTCAAAAGGACACAGCTTTCGCCTGCCAGCTGATATGCCTTTTCCCGGTTATGCAGAGTCAGTTTTCCACTCTTTCCAAGACCGGCAAACGGATTTTCAAAAAGCCCCAGCTGATTTTTCATCATCAGGACCCTGAATGCACTTTCATCAACAAACGCTTCCGGAATTTTGCCGCTTTCCACCAGTTTTTCAAGACACAGCATATAAGCAGGACTCATCATATCAATGTCTACACCGGCTTCTGAAGCCTGGATTGCTGCTTCTTCCATATCAGCTGCCACTCCCTGTTCTTCCAGCTGGCCTATGGAGCCCCAATCTGAAATTACAGTTCCCTCAAATCCTTCCTTATCCCGCAGAAGCCCTTTAAGAAGTTCCTTATTTCCGCTTATCGGTTTACGGTCAATAGCATTAAAAGCTGTCATGACCATAGCAGGCTTTGCTTTTAATGCCATACGGAAAGGTTTTACATACTGCTCCAGAAATGTCCGCTGGGATATTTCAACATCATTATATTCCCTTCCCGCATTCACAGCCCCATAACCTGCAAAATGCTTCAGGCATGCCGCTATTCCGGTATCAGCTTTCTGCTGATAGCCATCTACCATTGCTTTTCCCATGATCCCGTTTACATATGGGTCTTCTCCAAAGGATTCCATCATCCTTCCCCATCTGGGATCTCTTGAAACATCAATCATAGGAGAAAATGTTGCTCTGAGCCCTTCTGAAGATGCCTCCAAGGCAGCTATAGAAGCCGCCTCAGACACCAGTTCCGGATGAAATGAACACGCCTGCCCCAACGGAATCGGAAAAATCGTCCGACATCCATGGATAACATCTGCCATAAAGAGAAGCGGAATATGATGGGGATGCTGTTCCATATATCTGCTCTGGATATCATAAATTTTATCTTTACCGATCACTCCAAGCACTGAACCGGCATATTGAATGATCCATTCCGGTGGTAACTGTTCGCCAACAACACCTGTGAGCACTGCCTCTTTATCGAAGTATGCGCCAGTGAGCTGCACCATCTGTCCTATTTTTTCCTGTAATGACATTTCTGACAGCAATTGCTGTAATTCATGTATTTCCATAAATACTCCTTATGTTCAATCCGTTTATTTCTAATGTTCATTTCTCCATAGATCAACCCGAAGCATCTAAGACCGTATCTTACTCAAAGTAGATTGTCTTGCCACTTTCTGCGGACTGGTAGATTGCTTCCAGAATACGTGTGACAACTGCAGCCTGTGCAGGCTTCACAACCTGTTCTGCCCCATCAACAACGATGTGGTAAAACAATTCCTGTTCATAGTCTGCTGCTGACTTTTCTTTTCCTGAGAAAAATGCTACTCCACCGCTTGATAATTCCGGTTTCTCTACTACCTGTGTATTATGGTGGATGTAATTGATCCTAAGGCCATCTTTCATATCAGCTCCGGCTTTGGTACCACACAGGCTTGTTTTTGCCTCATCAACCTCCAGTGTGTTCAGTGCCCAGGCTGATTCCAGTTCGATCACTGCCCCATTTTTCATACGGATAAAGCCAAAAGCAGAATCTTCTACACAGAACTTTTCCGGATCCCAGTTACCAAATGCATTTCCCTGGTCTGTCTGATCAGACAGCTTGTGGAAGGAAGCTCCCGTAACAGACTGCACTTCATAATTATCCATCATCCATAATGTCAGATCCAGTGCATGTGTACCAATATCAATCAGAGGACCGCCGCCCTGTTCTTCTTCATTCAGGAACACACCCCAGGTCGGAACAGCTCTTCTTCTGAGTGCATGTGCTTTGGCAAAATAGATTTCTCCCAATTCATCACTTTTGCACATTTCCTTCAGATACAGTGAATCTGTACGATAACGGTTCTGATATGCTATGTTGAGAACTCTGTGTGTTCTTTCAGCAGTTTCGACCATCTTCTGTGCTTCTGCATAATTTTTTGCCATTGGCTTCTCACACATGACATCTCTTCCTGCCTCCATTGCTGCTATAGAGATTTCTGCATGGGAACGGTTTGGGGTAGTTACATATACAACATCCAGATCTTCTTTTAGAAGTTCACGGTAATCTTCAAATACTTTTGCATCTTCTGTGCCAAATTTTTCTTTTGTCTCCTGCGCACGCTCTATGATGATGTCACAAAAAGCCACCACCTCATAGAGACCACTTTTCTGCATAGCCGGGAGATGTTTTCCGTTAGCAATCCCTCCACAGCCTACGATTCCTGCTCTTAATTTTCTCATGGTATTTCCTCCTTATTTGCACTTTTCTGTGTTATATAACATATTTCTCCAGATATCTTTTACTGAGAATTAAAGACTTCTCCACCTTTTCCTTAGAATCCTCAAATGCTTTATCTTCTATTTCGATACATGTACAGCCATCATATCCTATATCCGTAAGTGCTGACACGTATTTTCCCCAGTCTACATCGCCAAGTCCCGGAATCTTAGGTGACATATATTCCAGCGGATAAGCCATGATGCCACAGGACTCTAATTTATCCCTGTATATCTTGATATCCTTGTAATGAACATGGAATATTTTATCCTTAAATTCATAAAGAGGGCGGATATAGTCGATCATCTGCCAGATAAAGTGGGATGGATCGTAATTAATGCCAAGATTATCACTGTCCAGGATCTTGAAGACCTCTCTCCAGATTGACGGAGTTGTCATCAGATTCTGTCCTCCGGGCCACTGTTCCTCACCAAAAAGCATCGGGCAGTTTTCAATTGCTATTTTTACGTCACATACCTCTGCCAGTTTTATGATTGGCGGCCATATTTCTTTTACAAGTTCAAGATTTTCCCGTACATTTTTGGTCTGATCCCTTCCGATAAATGTTGTGACCATGCCAACACCTAACTTTTTACTTGCACGTATGACATTCTTCAGATGTTCAATAGCAGCATTTCTTTTCTCTTTATCTGCCGTCATTACGTTAGGATAATATGCCAGTGCAGAGATTTCTACTCCCGCTTTTTCTGCATATGCCATAATATGGGCTGCATATTCATCATCCTGGTTTACCCGTTCTGCATCTATATGGCTTACACCCGCATATCTTCTTTCTGCTTTTTCTTCTGGCCAGCATGCCACTTCCACACATTCAAATCCCTGCTCTGAAGCAAAATCCATCATTTGTTCATAAGTCCATCCGTCAAGGATTGATGTAATAAACCCAAGTTTCATTGAAAAATCCTCCTGTATCTGTTTTCCCTATTTTGCCCATGGAGTTTGTGTAAAATCTCCACCCCTGCACCATTTCAGATAATTCAGTGCATGAAGCTGTCCGGTCATCTCCAGTTCTCCGGAATATACAGGATCATGGTATCCCTCAATGCAGATATCGTCCTCATATCCGTTACTTCTTAAAATAGAAATGATATCTCTCCAGTTCGTGTCACCAAAGCCCGGCATACGATGCCATACAAATGGGACTGCGCCTGATATGCCGCTATGTCTTACAGCATCCCAGTCTATTGTTGCATCTTTTCCATGTATATGTACTATTTTTTTGCACCATTTTCTCAGCTCTGTTACCGGATCAATAAGCTGTACCATCTGATGTGTCGGCTCCCATTCCAGTCCGAAGTTATCATTCTTTACTTCCTCAAACATCACTTCCCATGCTTTAGGGTTAAAACCGATATTACATGTCGCATGTTCCCATGTTCCATCCATAAGGCAATTCTCAATTCCCAGCTTCACTCCCTTTTCTTCTGCAAGATCAGCCAGTTCCCGGAATACCTTGCCAAACTCTTCATATGCGGATTCTACCGGTTTTCCTTCCCACGCTCCTGCAAAAGTACTCACATGTGTAGCTCCGAATTTTCCGGCAGTGCAGATTACATTTTCTAGTGTTTTCCTATGCTCTGCATACTGGATAGGATTGCAATAGTATCCAACTGTCGTGATTTTGGAATCCGTACCTGCCAACAGTTTTTCCGTGCTCAATGCCAGCTTATCAAGGTCAGTCCCTTCCAGTGACATATGGAAATTAAGGGAAAATGTCTCAAATCCTTTTCCAATAAATCCCTTTAACCATTCTTCTGCCTTAGCTCCAGGAACGCATGTTCCTATTTTTATCTGTTTCATACTTATTTTTCTCCTGTTCCTTCATAAATACTTATGATTCATACTGTCTATAATCAATCACCTGGTTTGTTTCTGCTGATTGGAAAATAGCTTCCATTAGTTTCATTACACGCATCACCTGGAAGAGCTTAATCTCCGGCTCTGCCCCATCTCTTATAACTGCTGCTACATTCCTATGGAAATCCGCAATATCTCCGGACACATGTGGCAGCTCTTCTTTCACGATTGTATCTTCCCGTCTCGGAGCCATGGTTTTGGTCAGACCTGCTGCTGTCTTTACCGGCACTACTTTCTCTTCGGTTATGCCTGTTTTCCGTATGATCTCACCATTTAACTGCCAGTCCCTGATTACCGCAGTACCATCTTCACCCAGTACATACCATCTTGGCAGGGAAATATAATTATTGGTACCTACTTCAACTAAGACTTCCGTTCCGCCTTCAAATGTCAGGATTGTGGTGAACCCATCATCCACTTCCTGATTGGTAATATGGGTAAGTGATGCATATACAGTTTCAATTTTTCTATCTCCGTAAAGATACAGAATCTGATCCAGCAAATGTACACCCCAGTCAAGAACCATTCCGCCACCATGTATTTTTTCTTTTCTCCAGTCGCCCGGAATACCCCTTGAACCATGCACACGGCTTTCTATCCGGAAGACATGCCCCAGCTTCTGCTCCTCTACAAGCTTTCGTATGATCAGGAAATCATCATCCCAGCGCCTGTTCTGGTGTACTGTCAGGAACTTTCCTGTTTCTTTGGCAACATTTACCATCTCCTGAAGATCAGAAGATGACAGAGTCACCGGTTTCTCTGATATCACGTTTTTCCCCGCATGCATAGCACGGATTGCAATCGGCTTATGGCAGTCATTTGGAGTGGCAATCAGCACGACATCAATATCCGGGTCTGATAACATTTCCTCTTCCGAGCCATACACAGAAAAACCTTTTTCTTTTGCTTCTATTCTCTTTTCTTCCTTGATATCATAGATACCACCAATTTCAATTTCCGGTACATTTGACAGGATTTCTGTATGCCATCTGCCCATTCCACCATATCCTATCAGTCCGTAGATTACTTTGTTTTCCCGCATTTTATACCTCCAATTAAAGAACAGCGGCTAATGAACACCATCAGCCGCCGTCTCTTTTACTTACTTAATTCATCGTTAATTTCTTTGAGAATCTGGTCACCGCCCTGATTCTTCCAGTTTTCAACGAAAGTATCGAATTCGCTGATATCTGCTTT
>OGIL01001799.1_pt1 | contig 11029 bp, 10 predicted proteins | sample 1571751 | NCBI WGS metagenome assembly OGIL01 (sample SAMEA2581964, study PRJEB24529) | metagenome | biome: Human gut stool | place: China | collected 2011 | reverse complement strand
AACCACAGAATCTTTCTGTAGTCCTCCGGTTTTTATAGTATTTCTGATTAATGAAGATGAATAATCTTCTTCGGACACTTTTCGGCACATTTGCCGCAGCCTGTACATTTTTCATAATCAATGTGTGCAATGTTGTTTTCAACGGTGATTGCACCGAATTCACACTGCTTTGTACAAAGCATACATCCGATACAGCCTGTTGAACATACTGGCATTACATCTTTACCCTTATCCTTGGAAGCACACTTTACAGTATACTTGCTTTCGTACGGAATGAGTTCAATTAAATGTCTAGGACATGTTGCAACACACTTACCGCATGCCTTACATTTTTCCTTATCGACTACCGCAATACCGTTTACAACGTGGATTGCATCAAACGGACATGCCTTGACACAAGAACCGTATCCCATACAGCCGTATGTACATGCCTTTGAACCGCCGTTTGGCGCAAATGGCATTACCGTACATTCTTCTACGCCGGAATACTTGTAATTTTCCTTTGCCTTTTCGCAGTCACCCGCACATTTTACAAATGCTGTCATTCTGGTAGATTCACCAACCTCAGCACCCATAATTGCCGCAATCTTTTCGGCAACCGGTTCACCACCGACCGGACAGGCACCTACCGGTGCTTCTCCTGCTGCGATTGCCTTTGCAAGGGCATCACAGCCTGCGTAACCGCAGCCGCCGCAGTTATTACCCGGAAGTTCTGCTCTGACATCAATTTCTTTCTGGTCTACTTCTACTGCAAACTTCTTACCCATTACACCGAGGAAAAGTCCCAGTATCAGACCTGTAAGGCTGACAACTACAGCCGCTATAATAATACCTGTCATTTTCTTTTCCTCCTATAAGATTCCTGCGAATCCAAAGAATGCAATAGACATCAGGCCTGCTGTTAATAATACAATCGGCATACCCTGAAAACTCTCTGGAACATCATTAAATTCAATTCTTTCACGAATACCTGCCATGATGACAATTGCAATCGTAAAACCTACTGCTGTACCGAAACCAGCTACAACAGATTCAATGAAATTGTAACTGTTCTGTACATTTGTTAAAGCAATACCCAGTACGGCACAGTTTGTTGTAATTAAAGGAAGGTATACACCAAGTGCTTCATAAAGCGCCGGAGAAGTCTTCTTTAAGAACATTTCTACAAACTGAACAAGTGCTGCAATTACAAGAATGAACACGATAGTCTGTAAATATGACAGATTAAGCGGATACAGTATAAAATTGTAAATAAGCTGTGTAACGAATGTGGCGATTGTGATAACGAAAATTACCGCACCACCCATTCCTGCAGCAGTTTTTGTGTTCTTTGATACGCCGAGGAAAGGACAGATACCAAGGAACTGGCTAAGTACTACGTTGTTAACTATTGCATATGCTACTGCAATGAGCAGTAAATGACCTAATGTACCCATTATTTATCCCCTCCTTCTGTAGTGTTAGGCGCAACAGCGGCCTGTGCTGCTTTTGCTGATGGACATGATGCTCCACAATGTGCACAATCTCCTGAAAGGCAGCCTGCCGGCTCTGCAAGAGGTGTACCCTTTGCTTCCATCTTTTTACGGATGATATTCATGCCTGCAACGAGGAAACCAAGTACGAGGAAGGCTCCCGGTGCCATGATAAAGATTGTGATTGGTGTAAACCAGTCACCGAAAATCTTGATGTTGAAGAATGTTCCTGCACCTAAGATTTCACGGATAAGTCCGATGATTGTAAGACCCATGGTAAATCCAAGTCCCATTCCCATTCCATCAAAGATAGACTCTACAGGCGGATTCTTTGAAGCATAGCTCTCGGCACGTCCGAGGATGATACAGTTAACCACGATAAGTGGGATGTATACACCAAGTGCTGCTGAAAGACTAGGCAGATAAGCCTGCATTAAAAACTGTACTACTGTAACAAGAGATGCAACTATGACGATATACGCCGGCATACGCACTCCGTTAGGAATCACTTTTCTGAAAAGTGAAATCAAAAGGTTTGAACATATAAGTACCACCGTGGTGGAAAGTCCCATTCCAAGTCCGTTTACCGCACTTGATGTAACAGCCAGTGTAGGACACATACCAAGCATAAGTACAAAGGTAGGATTTTCCTTAATGATACCATTATATAAACGCTCTACATATTTGTTCATTAGTTGGCACCTCCCTGTAATTTATTCTGGAAGTAAGTAATAGCTGCGTTGCAGCCGTTGGCCATAGCCTTTGATGTGATGGTTGAGCCTGTGATGGCCTCAATCTCATCATCCTTTGAAGGTGTGGTCTTTACAACGTCGAACTTGTCTACTTTCTTGTTCTCAAACTGCTTGTAGAAATCAGCCTCCTCGGCCTTCATTCCAAGTCCCGGAGTCTCACTGATGCTTGTGATCGAGTAACCGTTTACAGTACCATCATTCTTGATACCTACAGAGAATGTGATACTTCCCTGGCTACCATCCTTGGCTGTAACTGTGATGACATAGCCTAATGTCTCCTTGTTTGAATCAAGGGCAGTCTCAATATCATCGATTGTATCCTTGTAGCCCGCATCAGATACAAGCTTATCAGCTTCATCAGCATCATAATCATATTTCTCAAATGATTTTGCATCCGAAAATACTGCCTGATATGCTTTCTGTGCTGCTGCTTTATTGGCCTTGTCGATAGGCTCTGCCGTGATTCCCTGAACCAGGGCAAGAATAAAACCAAGCACCAGAGTAAAGGCAGTTAAAATCAAAGCGTCATGTACAATACGTTTATTCATTCTTCTTTGCCTCCTTTACCATACCAAAGGCTCTTGGGATAGAAACCTTCTCAATAATAGGAACAAGGCAGTTGCTTAAGATGATAGCAAAGGAAACACCCTCTGCATTGGCACCGAAGCAACGGAATACTCCTGTCAATATACCACAGCAGATACCGAATATTATCTTTCCCATCGGCGTAATCGGGCTTGTGACATAATCGGTTGCCATGAAAAATGCACCGAGCATCAGTCCGCCACCGCAGAGCTCTGCAACAACATAGTTGATATCAAACTGCTGTGCTCCGAAAAGGAACATGAAAACAGCAAATGTAATAATGTAGGATGCAGGAATCTTTAAATCAATGACTCCAAGTAAAATCATGATGATAGCACCTATTAAAATAGCTATAACTGATGTCTCACCAATAGTTCCTGCAGTATTTCCTATAAGCATATCCCTTACATTGACACTTGAAAGTCCCTCATTTTTGATGAGCGCAAGTGGTGTTGCTCCTGAGTATACATCCACACCGTTTCTTGTGACATTGAAATTAGTCATATCAGCCGCAAATGCGATGAGAAGGAAGCATCTTCCACCAAGTGCCGGGTTCATGAAGTTCTGTCCGAGTCCTCCGAACATACACTTGACAATGATGATTGCAAATACTCCACCGAGTACAGCCTCCCACCATGGAAGTGAAACCGGAAGGTTTAGTGCTAAAAGCAGTCCTGTAACTACCGCACTAAGGTCTGTAATTGTGCTCTTTTTCTTAACTATGTAGTCAAACACCCATTCTGATGCCACACACGATGCGATGGTAAGCAGAATGATAAAAAGTGCCCTAAATCCAAAATTGTAAATACCAAAAAGACTTGCCGGGAGTAATGCTATAATGACATAAAGCATTATTCTGTCAGTGGAATCCTTGGCACGTACATGTGGTGATGATGAAACATGATATAAATCACTCACTTTAATCCACCTCTTTCTTTATTTTTTGCTGGCCTGTTTTCTCTTTTCAGCGAGAACAAGCTTCTTCATTGTCTTAATAGGCTGAGCCACCTGTCTCCTTGACGGACATGCAAATGAACAGCTTCCACACTCAATACACTCAAGTCCGTGCCACTTCTCAAACTCATCCATCTGTCCACGCAAACCAAACTTCGCAAGACGGCTTGGAATGAGCTGCTCAGGACATGCCTCCACGCAACGACCGCAGTTAATGCAGGCCTGTGGCTCAAATGCTGCCACCTCATCATGTGTGAAGCACAGTATTGATGAAGAGGTCTTTGTAGTAGGGATATCAAGACTAAACATGGCAAAGCCCATCATAGGACCGCCTGATATAATCTTCTCCGGCTGGCTCTTAAAGCCACCTGCAGCATCAACCAGCTCCTGATATGAGGTACCGATGCTGTATAAAATATTGGAAGGATTCTTCACAGCATCCCCTGTAACTGTTGAAATACGCTTCAAGACAGGCTGTCCATTCTTTACAGCATTGTATACAGCAATAATTGTCTCTACATTATCAACGATACAGCCTGCATCAGCAGGGAGCATCTTAGAATTGATGGCTCTGCCGGTTGTAGCATAGATGAGCTGTCTCTCACCACCCTGTGGGTACTTTGTCATAAGCGGACAAACCTCAATACGTGGCTCATCCTTTGTGAGCTCTGTGAGCTTTTCGATACAGTCAGGCTTATTATCCTCTATACCAAGAATACCCTTTGCATTGTCAAAAAGCTGAAGTATGATCTTCATGCCGCCAATTAATTCCTCAGGATTCTCAAGCATACGTCTGTAGTCAGATGTGAGGTAAGGCTCACACTCTGCGCAGTTTGCGATAATATACTCAATCTTGTCCGGTTCCTTTGGAGAAAGCTTAACATGTGTAGGGAAACCGGCACCGCCCATGCCGACAACTCCCGCATTCTTGACCTTCTCGATGATTTCTTCCTTTGAAAGCGCAGTGACATCCTCGACGCTCTCATATGTTGTCTCAGTAAACATGCCATCATTTTCGATAACAATACTGTCAACCATATCGCCGACCGCCACACGTCGCTTCTCAATAGCCTTAACTTTTCCTGACACTGATGAATAGATAGGTGATGAAACAAAGCCACCGGCCTCTGCTATCATCTGTCCCTTCAACACAGTGTCACCTACGGCAACAACAGGCTTAGCCGGTGCGCCGATATGCTGCGAAACCGGATATACCATGTCGCCCTTGGGCAAAACTTCTTTAATTGGTGAATCCTTAGACAGCTCTTTGCCATCATATGGATGAACACCGCCAATAAACGTTTTATGACCCATTTTTGTGCCCCTCTTTCTTTTAGATTAATAACGTGGAAATGCTATTGCACATTACTATTCCTATTATACCACTTATGATTTTTAGTTAAATAGTATATTATGTACTTTTTTTAATACTTTATGTTATAATGTTTATACAAATGATATTCAAGGCAGGAATCGAAAAATGAAAACATTTCACAATGAAGAAATTTACATAAAAACCGATAATTTTTCGGACAGCATATTTAAAGAAAGCACTATGTTCTTTGATATTGAGACAACAGGCTTTTCACCGGTGAAAGCGATTGTCTACATGATAGGCTGTGCAAGGCGCATTAAAAATCGTATTGTAATAGACCAGTATTTTGCCGAATCTCCCGATGACGAAGCAGCTGTAATTGAAGCCTTCGCAGGAAGTCTGTCAGGTTGCAGCACTATCATTTCCTTCAATGGCGTCGGTTTTGATATACCATTTTTAAAGAATAAATACAAGAAATATAAGCAGGAAGACCCCTTCTGTAATGTACAGATACTCGATATCTTTAAGGAGCTTTCCCCGATAAAGCCTCTTTTGTGCCTCGAAAACTACAAGCAAAAAAGCATCGAAGCATTTCTTGGCATAGATAGGGAGGATAAATATTCCGGTGGCGAGCTCATAAACGTTTATTATGAATATCTTGCCCAAAAGGACGACGAAAAGCTATCACTTCTTTTGACACACAACTACGAGGATGTCCTTGGCATGACAAAGCTCCTTAGTATACTTTCGTATAAAGAATGCATACATGGCATTGCAGATATCACCGGTGTATCCGTAAACCCATATACAGCTTACGACGGCAGTCTGATGAATGAGCTTATCATATCATTTGAAAATAAATTTTCCGTTCCAAAATCTGTAAGCTTCCATGACAATGACATCTATCTGACCATAGGCACTACAAAAAGCTATGTGCGTGCAGAGATATTCGAGGGGGAAATGCGCCATTTCTACAGCGATTACAAAAACTACTACTATCTGCCAAAGGAGGACATGGCCATACACAAGAGCGTTGCAGCATATGTCGACCACGAATACCGCGAAAAATGCAAGGCGTACAACTGCTATGTGCGCAAAACCGGTACCTTCATCAGACAGTACTCTGACTTCATGAAGCCCGAGTTTCGATTCGATATAAAGGATAAGTACAGCTATTTCCTGCTGACTGAAGATTTTATAAATTCAAAACAGATGGTACTGTCATATGTAAAACACATAACAGCCCATCTGTTTAACCTCTGATAAGATATCATGGCTTCCTGAAATAGAAACTACTTAATCTCTCAAAGCCAAGCTCACGATATGTAGTTATCTGCTCAGTACTGCCTATAAACAGTATTCCCTTGGATTTTAAAGTATTGAAGAAATTTTTGTATATCATATCCTTCGCATCATCGGTAAAATAAATCACCACATTCCTGCACAGGATAAGATCGTAATCCTTTGGATATGAATCCTTCAACAGATTATGCTCCTTAAAGGTCACACATCGCTTGATATCATCAGATATCTTGTATGAGCCCTCCACCTGGGTAAAGTACTTCTTCTTCAGGTCAGCCGGCACATTTTCTACAGACTTTGCGCTGTAAAGCCCGGCTTTAGCACTCGCAATCACCTGGTCGTCAATATCTGTAGCCAGTATCTTTATACGAGACAGTGGAACATGCTTCGAAAAAGCCATGGCAAGCGAATACGGCTCATCCCCTGTTGAGCATGCCGCGCTCCATATCTTAATCATCCCTGTATTGTTCTTTAATATCTCAGGAATGACCTCTCTGTCCAAAAAACTCCACTGATCAGGATTCCTATAGAACTCAGATACATTGATAGTGATAAAATTGATAAACTGTTTAAACTTAGCCTTATCTGTAGAAATCATCTCAATGTATGTCTCATAAGAATCAGCCCCATTTTTTCTCGCAAGAGTATCAATACGCCTGCGCATCTGCTTTTCTTTATAATAATTGAGATCTATCTGCGTCAGCCTATACACTTCCTTTTTAAACCATTCATAATGATCAAACATCACAATCCTCCAATATGTGCCACCCGATACAAATAAAAGCTGCCATATAATTATATATGACAGCTTTAAAATCAAAAACTACTCGTTATCAGAAGCAACCTCGTCAATATTTACATCTGCAACATCTGCTCCATCATCCTCTGAATCAAGGAGAGCCTTCATGCTTAAGCTGATTTTCTTATCGTCCTCATTGAACTCAACAACCTTAGCTTCAACCTCCTGACCAATCTTGAGAACATCTGATGGCTTCTCAACATGATCCTTTGAAATCTGTGAAACATGAAGAAGTGCGTCAACACCAGGAGCAAGCTCGATGAATGCACCAAAATCTGTCATTCTGGCTACTTTGCCCTTTACGATATTGCCAGGAGCAAATTTCTCTGTTGCACCATTCCATGGATTCTCGTCATCAAACTTCATTGAAAGAGCAATCTTAGAACCATTGATGTTCTTAACAAATACTCTTACAGTCTGTCCAACAGTGAATACCTTCTTAGGGTTCTCTACTCTGCCCCAAGACATCTCTGAGATATGAAGTAATCCGTCTACTCCGCCAAGATCGATGAATGCACCGAAATCTGTAACATTCTTAACTGTTCCTTCGATTACATCGCCAACGTGAAGATTTGCAAGAAGCTCTTCCTGCTGTTTAGCCTTCTGCTCAACGAGTAATACCTTTCTATTTCCGATAATACGTCTCTTTCTTGGATCGAACTCTGTGATGATAAACTCAATCACCTGATCCTTGAACTTGTTGAGATCCTTCTCATAAGTATCTGATACAAGGCTTGCAGGGATGAATACTCTTGTCTCATCAACACTGACACATACACCACCGGCTAATACCTGTGTAACTTTTGCCTTTAATACTTCCTGGTTCTCAAAAGCCTCCTCAAGACGCTTGCTGCCCTTCTCTGCCTGAAGGCGCTTGTAAGAAAGGATAACCTGACCCTCGCCATCGTTAAGCTTAACTACCTTGGCTTCCATCTTGTCGCCAACCTTTACAACAGTAGTAAGATCTACGTTAGGCTCATTTGTGTACTCGTTTCTAGTAATAATTCCGTCTGATTTGTATCCAATATTTAAGAAAATCTCGTCAGGTTTAACATCAATAACGGTACCTTCTACCACTTCTCCATTTCTTATAGTTTTAAAAGATTCTTCCAGCATTTGTTCAAAGCTCATTTCTGACATTCTTTGAAACCTCCTCAATGATATTATTTGGGGTTGAAGCCCCTGCTGTAATACCTACGTTATTGTTGGACCTGATTTGTGTATAATCCATTTCGTCACTTGTCTGTATATAGTAAGTATTTTTGCATTCGTTTTTACATATTTCAAATAACTTCTGTGTATTGGAGCTGTGCCTGTCGCCTATGACAATCATGACATCTGAGCACTGTGCTACCTTTCTTGCTTCGGTCTGTCTGACCTCTGTAGCATTACAGATTGTATTTAAAACAGTTATATCATAACCTTTTTTTGCAATAATTTCAACTATATCTTGAAATTTATTGTAGTTAAATGTCGTTTGTGACACTATGCATAGTTTTTTTGTACTATTTTTCATGTAATTTTCGGCATCCTCAGGCGAATTTATGATGGTTACATGGCATTTTTCATCTGCCCAGCCCTTTATCCCGCACACCTCAGGGTGCTTTGGACTGCCGACAATTATAATATCATAGCCCTTTGAACTGTAATCCTCCACATATCTGTGAATTTTTGATACAAAAGGACAGGTTGCATTAAGCACCTCAAAGCCACAGTTTTTTATCCTGTCATACTCAGCCTTGCTTATACCGTGTGAACGGATAATCATCACACCCTTTTCATGAGAAGAAAGCTCATCGAGATCATTTATGACGGTTACGCCATTTTTTTCCATATCCTTTACGACCTCATCATTGTGAATAATCGGGCCATAGGTGTATATAGGCACATTTTCCTTTTCAATTGCCTCATAGACCATATTTACTGCTCTCGTCACTCCAAAACAAAAGCCGGCGCTCTTTGCAATAGTAAGCTCTCCCATACGCTATGCCTCTTTCACAAGCTGTTTCATTCTATCTACCACCTCATCGATTGTCATATCGGACGAATCAAGCAGCACAGCATCATCCGCCTGCTTCAAAGGTGATGTCTCTCTTGTCATATCCCTGTGGTCTCTCTCTATAATATCCTTCTCGATTGCATCAATATCGCATTTCTCACCCTTTGCAGTAAGCTCATCGAAGCGTCTCTTTGCACGTACTTTAGAGCTTGCTGTTAAAAATATCTTGACATTGGCATCAGGAAGCACAACAGTTCCTATATCTCTTCCATCCATTACCACATTCTCTCTGGCAGCGAGCTGTCTTTGAAGCTCAACAAGCTTTTCTCTTACTACAGGATAGACGCTGGTAGCTGATGCCATATTGCCGACAGCCTCCTGTCTTATAAAGCCTGTGATATTCTCACCATTTAAGATAACCTGCTGTTCACCGTTTTCATAGCTGATAGAAACCTCAACATCCTTACACAGCTTCGTGATGGTGTCAATATCATCCTTGTCCACACCCTTTTGGATAAAATAGTATGCCATGGCACGGTACATGGCACCTGTATCGACATAAATTGCGCCAAGTTCCTTTGCAAGTCTCTTTGCTATAGTGCTTTTTCCGGCTCCTGCCGGTCCGTCAATTGCTATATTGTATCTCATAATTTCTCCTTAAAATATTATTGTTCATTATCATCAAACCGCTGCACTTGTTCCTGCCAGATATCCTGTGGACCATGCTATCTGCAGATTGAAGCCTCCCGTATATGCATCCAGATCCAGCACCTCGCCGGCAAAGTAAAGGCCATTCACAAGCTTCGACTCCATAGTTGAGGGATTAATCTCCTTCACCTTTATGCCCCCCTTTGTGATAATAGCTTCATTATATCCTCTTGGACCATTAAGAGTGACAGGCAGCTTCTTAAAAAGCATAAGAAGTCTGTTTCTTTCCTCTTTCGATATCTCATTGACCTTCTTATCCGGGTCAATGCCTGAAAGCTCAATTATCACCGGAATCATTTTTGCAGGCAAAAGCTTGTTTATCGAATTCTTAAACTGCTTGTTTTTTGCTTCCTCAAACTCCCTTAGAATCCTCTTGTCCAAGGCCTCCTGTGTGAGAGCCGGCTTCAAATCAATATACATGTCAAGAGGCTGCTTAATAAGGCTTTGCTTAATTGATGCACTCGCAGACAAAATCATAGGGCCGCTGACCCCGAAATGCGTAAAAAGCATCTCTCCAAAATCCTCATACAGCTTCTTTTTGCCACTATATATGGAAATAGCCGTATTTTTAAGTGAAAGCCCCTGAAGACTCTTTACCCACTCTTCCTTTACATTAAATGGCACAAGCGACGGTGTGCACTCTGTCACAGTATGACCTGCATCCTCTGCCATTTTGTAGCCGTCACCTGTAGAGCCTGTAGAAGGATATGAAAGTCCTCCTGTGGCAACAATGACTGCATCAGCATCCATTTTGGTGCCATCCTTTAATATGACACCTGTTATTTTTAATTCAGGCTTTTTATCAGCAGCTTCTTCATCTGCCTTTGTATCAGTGATTTTCTCATAGCACAGCTTCGATACCTCCGTATGAAGCAATACCTCCACTTTCTTTTCCTTCAAAGCTCTCTGTAAAGCAAAAATCACATCCGACGACTTATCAGACACCGGAAACACACGATTGCCACGCTCCACCTTTACAGGCATGCCATGACTCTCAAAAAAATCAATCACCCTGCTGTTGTCAAAGCCATAAAAAGCGCTGTACAAAAACTTGCTGTTGCTCTTTACATTAAAAAAAAGCTCCTCGACATCGCACGCATTGGTCAGGTTGCATCTGCCTTTTCCGGTTATATATACTTTCTT
>OGIL01001792.1_pt1 | contig 11043 bp, 10 predicted proteins | sample 1571751 | NCBI WGS metagenome assembly OGIL01 (sample SAMEA2581964, study PRJEB24529) | metagenome | biome: Human gut stool | place: China | collected 2011 | reverse complement strand
ACCGGAAAATGTTATCAATGAACAGCAGCACGTCCTTGTGCTCCACGTCCCGGAAATGCTCGGCCATGGTCAGGCCGGACAGCGCCACCCGCATACGGACACCGGGAGATTCGTTCATCTGGCCAAAGACCAGCGCCGTCTTATCCGCCACGCCGCTCTCCCGCATTTCCCGCCAGAGGTCATTGCCCTCCCGGCTCCGCTCACCTACGCCGGTGAAGATGGAATAGCCGTTGTGCTCCATGGCCACGTTGTGGATCAGCTCCTGGATCAGCACGGTCTTGCCGACACCGGCGCCGCCGAACAGGCCGATCTTGCCGCCCTTGGGATACGGCTCCAGCAGGTCGATGACCTTGATGCCGGTCTCCAGAATCTCCACGGCGGGGCTTTGATCCTCAAAGGAGGGCGGGTCCCGGTAAATGCTCTTGCGGGGCGTTTCCGCCGGGAGCGGCTCTCCGCCGTCGATGGGCTGGCCCAGCACGTTGAACATCCGGCCCAGCGTCTGCTCCCCTACCGGGACCTCGATGGTCTTGCCGGGGGCGGTTACCTTCATGCCCCGGGCCAGACCCTCGCTGCCCGCCAGCATGATGCAGCGGACGACCCGTTCGCTCATGTGCTGGGCTACCTCCATCACGCGGGACTGACCGTTCAGCTCCACGGACAGCGCTTCCTTGATCTTAGGCAGATGTCCGGCTTCAAACTCCACATCTACCACAGGGCCGGATACCTGCGTGATCGTTCCGATTTTCATACTGTTATCCCTCGCTTCCAAAGGTTCCCCGCTGTGCCGCCGCGCCTGCGGAAATTTCTGTGATCTCCTGGGTGATGGCCGCCTGCCGCACGCGGTTGTATTGCAGCCGCAAGGCGCCCAACAGCTCCTCTGCGTTCTGATTGGCGGCGTCCATAGCGGTCATGCGGGCGTTCTGCTCGCTGCAGAAGCTGTCCAGCAGGGCGCTGTACAGGAAGCCGGAGACATAGCTGGGGATCATGCTGTTCAGCACCGCCCCCACGGACGGATAGAATTCAAAGGGCTCCTGCACGGCCTTTTCCTTGGCGGGCGGCGCGAACTGCATCCGGTGGAAAGGCAGCAGCCGGGTGGACTTGGCCTCGGAGAGCAGACTGCTCTCCATATCGGTGTAGACCACGAAGATCTCCTTCAGCGTTCCCGCCAAGAAACCGTCCAGCAGCAGAGCACTGATCTCCCGCGCCCGGTCCAGCGTGGGATTCTGGGCGGTGTAGAGAAAGCTGTGCTCAATGGGGATTTTGTGCTGGTCAAAGTACCGGCGGCCATACTCCCCCACTACATACAGCTTGGTGTCCGGGTGCTGGGCAAGGAGCTTTTCAGCCTCCTTGATGACGTTCTGGTTGTAGGCCCCTGCAAGGCCCTTGTCCGCCGTGATGACCAGACACCCATAAGTGCCCTCCAGCGGCGTGTTATTGTCCGGCGGGTAGAAATAGGGACTGTCCACATCCCCTGCCGTGCGAAAGACCCGCTTGATCTCGCCCCGCAGCGCGTCAAAATACGGCCGGGTGTTGGCCAGATCGTTCCGAGCCTTCCGCAGCTTGGTGGAGGCGATGAGGTACATGGCGTTGGTGATCTTCCGGGTCTGCTGTACGCTTTCAATCCGGTTTTTGATCTCACGGGTGTTGGCCATTTCAATCACCGCTCTTTTCCGCGGCTTCCGTCTGGAACCGCGTCAGAAATTCTCTGGACAGCTTCAGAATCGTCTCCCGGTCCTCATCACTTAACTGACCGCTCTCATCGATCCGGCGGCACAGGGCCTGGTCCTGGGTCTCGATATAGGTCAGGAGCCCGGTGCGAAAATCATCCATCCGCGCAAGGGGCACCGTCTGCATCACATGATCCAGCGCCGCCACCAGCAAAATCACCTGCTGGTGCTGCTGGTAGGGGTGGTTCTGGGGCTGGCGCAGCAGGCGCATCAGGCCCTGTCCGTAAATCAGCTGCCGTTTGGTGGTCTCGTCCAGATCGCTGGAAAACTGGGTAAAGACCTCCATCTCCCGGTACTGGGCCAGATCCAGACGCAGGGCGCCCGCCGCCTTTTTCATGGCCTTCGTCTGAGCGTCGCCGCCCACACGGGACACCGACAATCCCACGTTGACCGCGGGCCGCTGGCCGGAGAAGAACAGACTGCTCTCCAAAAAGATCTGGCCGTCGGTAATGGAAATGATGTTGGTGGGGATGTAGGCGGACACGTCACCGGCCTGGGTCTCCACGATGGGCAGCGCCGTCATGCTGCCGCCGCCCAATTCCTCCGAGAGGTGGGCGGAACGCTCCAGCAGACGGGAGTGCAGATAGAACACATCGCCGGGGTAGGCCTCCCGTCCGGGGGACCGCTCCAGCAGCAGGCTCAGCGTCCGGTAGGCCACGGCGTGCTTGGAGAGATCATCATAGACGATCAGAACGTCCCGGCCCTTCCGCATGAAGTACTCGCCCAGTGCTGTTCCGGCATAGGGAGCAATGTACTGCAAGGACGCCGACGCGCTGGCGGGTGCGTTCACCACGATGGTATAGTCCATAGCACCCTTGTGCTTCAGATTCTCTACCAGTTGGGCGACGGAGCTGGATTTCTGCCCGATGGCAACATAGATGCACACCACGCCCTTTCCCTTCTGGTTCAGAACGGTGTCCAGGGCGATGGCGGTCTTGCCGGTCTGCCGGTCGCCGATGATCAGCTCCCGCTGTCCCCGGCCAATGGGAAACATGGAGTCGATGGCGAGCAGGCCCGTCTCCATAGGCGCGTTTACCGGTTGGCGGTCGATGATGCCGGGGGCCGGGGACTCAATGGGCAGATAGCCCTCCGACGGAATGTCGCCCTGCCCGTCAATGGGCATACCCAGCGCGTCCACCACCCGGCCCAGAAAGCCGTCCCCCACCGGGATGCCGGCGGTCTTACCTGTGCGGCGGACGATGCTGCCGGATTCAATGGCCTCACTGCCGCCGAACAGGATGCAGCCTACACGGTCCGGCCGCAGATCCTGCACCATGCCCTTCACACCGGAGGAAAATTGCAGAATTTCGCCGTAGGCCGCGTGTTCCAATCCGCTGACGGTGGCGATCTCGTCACCCACCGTCAGAACGCTGCCCACCTCCTCCGGCGCGGCATCCGGCTGCCAGTTGCGGACGGCCTCCCGCATCAGCGGGATGACGGACTCATCGGTGGGGTTCAGCTGCTCCAGCCGTTCCCGGAACTGCCGCAGACGGCCCTCCAGACTCCAGTCATACAGGTCGGCGCCCACTTCCATCCGAAAGCCCTTTTCCAGCGCGGGGTCCTGCTCCCAACGGAGGGGAACCTCCTGCCCGTACTGCTTTTTCAAAAAGGCCGCAAAACGGTTCCGCTGCGCCTCACTGGGGGCGTCCGCGCTGCGCAGGACCGCTTCCAGTACCGTTTCACGCATGGGACTCCCCCCTCTCCGCCGCGTCCAAAAACTGATCGAACGCATCGCCGTCGGATTGCAGCACCAGCTTTTCCGTGGCTGTCACTGCCAGATCCTTCAGCTCCTTCTGCGCGTCGGACAGCAGCTTGTCATGCTCCCGCTGGGCAGCGGCATGGGCGTCCGCCAGAATTTGCTCCGCCTGTGTCCGCGCGTCGGACAGCTGCCGCTGCATGGCGGCGTCCGCCGACTTCTGGGCGGCGGCGAGCTTTGCCGCAGCGTCGGCGTCGGCATTTTTCAACTGTTGACGGACCTCTGCCGCTGTTTTCTCCGCATCTGCCAGCGTCTTTGCCGCTTTCGCATCCTGCTCCTGATAGTACTGCTGCCGCTTCTCCATAAACGTCTTGACGGGCTTATAGAGCAGCAGGTACAGCCCGCCTGCCAGAATCACAAAATTCAGCAGGTGCAGTAAAATTTGCTGCCAATCAATATTCAACGGGATATTCACGGTTTCCCACCTGCCTTACTTATAGGACGAAGATGATCAGAATGACGACCAGCAGCGCATAAATGATAGCGGTTTCGATAAAGACCAGTCCCAGCATCAGCGTGGTACGGATCTTGCCCTCCGCCTCCGGCTGACGGGCGATCCCCTCCGCAGACTTGCTGACGGCAACGCCCATGGCCACGGCGCCGCCTGCGGCGGCAAGGCCGATGGCGATGCCCGCGGCGATGGACTTGGACCCCGTGGCGTCGCTCTGGGTCTGGGCGGTTTCCGCCGCAGCGGGTGCGGCAGCGGTATCCGTGGAAGACGCGGCCAGTGCGGGGACCGTCAGGGACAGCACCATCAGCAGGAGCAGGAACAGCGCGGGGACCTTTTTCTTAAGCAGTTTCATGTTTATTACCTCCAAAATGATTCGATCCGTAAATGATTGGGACGGTCATGCCCGCCCGGACGCCGGTTCGGGATGCTCCGATACCTCGCCGTAGAACAACGCTGTGAGCATGGTCAGAACATAGGCCTGGATCAACGCGTGAAGCAGGGTGAACAGAACGCCCACCAGCACCGGCAGCACATAGCTCAGCTGCACATAGTAATAGACCAGCTCCGTTACCAGCAGGCCGCTGAGCAGCGCGCCGAACAGACGGAAGCTCATGGAAATAGGCAGCGAGAATTCCTTCAATGTGCTGCCCACGCCTTTCAGACCGTTGCCTGCGATCCCGCCGGAGAGGATCACAAGATAGGATAAGCAGCCAAGGGCGATGGCGCCGTTTACGTCCGACAGCGGCGCGGGAAGGGTCACGGAGCGGCCCGTGGTGGTGACAGCCTGCAAGCCAAGCAGCTCAAACAGCGTCCCCACGAAGATATACGCGCCTGCGCCGAAGATGTAGGCCCCCAGAAATCCGTTTCGCTGAGGACTGCTGGTTCTGGCCATGCCGTCAAACAGGCTTACGGCCTGCTCCAGCAGCAGCTGGAACCGCCCCGGCACCAGCTTGAATTTTGGGATGACAAACACGCGGATACACGCCGCCGCTATCAGCAGGATGGCGGATACCGTCATGGCGGAGACCAGTCCCGGATTGACGTTTTTCCAGCCGAACAGGCTGATCTGATTTTCCTCATGCAGGACCGCGTCCCGCATGGCGGTCTGAATGGTCTCCGCTTTTCCCGGCGGCGCCGTCAACAGACTGCCCGCGAACAGAACCGCGATGAGCAGGACCCATAGGATCATAAATTTCTTTTTGCTTTTCATGCTGATAGCCAGTCTCCTTTCCGCACCGGAATACAGGCGCTGCGGTCTGCCCTGACCGCGTCCCATTTTTCAGCGTGACCGTTAAAGGACTTGTCTTCTAAGAACGCCCGTATTATACTGTTCTAACAGAAAGATGTAAAAAGTATATTTGATATGTTGGACATATCTGAATGATATGGCACGGAGGCAAAAAAAGTGGCTGTTCCCTACGATTATTACCGCATTTTTTACTATGTTGCCCAACACAAGAGCTTTACCAAGGCCGCCGAAGCTTTGGGCAATAACCAGCCCAACATTACCCGCTGCATGAACAATCTGGAGCAGGATCTGGGCTGCAAGCTGTTTGTCCGCACCAACCACGGCGTCTCCCTGACCCCGGAAGGCCAACGGCTTTACAGCCGTGTTGCTGTGGCCTTTGAACAGCTGCGCCTTGGCGAAAGTGAACTCCGGTCAGATTGCAGTCTGCGGACCGGCAGCATTTCCATTGCCGCCAGCGAAGCCGCGCTCCATCTGACCCTTCTGGACCGCCTTGACGCGTTTCACCGGCGGAATCCGGGGATCCACCTGCGGATCACCAACGATTCCACCCCCCGCGCCATGGAAGGGCTGCTGCGGGGACAGGTGGACTGCGCGGCGGTCACCACGCCCTGTCCGGTGAGAAAGTCCCTGCAGGAAACCGCGCTGGTCTCCTTCCGGGAGATCCTGATCTGCGGTTCGGATTTTCATGATCTGACCGCAGAAACGCAGAGTCTGCGGGATCTGGAAAACATCCCCTTTGTGTGCATGAGCAGAGGGACCAGTACATATACCTTTTATCAGCAGCTGTTCTTAAAGCATAATCTGGCTTTTCATGTGGAAATGGAAGCCGGCACCATGGATCAGGTCCTCGCGATGGTGCAGAGCAATCTGGGCGTCGGTTTCTACCCGGAGTCCATGGCCGCTCCCGCCCTTGCCGCTGGGACGGTGTTCCAGATCCGCCTTGCGGAGCCGATCCCAGAACGGTTCGTCAACCTGATCGAGGATACATCCCGCCCTCAAAGCGTTGCCATGAAAGCCTTTAAGAAAATGCTGCTGGTCCCGGAAGAAGAGCTGGGCGGCTGACGGCGGTAAAAGCCCTGCGGAGCCGATTTAGCGCACGTTGCTTCTTGTGAAAATGACAAGAGAATTTGTTCAAAATATTTAAAAAGCAATGGAAACCGTGCATAGCATGCATGATTTCCATTGCTATTTTGAATGCTCATTTTTTTGCGGATGTGTTGCAAGAATTACTGTCTTAGCCACTGATATGGATAAATTTGGGCTGTGCTTGTTATTTTTCCATGGCCTTTACGGCCTTCACGATGCGGCTGGTGCCCAGACGGGAAGCCCCCAGATTGATGAAATCCTCCGCGTCCTGCAAATTGGCGATGCCGCCGGCAGCCTTGATTTTCACGTTGGGCCCCACATGCTTGGCGAACAGGGCCACGTCCTCACGGGTGGCGCCGCCCCCGCCGAAGCCGGTGGAGGTCTTGATGTAGTCTGCGCCGGAGGCGGTGACGATCTCGCACAGCTTGATCTTCTCCTCGTCGGTGAGGAAGCAGCACTCGATGATGACCTTCAGCAGCTTGCCGCGGCAGGCCTCCTTTATGGCCTTGATCTCCGAGAGCAGCTCGTCCCATTTCCGGTCCTTCACCCAGCCGAGGTTGATGACCATGTCCACTTCCTCCGCGCCGTTGTCCACGGCATCAGTGGCCATGAAGCACTTGGCCGCAGTGGTGTCATAGCCGTTGGGGAAGCCGATGACGGTGCAGATGGGCAGCTTGCCCGCCACATACTCCGCCGCCTGCTTCACATAGCTGGCGGGGATGCACACGCTGGCGCAGCCGTACTTCATGCCGTCATCGCAGATGGCCTTGATCTCGTCCCAGGTGGCCGTCTGGGCCAGAAGCGTGTGATCGCACTTGCTCAAAATGTCTTTCAGTTCCATTTTAAGTCACTCCTTATCATAAAGTTAAGTTTGTTTCTTCGATACGTTTATCATACCAGTTTTTTTGATTGCTGTCTACCGTCCATCTCCCCCCTCTTTTGCCCAACGCTCCGGTGTCTTGCAATCCGGTCCATTCGGTGCTACAATGTAGGCCACCAAATCCAAAAGGAGCCTTTTTCATGAAAAAACGACTGTTATCCGCGCTGTGCGCGGTGATGCTTCTCATCTGCGCCGTCCCCATGGCCAGCGCCCAGACCGGGGATGCTGCCCGCCGGGCCGATGCCCTGACGGTGCTGCATCTGCTCTCCGAAGATCCCAGTCGGGATCTGACGAAGCCCGCCACCCGGGCTCAGGCCGCCGTGCTGCTGGTTCGTCTGGCCGGCGGCGAGAAAAAGCCGGACACCGACGGCTGGTTTGCCGGTTTCCGGGATGTGCCGGACTGGGCCCGCACCGCTGTGAACTACGCCAACCGCCGGGGCTGGATCTCCGGCGTCAGCAACGTACAGTTTGATCCCAACGGTCACCTGAACGCCGACGCCTGGTGCGCCATGCTGCTGCGGATGCTGGGCTACAGCGACAAGACCGGGGACTTTGAGATCTCCGACGCCGCAGCCTTCGCCTGGCGGATCGGACTCACCGGCCGCCAGCTAATTGGCATCCTCTCCATGGGCGATCTGGCGGAAGCCATTTATGACGCGCTGGATTTCTGTTATAAGGGAACGGAAACAACGGTGCTCTCCCGCCTGATGGACCTCGGTGTCTGCACTGCCTCCGCCGCCAACGCTCTGGGCCTGCTGAACAAGGACTATACCGCCCGCCAGCTGGCGGACCGCTACCTCTCCGCCGCCTTCCAGCTCAGCCTGTATGAGACAGAGGAGCAGGTCCACGATGAGGTCTCCTCCGCCGACGCCAGCGGCTTCTTCATCAGCGCCGACGGTCTGGCCGTCACCAACTATCACTCCATCGAAGATTCCATCAAGGCCACCGCCACCCTCCTCAACGGAGAAACCTACGAGGTGGAGCGGGTCCTCTACTACGATACCGGTATCGACATCGCCGTAATCAAGGTCTCCCGGACCAATCAGTCCCGCCGCACCATCTCCGCTTTCAACTATCTGGATCTGGTGGGCACGGCGGACATCCGCCCCGGCGATCCGGTGTACGCCATCGGCAACCCTCTGGGTCTGGGGCTGGCCATCAGCTCCGGCATCATCGGCTCCACCGCTCATGAGCTGGACCGTTATGCCCTGCCCTGCATTGTCAACTCCGCCGACATTTCCCGGGGCAGCAGCGGCGGCGCGCTGATGAACGCCCACGGTCAGGTCATCGGCGTCACCTCCGGCGCTTATACCTATGGCAACAATATGTATCTGGCTGTCCCTGTGGACCCGGTGATGGCCGCCGACCTGACGGTTTCCGGCTGGACCTTGAAGGAGGTCAAGGCCATCGAAGCCGCCAAGGATAAGGACTGACCTTCCCCGTTCGTAAAGGAGTGATCCCATGAAACGCATCCTGACCCTGTTGATGGCCGTTTCCCTGCTGCTGTGTCTGGCAGCCTGCGGCAAACCGACAGGTAGCACCCCGGAGCAGCCGCCCCAGCAGGCAGAGCCATCCGAGCCTCCCGCCCAGACCGAACCCCCCGCCTTAGAAGGCGAGGCCCTCTCCGTCCTTCCCGCAGAGGATGCCGGTCTGACGGAGGGCGGCTATGACGCTTACCGGGAGGCGGACCCCATGGCGGAGATCGTTCTCCTGCCCACCCGCTCCGTCACGGACTTCCACTATTTCATCGTGGGTTTCCGGGAGGGCGGCGACCAGCTCACGCTCACCCGCGATGATGACCTCTACACGGCGGATGCCCTTTCCCCGGACCGTCCCCTCCTGCTGGCCATTCCCTTTGTGGAAACGATCCCCAACCGGGGCGTTTCCTATGTGGACGCGGACGGCGCCCTCCGCCAGTACGCCATTGTGGAAAGCGGAAAGGACGGCACCATCTTCCTGATGGAAGAAGTCTTTGACTCCGCAGCATAAGAAGTATCCCCGGAACGACACCCGGAGTTCATAAAACGCAAAGCCCTCCGCATGACGTAGCGCATACGGAGGGTTTATTGATATTCGCGGCAAAGCCTCGCTAGGGCCAAATGATCCGGTCCGGGACGCGTGACTCTCGATAACAGCGTACAGAAACGTGCCTTTTCGTTTCTGATGAGATTTTATCAGTTCGGTAAATTTTAAATTTAGTCATCAAGTTGTTTCCCGCAATACTGACAATACTTTCCCTCATTTCTGTAAAGTTGCTTGCCACAATGGGGACATCTGTTATAAAGGAAATGTGGAATCAAGCCCGAAAGTCCTACTATAACGCCAACGCAAACGAAAGGTTTCCAAAAATATGCCAGCAGCACAATTATGGTACCGCCAATCATCAGCGCGTCTCTCACTTTTCTGGCTTGTTTTACTGTCATTTTACGCATAGCGCCGCCTCCATAGCTTTCGATTTGCCGCTCTTTTTTCATACTTATGATACCACAAAGTCTATAACAAGTCTACCGCGGCTTTGAAATATGCGAGAAAAGTCCGAACCACTTTCTACCCGGACGTCCTCTCTCGATCATAGATCAATTCGTTTTTTCCAGCTGCTCAGTCACGCCGTTTCGCTATTGTCCCCCCCCCAAGCAAAAACACCCCCGGTGCGCGGATGCACACCGGGGGTGTTTCGTATACTTTTGAATTGGATAAGACGCTTAGACCTCGCCGAAGTCAGCGCACTTTGCGATCACGCTGGCGCAGCGGGGGCACAGGCCGTTCTCGTCCGCTGCGGTGCTGTGCTTCCAGCAGCGGGGGCACTTGGTACCGGCAGCCTCGCTGACGGAAACCGCCAACTCGCCGCCCACAGTGACCTCCACCTTGGAGACGATCAGCAGATCCGCCAGAGCAGCGCCGTCCATCTCCGCCAGGAAGGCGTCCTCGGCGGGGACCGTCAGGGCCACATCGGCCTCCAGGCTCTTGCCGATCTTCTTCTCGGCACGGGCGGTCTCCAGCGCGCCGTTGACGGCATCGCGGACCTCAATGATCTTTTCCCACTTGGCCATCTCGTCAGCGGAGAGAGCGTAGTCGGCAAACACACCGTTCATATCGTTGAACAGCACGTTCCGGTCATCGTCGCCCGCCTTGTGGGGCATAGCCAGCCAGATCTCGTCACCGGTGAAGCACAGGATGGGAGCCATGATCTTTGTGATGGTATCCAGGATCAGATACAGGGCCGTCTGGGCGCTGCGGCGGGCCAGACCGTCGGTCTCATCGCAGTACAGCCGGTCCTTGATGATATCCAGGTAGAAGTTGGACATCTCCACCACGCAGAAATCGTTGACGGCGTGGGTCACCACCAGGAACTCATAGTCGTTGTACGCCTGAGCGCACTTTTCGATCAGGGCATTCAGACGGGTGACGGCCCAGCGATCCAGCTCCAGCATGTCGGCGGGAGCCACCAGATTGTTGGGATCAAAGCCGTCCAGGTTGCCCAGGCAGTACCGGGCGGTGTTGCGGAACTTCAGGTAGTTCTGAGAGAGCTGCTTGAAGATGGCGTCGGAGCAGCGCACGTCGGCGTGGTAATCTGCAGAAGCCGCCCACAGACGCAGAATGTCCGCGCCGTACTTGTTGAAGATGTCAGCGGGGTCCACGCCATTGCCCAGAGACTTGTGCATGGCCTTGCCCTCGCCGTCCACGGTCCAGCCGTGGGTGACGCACTCCTTGAAGGGCGCACCGTTGCCGAAGGCGCCCACGGCGGTCAGCAGAGAGGACTGGAACCAGCCGCGGTACTGGTCAAGGCCCTCCAGATACATATCGGCAGGCCAGAAGTTCTGATCCCGCTTCATGGAGGCATAGTGGGTGGAGCCGGATTGAAACCAAGCGTTTAGTAAATCCGTCTCCTTCTCG